>Ga0247608_10007124_pt1 | contig 11569 bp, 6 predicted proteins | sample 176DNAGHGlowgp2_FD_193490 | JGI IMG/M metagenome (GOLD analysis project Ga0247608, IMG submission 193490) | Sheep rumen microbial communities from Palmerston North, Manawatu-Wanganui, New Zealand - 1766 DNA GHGlow gp2 | ecosystem: Host-associated > Mammals > Digestive system > Stomach > Rumen ... | reverse complement strand
GTGTGGAAACTGCAGGTGCATATTTGAATTTCTTTATGAATAAGGCCAGCTTTGCTGAAAAAACATTAAAAACCGCTTCTGACCCGGATTTTGGTGCTTCTGATGAAGGAAAGGGTAAAACAATCTGTATTGATTATTCTTCTCCCAATGTTGCAAAGAATTTCCATGTTGGTCATCTCAGAACTACGATTATCGGAAATTCCATTTATCTTCTGTACTCCAAACTGGGATATCATGTTGAAAGAATCAATCATCTTGGTGATTGGGGAACACAGTTTGGTAAGCTGATCGTTGCTTATAAGAACTGGGGCTCGGAAGAAGCAGTTAAAGAAAACGGGATTGAAGAACTGATGAGGCTTTATCGCAAGTTCCATCAGGAGGCTGACAAAAGACCTGAACTGGAGGACGAGGCAAGAGCATGGTTTCATAAAATGGAAACCGGTGACGAAGAGGCTTTGTATATCTGGAGATGGTTTGTAGATATCAGTCTTGAGGAATTTAAGAGAACTTATGCTCTTCTGGGTGTGGAATTCGATCACTATACCGGTGAGAGCTTTTACAGAGATAAAACGGATGCTGTAACAAACCTTCTTCGTGAGCATAATCTTCTTTCCTCCAGTGAGGGGGCAGAGATCGTAGATCTTTCAGAATACGATATGCCTCCGTGTCTGATCGTGAAAAAAGATGGAAGCTCGATCTACGCTACCCGTGATCTTGCCGCTGTTCTTTACAGAAAGCAGGAATACAACTTCACCCGCTGCCTGTATGTTACCGGTCAGGAACAGAGACTGCATTTCAAGCAGGTATTTAAAGTGATTGAGCTCCTGGGGAATGAATGGGCAAAGGATAGTCTGATTCATATTCCCTATGGACTTGTCAGCCTTGATGGTGAAAAGCTTTCTACCAGAGAAGGAAATGTTATTTATGCCGAAGATATTCTTCTCCAGGCAATTTCCAAAATCCGTGATACAATTCAGGAAAAGAATCCTAATCTTCCCAATCCGGAGGATGTTGCCAGAAAGGTCGGCGTTGGTGCAGTTATCTTCAACGATCTGTATAACCAGAGAATTAAGGATGTATCCTTTAAATGGGAGAACCTTCTGAATTTTGATGGCGAAACAGGTCCCTATGTTCAGTACACATATGCAAGATGCTCCAGCGTTCTGCGCAAGGTGGAAGGATTTGATGAAAACTCTGATTTTGATGCATCAGCCATTACCGATGAGTCTTCAATTGCCCTTTTAAAGGAAATTTCCAGATTCCCGTCTGTGATCAAAGATGCGGCGGAACGTTATGAGCCTTCGGTTGTGGCCAGATATGCAGTGGATGTTGCACAGGCATTCAACAAGTTTTATACCGAGAACCGTATTCAGGTTGACGATCAGAATGTTAAAAATGCGCGCTGCAAAGTTACTTCGGTTACCAGAAATGTATTAAAGTCCGCTCTTGCCCTGCTTGGTATTGATTGTGTAGAGGAAATGTAGGAATATGGTACCTGTTCGGTAGGTAGAAATCTGCTCAATTAGTAATGTGTATGTAGACCCTGTGCACGTAAATCCTGCGCAATAGTCGCATTAATTTAAAACATCAGCACTAAAATTCTGACACCCGGTTTTATCGCCGGGTGTTATTCTTTGTAGACGAACATAAATGTTTCACGTGAAACAATCATCAAATTAACTATAGACGAACACAATTGTTTCACGTGAAACAATCACCACACTAACTATAAACAGGCCCTCTTTCGAAAAAACATCACAGTTTAAAAAAACAATCTAAACAAGGAGATTCTTTAGTAGCTTGATTAGGATGCTTAATAATTGTTTCACGTGAAACAATCATCACACTAACAATAAACAGATCCCCTTTTCAAAAAAAAATCACATTTTAAGAATAACAATCTAAACAAGGAGATTCTTTAGTAACTTGATTAGAATGTTTAATAATTGTTCCACGTGAAACAAATATAACACTAACAACAAACAAGCCCCCTTTCAAAAAAACATCACATTTTAAAAATAACAATCTAAACAAGGGAATTCTTTAGTAACTTGATTAGGATGCTTAATAATTGTTCCACGTGAAACAAATATTGTCCGTCCGCAATACATCGTACATAATCGCGGATTCATATTATATATAGAACATAAGCCAATAAACTTGCAAATAAACACCTGATTAAGACATTAGAATTGATTTATACTATGTCTCTGTATGCATACTGCGTTTTCGAAACCATATCACAAGTTTAAATAAGAGATTCTTAGTTGCTTGATTAAGCTTTGTCACGATTGTTTCACGTGAAACAATTATTGTCCGGCCGCAATACACCGTACATAATCGCGGGTTCATATTATAATAGAACATAAACCAATAAACTTGCCAATAAACACCTGATTAAGACATTATAATTGATTTATATTATGTCTCTGTATGCAAACTGCGTTTTCGAAACCATATCACTAGTTTATATAAGAGATCATTAATTGCTTGATTAAGCTTTGTCACGATTGCTTCACGTGAAACAAATTGTGAAGTTCAACAATTCCATTATCACTGAGAGTGTTCATGACAAATTGTTTGCTTAAAAATCAATAAGCAACATGATAATTCACCACGAGTGTTTCACGTGAAACAATTCGCGCAGACCAACGATTCCATGATTGCATAGTCTGATTATGTAGCTTAATCACTTAAGATCATAAGCAATAAAATAAGAAACCAACGAATGTTTCACGTGAAACAATCTGAAATTGCATTTTACTTTCCAAATAAAACATATCAACTGGCAAAATATAGTGGAAAGATAGATTGAAAAGTGGTAAAATCGTATTGCATATCCGGCGGGATGATCGGATGAGTTAATAAGTATGGTTCCTGTAGAAATACGGGGAAAGGGGCCAATATGGGTAGAATTATCGCGGTGGCAAATCAGAAGGGCGGAGTTGGAAAAACAACAACGTCTATTAATTTGGCTGCGGCACTTGCTGAAAAGGGGAAAAAAGTTTTGGCCATCGATATGGATCCGCAGGGTAACATGACCAGCGGTTTGGGCGTTGAACGGGATACTCTTGAATATTCTGTTTACGACGTGATGTGTGAGAATTGTAATCTGGGCAATGCTGAGCTTATTAATATTTTTCCGAATCTCAGTCTTATTCCTGCAAGCCGGGAATTGGCTGGTGCAGAGGTCGATTTTATTGATTTGGAAAGTAAGCAGAATATATTAAAGAAGATTATAAGGCCGCTTCGGAAGAAGTTTGATTTTATGATCATCGACTGTCCGCCTGCCCTTGGCATTCTTACTATAAATGCGATGACGGCTGCAGATACGGTGATCGTCCCCATTCAGTGCGAGTTCTTTGCTCTGGATGGATTAAAGCAGCTGCTTTACACGATCGATCTGATCAGGAAGAAGCTCAACCGAAATTTGGAGGTTGAAGGGATCGTATTTACCATGTATGATACACGAACAAACCTCTCTGAACAGGTCGTTGAAGCTGTAAGAAGTAACCTGGATGAACTGATCTACGACACTGTTGTGCCACGGAATGTCAGACTGGCGGAGGCACCAAGCTATGGTCTTCCAATCACAATTTATGATGGAAGGTCAACGGGAGCACTGGCATATCGCGAATTGGCAGATGAAGTGATTAAGAATAAACTCTTTCAGTAATGAAAGTATTGTTTAATGTAAGCTAAGGAGGAAAGAATGGCGCCAAAGGGTGGACTTGGTAAGAGGGGGATTGATTCCCTTTTCGGTATTACGTCAGATGAGGCGGATGACAGCAGAAAGGATTCGTCCGGAAAGAACAGCAAGTCATCTAAGACTTCAACACGAGCATCATATGCAAAATCAGAAGCGGAAAAACCGGCAAAAGAAGTTGTGAAGGAAGTCGTGAAAGAGGTTGTAAAGGAAGTCGAGAAGGAAAAGTATATTAAGATATCCGATATCGAACCGAACAGTGCTCAGCCCAGAAAAAACTTTGACCAGGATGCGTTAGATGAGCTGGCGGATTCGATTAAACGGTTTGGTTTGATCGAACCTATTGTCGTTAACCGTAAGGAAAGCGGTGGTTATGAGATCATTGCCGGAGAAAGACGCTGGAGAGCTGCAAGGCTCGCAGGTCTGAAAGAGGTTCCTGTTATTGTAAGGGAATATAATGCACAGGAAACAGTAGAGGTTGCTCTGATCGAAAATCTTCAGCGTGAGGATCTGAATGCGATTGAAGAGGCTATGGCCTATAAGAGGCTTATGGATGAATTCGGCTTGACGCAGGAAGAAACGGCAAGCCGCGTCTCTAAGAGCCGTGCGGCTGTTGCCAACTCTATTCGTTTGTTAAAGCTCTCGGAAAAGGTTCAGCAGATGCTGGTTGATGATATGATCACCGGTGGTCATGCCAGAGCACTTCTGGCCATCGAGGATCCATATGTTCAATATGAAACAGCTATGTCGGTCTTTGATCAGAAGCTTTCTGTTCGAGAGACGGAAGAGCTGGTGAAAGAGGTTCTTCAGGTTATTAATGAAAATCCCACAGAAAAACCGAAGAAAGAGGAACTTCCTTCCTCAGTAACTGCTGTTTATAAACAGATTGAAAATGATCTGAAAACCATACTTGGTGCACGCGTCAATTTAAAAACCAATGCAAAGGGACGCGGAAAAATCGAAATTGAGTATACTTCAACGGATGAACTTGAACGTATATTACATGTGATCCATGTGAATGCTGCTAAATAGAACAAATGTTCGATACACCAGCTCGCATGACATGATAACAAATGCAAACAACCCCTCAATTCGTTGTTACATGCATAGAATGCAGCTATTCGGCAGATGGAATATATGCAGAATAGGTATCGTGAATGTTTTTTGAAACACCTGCTGAACAGTTATCAATGGATTTTGCAGAAACAGAAAGGATAATATGGCAGAAGAAATCAAAGTATTTGGAGTCCGGCTTGAACTCCTGCTGATCATCCTGCTTTCCCTCATACTCATCCTTGCCGTAACTCTCGTTGTGACCATACGGCAGATGCAGCATATTTCCAGAAAATACTATATTCTGATGAGTGGAAGGAAAGGCCGGGACCTGGAAGGAATCATGATGGAACGTTTCCGGGAGATGGATCAGCTGAAGGTTCAAGGGCACCGGGCGCTGGCAGAGCATCAGACTTTTCAGGGACAGCTTAATGCGGCTGTTACGCGAACAGGGATCGTAAAATATGATGCGCTGGAAGAGATGGCCGGAAAGCTGAGTTTTGCGCTTGCCATGCTTAACGAGGAAAACAGCGGAACGGTGATCAATGTGGTTCATTCGCGGGAAGGCTGTTATACTTACGCAAAGGAGATTGTACAGGGAACGTCACTTACTCCGCTGTGTCAGGAGGAAAGAGAGGCAATCCAGAAGGCGATTGACAGTGCGGATGAGCGTACAAAGCAGATGGCGGCAGCAAGGCAGATGGCAGAGAAGGAAGCTCAGGAGATGGAGCTGGAAACCTTCTTCAAATGGGATGAGGAAGAAACCCGAAGAAGAATGCAGAAGGCATCGGCAGTAGCCAGAAGGCAGATGCGCGAGGCCGCAGGAGAGCTTCCGGAAGATGAAGATGAGAAGCCTGTACGAAAGAAAAAACCGGCCGTTCGCCGGAAAGTGAAGGAAACCGATACGGAGACCGATACGGAGACCGTTGCAAGACGAAGGACGGTAAGGGAAAGAGAAGAGACTGGGCAGGAGGGACACCGGAGAAAACCCGCAAATGCCGTGCAAGGTTCCGAGAAGTCGGATAAAGGTGTAAGGCGTGTAAAGAAGAAGCCGGATGCAAACAGCGCCGGCAATACAAACGCCGGATATGAAAACGCCGGGTATATAAGCGCCGGCAATACAAACGCCGGATATGAAAACGCCGGCAATACAAATGCCGGATATGAAAACGCCGGGTATATAAACGCTGGCAATACAAGTGAGAGGAATACAAACGCCGGAAGCAGAAAGCTAAGATCAAACAGTGCAGCAAGACTGAGGACCATGAGGTCCCGGAATGAGCAGGAGGAAGAATAAAGAAATGTTAGACATTAAGTTTGTTAGAGAAAACCCGGAAGTGGTAAAAGAAAATATCCGCAAGAAATTTCAGGAGCATAAGCTTCCTATGGTGGATGAGGCTATTCAGCTGGATGAGGCAAGAAGAAGCACACAGATGGAAGCGGATAAGCTTAGAAATGAGAAAAATCAGCTCTCCAAGCAGATTGGCGCGCTGATGGCTCAGGGGAAAAAGGAAGAGGCCGAGGAAGTGAAGAAGAAGGTGGCTGCAAGCGCTGCCAGATTGAAGGAGCTGGAGGCTGCTGCTCCGGAAATTGAGGAAAAGCTGAGGAAGATCATGCTTGTTCTTCCCAACATCATCGATCCATCTGTTCCCATCGGAAAGAATGATACAGAGAATGTTGAGGTAAAGCGGTACGGAGATCCGGTTGTTCCGGATTTTGAGATTCCCTATCACACAGATATCATGGAGAGGCTGGCAGGGATCGATCTGGACAGCGCAAGAAGAGTTGCCGGAAATGGATTCTATTATCTGATCGGCGACGTGGCAAGGCTGCATTCTGCAGTGCTCAGCTATGCCAGGGATTTCATGATCAATAAAGGCTTTACCTATGTCGTTCCGCCCTTCATGATCCGCAGCGATGTGGTGACCGGCGTAATGAGCTTCGATGAAATGGAAGCTATGATGTATAAGATTGAGGGCGAGGATCTGTATCTGATCGGAACCAGCGAGCATTCCATGATCGGACGTTTTATTGATACTATGGTGGATGAGGAGCAGCTTCCGCTGACCTTCACCAGCTACTCTCCCTGTTTCCGTAAGGAAAAGGGTGCGCATGGTCTGGAGGAGCGCGGCGTTTACCGGATCCACCAGTTTGAAAAGCAGGAAATGATCGTCATCTGCAAGCCGGAGGATTCTATGGAATGGTTCGATAAGCTTTGGGGCTACACTGTTGAACTGTTCCGTTCGATGGATATTCCTGTCAGAACGCTGGAATGCTGTTCCGGAGACCTGGCGGATCTCAAAGTGAAATCAATCGATGTGGAGGCATGGTCTCCCAGACAGCAGAAGTACTTTGAGGTTGGCAGCTGCTCGAATCTGGGTGATGCGCAGGCAAGACGTCTGAAAATCCGCGTGAAGAATGGCGATACAAAGTATCTTGCCCATACGCTGAACAACACAGTTGTTGCTCCGCCGCGTATGCTGATCGCATTCCTGGAGAATAATCTGAACGAGGATGGTTCCGTCCGGATTCCGGAAGTCCTCAGGCCATATATGGGTGGCAAGGAGCTGATCGTTCCCGCAGATAAGTAGTGTACGAATTGCAGTATAGTGCAATGAAATTGAATGAACGTGTTAATTGAGGAAGTGCTTGACGGGGCAATGAAATTTCGTTAAAATGTAGGATGTTCGGATAGAAAGTCCGGACATCCATACAACTTGTCCATGTAGCTCAGCAGGATAGAGCGACCGCCTCCTAAGCGGTAGGTCGGAGGTTCGAATCCCCTCATGGACGCTTGGTAAAAGGGATTTCATTTGCAAAATGAGATCCCTTTTTCCGATCCGGATCATTACGGCGTATTGGAAGAAATAGATTATATTTGCTTTGGCATTTATCAGATTATTAACGAGAGGTGCATAGAAGGAAGCGATCGATGAGGATATGCTCTCCCAGCTGTGGGACGAGTACACGGTGAGACGGATTAACAAGGTCCAGATGGCAAAGAAACTGCATATCAGCCGGACGACATTGGATCGAATTCTGAAGGAAAAAGGTTGATGTAATGATCTATTATAAGGGGCAATGGATAAATACTATCCTTGCTTGATGATGCGCTTATAAGTATACTGGAATCTATAATAGGAATGAAGGTGAACTAATGAAGGGCCCAAAACTTACTGTTGATGAACAGATCATGGATATGCAAAAGAAGGGAATCACTTTTGACAAGGCCAGTATAGATGAAGCAAAAAAATTCTTAAAAGAGAACAATTATTACTTCAAGTTGAAGGCATATGGGCGAAATTACGATAAATATTCTGCTACGGATAAAAAAGGCCAGTATATCAATTTGGATTTTGCGTATCTCCAGGAACTTTCAACAATAGATATGTATCTTAGAAAAATGATCATATCAATGGCGCTTGACATTGAACATGCTTTAAAAGTTGAACTGCTCTATGATTTGAGCGAAAACCCTAACGAAGACGGATACGCAATCGTAGACGAGTATTTATCCGCAGACTATATGCGCATAAAAACTATTCACGATAAAATTGGGAGATCTGTGACAAGTGATCTTGTCAAGAAGCATACGGAGAATGATGATAAGTATTCGCTCTGGGAACTGGTAGAGATTTTATCCTTTGGGGATTTTATAGACTTATATCAGTTGTATTATTCAAAATATAAAAAGAAGAATGAGTATAGTTCCCTCCTTTGGTCTGTAAAATTTCTCCGCAATGCGTCCGCGCATAACAATTGTATCATAAATAGTTTGAAGGCTCCGTATCAGGTTTCGTTACGAAAGAATAAAGAAATCATGTTTCAAGTATCGAAGATAAAAACAATTTCTCAAAAGAACCGTGATACATGGATGCAAAATCCGGTGGTGCATGATTTCATAGTGCTTGTATACGTTTATTTGAATGTTATAAAAAGTGACGGAATAAAGAAAAAGGGCATCCAAGACTTAAAGTGGCTGTTTGATGAACGGATGGTGCGCCATAAAGACTATTTTGAAAAAAATAACAGTATTTTAGAAGGGTATCGGTTTACATCCAAATGCGTAGACACTTTTTGCAATAGATTCCGGAAATAAGGGATTGACAGCACTATAAAAATCTGAGTATAATACGGGTGAAGATCAAAAAACGAAAGTTTTTCCGAGGAGCTGATGCCTGCATTGGTTCCTTATTTTTTTTTATCGGTATTGGTGGGTGCAAAGTGGGTGCAAAAATGGGTGCTGCACTGAAACCCTTGAAAAATAAGGGCTTCCAGAGTGACGCTTCCGCCTCCTAAGCGGTAGGTCGGAGGTTCGAATCCCCTCATGGACGCTTGGTAAAAGGGATTTCATTTGCATAATGAGATCCCTTTTTCCGATCCGGATCATTACGGCGTATTGGAAGAAGCCGTACAATCACAGGTGCTTCTTCCAGGGAATGATGCGATTCACTTTCTGAATATAATCTGTATATTCATCGCCAAACCGGACGAACAGAAAAGGCTCTTCATAGGCTTTCAGAAAATGAACAAGTATAAAATAATAGACAATAGGAAGGAAATAGAAAAACGCGTTTCCGGAAATAAACAGAGCGCCGGTACAGAGGAACAGGATTCCTGCGTACATCGGATGTCTGGTCCAGCTGTATACGCCGGTGGTAATGAGCTTCCCTGCCTTCAGATTCAGAAACAGCTGGCTGTCTGAAACAGAACGGAGGAGAAGCATAAAGCCGATCAGCGCCAGAAGAACGCCGATTCCCATGTAAGTGTAACGAAAAGTACTCTGGGTGGGGATTCCCCCCTTAAAAAAGGGAATATGTCCCAGGATCACGCCTGCAATGGTAAGCAGGACGGAAACGGGAATAAAGAGAGAGGTGATCCCCCAGGCGGGGAGCGGTTCTCTTTTTTTTATGGGAGGAAGATCGTTTTCTTCATCGGTTTCCGCAGCATGAGTGCCTGCAGGATGAGCGGCATTACTCCGGGTATCTGCTGTGTCTGCTGCCGTGTCTGATGCCGTAGTATCCGTCGTGTCTGCTGCCGTAGTATTTGCAGTCTTGGCATTTTCCGCTTTGACAGCTTCCGCTTCAGCGGCTGCCTCTATGATCGTGTCTTGCTTATCGCTCATTTTGTTTTCTTTTTATACCCTTTCGTATTCTGTCGCAGAGTTGTTTATTTATCTGCATCAATGAGATTATAGCATCATTGCCGGGATGGGGCAATCGTTTCATCTGTTCGACGGAATTCATTGAGTTGTTCGATGGGGCTCATTAATGCATTCGATGGAATTCGTTGAGATGTTTATTGACTAACCGATTTTTGGATAATAAAATAATAGCGTATGACAGTATGGGTGTTTTCAGCATGTTTTGGAGGTTGGAATGAAGCAAAAAAGAGTCAGGAAGCTAATGGTTTTGGTTTCTTCTTTGGTTTTGTTTTTGGGTATTCCCATGTTGTGGGGAACGGACTCCCGGGCGGATGATACAAAATTAAGATCGGGAGACTGGATATACCAGACGGATGGAACAAGTGCTACAATTGTCGGATACAACGGGGATGAGGAGACCATCAGGATCCCTGCGGAGATAGACGGGATTCCTGTCCGGAAAATCGATTCCATAAAGAAATTAAGCAATGCTGAAATGAGTGAATCAGAAAAGTATCACGAGGGCGCTGCCCGGGTGATCATCCCGGATGGTGTACAGTATTTAGGAGATTACGCTTTTTATCAATGCGGAATGGAAGAAGTGTTGATCCCGGGGAGTGTCATTGAAATTGGTCATTCTGCATTTTATAACTGTCAGGAATTGAAAGCGGTTGAGATTCCCGAAGGAACACAGAAGATAGATAAGTGGGCTTTTGACAGTTGTTATAATCTTCAGCATGTCAGTATTTCCTCCACTGTTACAGATATTGGCGGCGACCCGTTCGGGGCGGATCGGATCATATTTGGTTTTTCTGCAGATTTTACGGATCTTGAGTTTTTGGCCTTTGGCGGCTTTGGTACGTTGACGGATATCACGGTGTCACAGGACAATGCGGTTTACGCATCCTATGAGGGCTGTTTATACAGTAAGGATCTGACAACGCTTTATATCTGCCCGAAGAGCCGGCAGGAGATCGCTTTTCCGGAAGGGTTAAAGCGAATAGGTGATGGAGCCTTTTCTTACTGTGAGCATATGGGAAACCTGAAGCTCCCTGCGACGGTAACGGAGATCGGAAAGCGGTCATTTTATTATTGCTCCGCAATAAAAGAAATTCGGCTTCCGGAGGGGCTTCTTTCCATTGGCGGACAGGCGTTTTTGGAGTGCGAAGGCTTAACGGAGCTCCATATCCCGAAACATGTGCAGTCCATCGGGATCGCGGCAATTGGCGGAACGAGTATCTCGACGCTTACGGTGGATGCGGATAATCCGAAATTTGTGGTAAAGGATGGTGCGCTTTACGACCGGAGCATGACGACGCTTTATGCCTGGACAAAGGTAAAGGATGGGACGCTGGCGGTTGTTCCGGAGGGTGTCACGGAAATAATGGATGGCGCGTTTTTCGGCAGAAATGAGCTGTCAGCCGTGGCGATACCCCGGAGTGTGACGTCAATCCCCGCAGCATATGAAACATTTGATCGTCTTTCGGACAAAACGATCATATTTTATGATCCCAATCATACAACGATCCGGAACACACATGTGGATAACCTGACATACATGACATATTCCGGCGAATTGAATCCGTTTAAAGATGTCAGGCTGAACAAGTATTATTCGACAGCTGTTCTTTGGGCATATCATTCGAAGCCGCAGATCACAGCCGGAA
>Ga0247608_10007120_pt1 | contig 11574 bp, 9 predicted proteins | sample 176DNAGHGlowgp2_FD_193490 | JGI IMG/M metagenome (GOLD analysis project Ga0247608, IMG submission 193490) | Sheep rumen microbial communities from Palmerston North, Manawatu-Wanganui, New Zealand - 1766 DNA GHGlow gp2 | ecosystem: Host-associated > Mammals > Digestive system > Stomach > Rumen ... | reverse complement strand
GTTGTACCAGAAATAGCTTCAAGAAATCATATAGAAGCAATTTCTAGAGTGGTAAAATATGCATTAAAAGAAGCGGGTGTTACATTTGATGATATTGATGCAGTAACTCCAACATATGGACCTGGTTTAGTAGGTGCGCTTTTAGTTGGAGTATCATATGGAAAAGCTTTAAGTTATGCACTAAATAAACCACTTGTTGGAGTGAACCATATACATGGGCATATTGCAGCAAATTATATAACTCATAAAGATTTAAAGCCACCATTTTTATGTTTGTTAATTTCAGGTGGAAATACACAAATTATAAAAGTTAATGACTACACAGATTTTGAAATATTAGGTAAAACTAGAGATGATGCAATAGGCGAAGCATTTGATAAAGTTGCAAGGGTAGTAGGATTAGGATATCCTGGAGGACCTAAAGTAGATAAATTGGCATTAGAAGGCAAGCCTACAATAAAACTACCTACAACACATTTTGACAATTCTCTTGACTTTAGCTTTAGTGGAATCAAAACTGCGGTAATAAATATAAACCATAATACAAAGGATTTGAATAAAGCCGATTTATGTGCAAGTTTTGAAGAAGCTATAGTTAAAATGATAATGAGAAATACCACTGAAGCACTGGAGCAAACAGGAATGAAAACACTAGCAATAGGTGGAGGATGTTCTGCAAATTGCTTTATCAGAAATGAAATGTTAAAACTTCAAGATAAAGGGATTAACATATATTTACCAGATATGAAATTATGTACAGATAATGCAGCAATGATAGCATCAGCAGGGTATTATAATTTTATAAATGGAAAAAGAGATGAGCTGGATTTGAATGCAGTGCCAAATCTTAAAATCTGATGTAGGAAGTATGAGGTAAGAAGATGGCAATATACACAATAGGTGATTTACATTTATCATTTGGAAATCCAAAACCAATGAATATATTTGGTGATAATTGGGAAAATCATGAAGAGAAAATAAAACAAGATTGGATATCAAAAGTAAAAGAAGAAGATACAGTCATTCATCCAGGAGATTTCTCATGGGCAATGCATTTAAAAGACACATATAAAGATTTTGAATATTTATGCAGTTTACCTGGAAAAAAATTATTAATGAAAGGCAATCATGAATACTGGTGGACAACTATTACAAATATGAAAAAATATTTAGAGGAAAATAACTTTAATAATATAGATTTTATTCAAACAAATAGTATAGAAGTTGAAAATAAAATAATATGTGGAACTAGAGGGTGGACTTTGCATCACTTAGATACTGAAAACTCAAAAAAAATATTAGCACGAGAAGAACTAAGACTTGAGCTAGGAATAAAAGATGCTATATCAAAAAATGTAGATGGAAGGAAAGAAATAATAGTATTTATGCATTATCCTCCAATTATTAAAGAAAATTTAGATACAGAATTTATGAGAATACTAAAAAAATACAATATAAAAAGATGTTATTATGCACATTTACATGGAAAATCAATAGAAGAAGCGGTCGAAGGAAACATAGATGGAATAGAATTCAAATTAGTAAGTGCTGATGCGTTGGATTTTAAGCTTTTATCAATTGAGGATACTTTTTGAATTAACAGAATGAGGAACTTCAAGAGAAAAAAGGAGCAAGAATGATAGATTTAAACAAACAGGTACAATATGTTAAAAATGTTGGACCAACAAGAGTTAAATTGTTGAATAAATTGAATATAAACACTTTGCAAGATTTAATATCATACTTTCCCAGAAATTACGAAGATAGAGGAATAGCAAAAAGACTTTCTGATTGCACAGACGGAGAAGATGCTCTGATTAAAGGAGTTGCAATTACAAAAGTTCAAGAGATTTTTGCAAGAAGGCTTAAGATGTATAAGCTTGTTATTCGAGATGGTGAAACTCCTTGTACCATTATTTGGTATAATCAAAGCTATTTAAAGAATGTTATAAAAATAGGACATATATATAATTTTTATGGAAAAGTAGAAATTAAACTTGGAAGATATGAAATGAAATCTCCAATTTTTGATGAATCTGGAGAAAACAAAAATACTGGGAAAATTATTCCAATATATCCATTAACATATGGAATTACACAAAATACAATTCGAAAGATAATTGAAAATGGTGTAAATGAGGCATATGGAAATTTAGAAGAAACTTTGCCAGATTATATTTTAGAGCAATATAAACTAATGGATATAAATAATGCAATGAAAAAAGTTCATTTTCCAGATAATAAGCAAGATTTTATTAAAGCAAGATATAGATTGGTATTTGAAGAATTATTAAGCTTTCAACTTGCACTTTTAAAAATAAAAGAAAACTATAAAAACGATGAAAAAGGAATAGAATTTGATAAAAATGTTAAAATGAGTGATGTAATAAATACATTGCCATTTAAATTAACCAGAGCTCAACTTAGAGTATTAGAAGAAATAGATTTAGATATGGAAAGCTCAAAGCCTATGAATAGGCTTTTACAAGGTGATGTTGGCTCAGGTAAAACTATAGTCTCAGAAATTGCAGCATATAAAGCTGTAAAATCTGGATATCAAGCTGCAATCTTGGCACCAACAGCAATACTTGCAACTCAGCACTTTGAAAATTTCCAAAAAACATTAAATCAATTTGGAATAAAAATTGAACTTTTAATATCTGCAATTACGAAAAAGAAAAAGCAAGAACTAAAAGAAAGGCTTAAGAATGGTGAAATAGATATTTTAATTGGAACACATGCAATGCTTGAAGATGATGTAGAATTTAAAAATTTAGGACTTGTTGTAACAGATGAGCAACATAGATTTGGAGTAAAACAAAGAGCAAAAATATCAGCAAAGGGAAATAATCCGGATGTATTAGTTATGTCAGCAACACCAATTCCAAGAACCTTAGCTTTAATTTTATATGGAGATTTGGATATATCAATTATTGATGAGCTTCCACCAAATAGAAAAAAAATTGATACTTTTGCAGTTGGAAAAGATATGGAAAACAGAATAAATGCATTTATAACAAAACAAATTAAGCAAGGTAGACAATGTTATATTGTATGCCCATTAGTAGAAGAAAATGAAGAAATGGATTTAAAATCTGTTACAGAGCTTGCAGAAAAATTGCAAAAAGAAACATTTCCACAATTTAGGGTAGAATTTTTACATGGAAAAATGAAATCAAAAGAAAAAGATGAAATAATGCTAAAATTTAAAAACAAGGAAATAGATATTTTAATTTCTACAACAGTTATAGAAGTAGGAGTAGATGTACCAAATGCTAATATCATGGTTATAGAAAATGCTGAAAGATTTGGGCTAGCTCAACTTCATCAGTTAAGAGGAAGAGTAGGACGTGGAGAATATCAATCATATTGTATTTTAAAATTTGAAGGAAGAGGAAAAGTTGTTCAAGAAAGAATGAAAATAATGTGCCAAACAAATGATGGATTTATAATTTCAGAAAAAGATTTAGAATTAAGAGGCTCAGGAGATTTCTTTGGAACAGCTCAGCACCGGAATTCCAGAAATGAAAATAGCAAATTTATTTGAAGATATAGATGTTTTAAAAAGAGTACAAAGATTATCAAATCAAATAATTACAGAAGATCCAAAGTTAGAACATGAAAAAAATTTAAGATTTAACAATTTGATAAAAACGAAGTTTACTGGTAAAATTGAGATATAACATTGTGTCACACGTACCAGAGATTTTTGGCACAGAAGGAGTTTACATATGATAACAACTTATGAAATGGCTTATGTAGAAGTACTAGCCTTATTGAGAAATTACTTAAGTGAATTAGAATTTAATAAAATACCGAAGGAAAGAATAGATTTTTTTGAAAAATATAAAGACAGAAATTATACGTTTGATATTAATAAAGAATTACCTATAGAAAAACAAAATATTTCAGAAAAAGCAAATGCTATTTTGGTGATTTTATATAGAGATTATTTTGCAGATGAACAGCAAAAGGAAACATTGAAACAAATATTAGAATTAAATGATAGGATAAAAGAACAAGATAAGCAAAAAGATAGCGAAAAATATAATATATTATTTAATAATAAGAAAATAAATAATAATATTGAAAATAGGACACAAGTAGAAGAAAAAAGATTAGTGGTAATTAAGAGGGAAAGATGGTATCAAAAGTGGTTTGAATTTTTTAAAAATATAATTTTAAAGAAAAACAAATAGTGTTTTTTACAATTAGTTATTAATAGAAGTAAATAGTATTGAGAGCTTAGAGTTTTTTGAGAATTTTTGAAGAAGTTGAAATAATTGAAAGTAAGGTAAATAATATTCAAGTATTGGAAAATTTAAGAAAAAGAATGAAAATAGAATATTCAGAGGATAAGTATTTTAATGTAGGATAGCATAAATAAAACCAATGAATATGAAAGGAAAGATACAAAAAATGAAATTTATAAAACCAGAAAACCCTATGATAACAAAGTTAATAAGAGCAGCTAAATCGGGAAATGCTAAAGCTATGTATAAACTAGGACTTTATTATGAAACTGGTAATTTTATAGAAGCTGACCAAGACAAAGCAATAAAGTGGTATATACAAGCAATAAAGTCAGGAAATACCGAAGCAGGTATTCAATTATACAATTTAGAGAAAAAAGAATATGAAAAACATGGAAAAAATGGGGATATAGATACTATAATTAAATTAGCAGAGTATTATGAAAAAATAAAAGACTATTTGACAGCATTTTCTTACTATGAAATGGCTGCAGAACAAGGAAACGCAACAGCACAATTCAATTTAGGATATTTCTATAAAAATGGATTGGGAGTAGAACAGGATTATAAAAAAGCAAAAGAATGGTATGAAAAAGCAGCAGAACAAGGAAATGCAACAGCACAAGAACATTTAGGGTTTTTATATTTATTTGGTTTAGGAACAGAAATAAATTATGAAATTGCTGAAAAATTATTTCGTAGATCATTTAATAATGGAAATAAGAGTATTAAATATTATGTAGATATATTTGACAAATTAAAAAAAAGAGAAATAAAAGAAATTGAAAGTATTGCCGATTATATTGGAAAAGAAATTGAAAACGACCTAGGTGGAATACTAATTAAACCTGATAAGAATATATATGAAGAAGCTCATACACTATATGATATAGATACATTTAATAAAATAAAAAAACAGCTAGAGAATATGCTAGAGAATATAGATGAAGTTAAAGAGGATAGAACTAATGAACTTGAAGTATTTAAGCAAATATGTATGATAATAGCAAATAATGTCACATATGATTATAATGCTACAGATCAGAATAATAAAGAATATAATGACAAAATGTTTACTTCACGAAATATGATAGGATCATTATTGGAAGGAAAATGTATATGTGCAGGGTATGCTGAATTATTACGAAATATGTGTGCATGTAAGGGCATTGAATGTATATATATTCGCTCAGAAACACATGCATTTAATCAAGTGAAAATAGGAAAGAATTGGTATTATTTTGATCTAACAAACTGTTGTGACGAAATAAAAGATGGAATACCTGTAGAGAATTTTTTATTATCAGAAAAAAAATTTAAAGATCATTTTATACCTCTCAAATCACAATTTAAATATGAAAGTCCATATAATTATAATCAAAGAAATGGTTCACCAGAATTTTGGAAATCTGCAATCGATACAACAGGAACAAAAAGTGTTGAAGTTGCTGAAAAATATATGGAAGAAAAAGAAAGCCCTAATATATCATAAGAAACAGGATGTTTATAATAATAAATCTAATTTAGAAAGATATAAGAAAGAAAAAATTCACAGTAATAACATAAATTATATCACTTTTTGGTATAAAAATACATCAATGGGTTTATAGGTAAAGCCTAATTAAAAATCTAAATATATCATAAAGGAAAAAATAATATGGAAATAAAAAGTGAAAATATAAAAAGATATATTGAAAACAACGTAGAGATAAAAGGTAACGAAATTGAATTAGAAGATATAAGAAAATTAGATAGAATTAATATAAATGCATTAAATTTCAAATTAGAAGAAGCAATTTTTGTACCAGAAGAACTTTCATATTTGGAAGAAATAGAAGAATGCTCATTTGCAAATTTTACAATAACAGACGAAATAATAGAAAATTTAAATAAACTAAAAAAATTGAGTATATTTCAATTTGATTTTTGTAAAAGTACAGTTTCTAAAAAAATATATAACAATATTTCTAGAATATACTTAAACTATTCAGATTTTAGTTTACTTGAAATGTGTGATAATACTGAAAGTATGGAAACAGTCTTTTTAAAAAATATTAAAGATATAGATGTAAGTAAAATCAACAAATTCAGGAATTTAAAAAGATTATCATTATTAAATAGTGAAGTAAATAATATTGAGAGTCTGGAAAAATTTGAAAATTTAGAAGAAGTTAAAATAATAGGAAGTAAGATTAATAATATTCAAGTATTAGAAAATTTAAAAAATAGAATAAAAATAGAGTATTCTGAAGATGAGTATTTTAATATAGGATAAGAAAGATATTATACCAAATATTGCAATTGAGTAATAAAAAGAGGTGGAAAAAATGTTGAAATTAATAGCATTTATTATAGTTTTAATAGGAGTAATATTCATATATGATGCTAGACTTTTAAGTGAGAAGTGGTTTGGATTTGGTGACCAAAACCAAGCAACAGCAGGAATAAAAATACTTGGATTTATTTTTGCAATAATAGGAGCATTAATAATTTTGTGATTTTTTCATTTGGGGATAGTCCTTTTTTTGACACTGCTTCATTAAAAAGAACTAATCCGTATCAAGCATTTCGTTTTTAAAATCCGTATGGTGGGTATCCCTAAAGGGGGGACCATAGGAGTTTAAAAATGATATGCGGTTAAACAGGATTAGTTCTTTACATTAAAGTGTCAAAAAAGGACCATCCCAAAATGAAAAAGAGAAAGGAAAAAATATGATATTTAGTTTACTTACATTTGCTTTATGGGGAATTACAGATGTGTTTTATAAAAAAGGAAACTCTGGAAAAAACGATAAATATAGTGATATAAAAACAGGTATAATTGTCGGAATAGTAATGGGAATTTATGCTTTAATTTATATGATTATAAAAAAAGTAGAAATAAATCTAATAGACATATTAAAGTATTTACCAGTATCATTATGTTATATTTCTTCAATGGTAATAGGGTATAAAGGATTAAAATATCTTGAATTATCAATAATGAGTCCAGTTGAAAATACAAGTGGTGTAATTACATCAATTTTATTAATATTGTTTTTTAAAGAAATATATCCAAAACCAGTATATATAGGAATTATTCTTGTATTTATGGGAATTTTTCTACTATATAGCCGTGAGAAAAAAGAAAATAGAACAATTGGGAAAAAAAGTTTTTTAGCAATATTTTTACCAATTATATATTGTTTATTAGATGGATTAGGAACATTTTTAGATGCGTTGTATTTAGACAAGTTTGAAATTGTTAGTGAAGATACTGCATTAATTGCATATGAATTCACATTTTTAATATTTGCAATATTAGGAGTAATGTATTTAAAAAGTAAAAATGAAAAAGTTTCATTATTATTGAAAGAAAAATATAAAGGAATGGCTGCTGTTTGTGAAACTTTAGGACAGTTTTTCTATGTATTTGCAATGGCATCAGATTCAACAATTGGAGCTACTATAGTAGGATCATATTGTATTTTATCTTTAATTCTTTCAAGAATTTTCTTAAAAGAAAAACTAGAATTCAAAAAATATTTGGCAATAGGAATTGCAATTGCTGGGTTAATTATATTAGTAGTAAATGGAGTGTGATTTTTTCATTTGGGGCGGTCCCTTTTTGTAAATTTTTTCATTTGGGGACAGTTTTTTTTGATAATATTTAGAAAAAAGAACTAATCCGTATCAAGCATTTCGTTTTTTAAAATCCGTATGGTGGGTATCCCTAAAGGGGGAACCATAGGATTTTAAAAAATGATGTGCGGTTAAACAGGATTAGTTCTTTACATAACATTTGCAAAAAAGGACCGTCCCCAAATGAAAAAATTGAAAAAAACTATTGATAAAAAAAATCAAGTTGTATATAATACAATTGAATAAATGTAAATGGAGGTAACAAATGAAAAATAAAAATGAGTTAAGTTATAAACAATTGAAAATGACGTGTGATCCTGAAATTTTTAAATTTGATACTACCGAAAATTTAAAACCAATTACTACTGGAATTGGCCAAGATAGGGGAATTAAAGCATTAGAATTTGGTGTTAATGTTGATATAAAAGGTTATAATTTATACATAGAAGGTCCAAATGGAGTTGGAAAAACTATGTATACGAAAAATTATTTAAGAAAGATTGCTAAAAAGAAAAAGGTACCACAGGACTGGTGTTATATTTATAATTTTAATAATCCAAATGAACCTATTGCTGTATCTCTACCAGCTGGACAAGGTAAAGAATTTAAAGAAGATATGGAAGAATTTACCAAAGAGATAAAAAAAGATATAAAAAATACATTTAATAATGAAGATTTTGAAAAAGAAAAATCAATTATAAAGCAAGAATTTGAAGATAAAAGAGCAAAACTTATGGAAAAGCTTGAAAAAGATGCTTTGGAATATGATTTTCAAGTTAAATCTGCTCAAAACGGTATTTATATGATGCCCGTTTTAGACGGAAAAGCATTAAAAGAGGAAGAATTTGATATTCTAGATGAAGATATTAAAGCACAATTTGAAGAAAAATCTGAAACAGTTCAACAGATGATAATGGATATTATTGGAAAAATAAAACAAATTGAAAGAATGTCTGATAAGAAAATTAATGAGTGGCAATCTAATGTAGCGTTACTTACAGTTAATGTGCATATAAATTTATTAAAATCAAAATATAAAAGAAATAAAAAAATCAACAAATTTTTAAATGATGTTAAACAAGATGTATTAAAAAATGTTCCAGTTTTTTTAGAAGAAGATACAAATCAACAACAAACAAATCAACAACCACAGATCCCACAAATGCAAGCTCAAGATCCATGTTTAAATTATAGAGTAAACCTTTTTGTTGATAACAGTGAATTAGAAGGTGCTCCTGTAATTATGGATTCAAACTATTCATATCAAAATATTTTTGGAAAACTTGAATATGAGAATTACTATGGAACATTAAAAACCGATTTTACTATGCTAAAACCAGGGCTATTACATAAAGCCAATGGTGGTTATATTATGTTTCAAGCAAGAGACTTGCTTACAAATGGAATAAGCTATACTACATTAAAAAAAGCGTTAAGAATTAAAGAAATTGCTATAGAAAACACAACAGATCAAGCAACATCCATGGCAATGGTATCTTTAAAACCTGAGCCTATTCCATTAGATTTAAAGGTAATGCTGATTGGTGATAGTGAAATCTATCAAACTTTACTTGCAATGGACTCTGATTTTAAAAATCTATTTAAAATAAAAGTTGAATGGGAAGAAAAAGCAGAATTAAATGAGGAAAATATCAATAAATTAGCGCGTATAATACATGATTATTGTGAACAAGTTGATCTCTTACATTTAGATAAATATGCTATGGCAAAAGTTGTAGAGTATACTTCTCGTATGTGTGGAGATCAAACAAAAATATCAACTTTATTTAATGATTTGTTCGAAATAATTGGAGAGGCTTCAACTTGGGCTAAAATTGCAAAATCTAAACTAATTACGGCAGATTTTATTGAAAAAGCATTATATGAACAAAAAGAAAGAGTAAAAAAATATGATGAGTTTTATACTGAATTGATAAGAGATAATTCGCTTTTAATTTCAACTTCTGGATCAAAAGTTGGAGAACTTAATGGATTAACTGTTATGACAATAGGAAATTCAACATTTGGTAAACCAGCAAAAATTACTGTAAATACTTACACAGGGAAAAGAGGAATTATTAATATTGAAAGAGAAGTGGAAATGTCAGGATCAACACATTCTAAAGGGGTGTTTATATTAAGCGGATATTTAGGAGAACAATTTGCCCAAGATATTCCACTAAGTTTAACAGCAAGTATATGCTTTGAACAATTATATAATGGTGTAGATGGAGATAGTGCTTCAAGTACAGAGCTTTATGGATTACTTTCAAGTCTTTCTGAAATACCGATAAATCAATCAATTGCAGTTACTGGTTCTGTAAATCAAAAAGGTGAAATTCAACCTATTGGTGGAGTTAATGAAAAAATTGAAGGATTTTATCAAATTTGCAAAATAAGAGGTTTAGATGGTTCACATGGTGTAATGATTCCTGTTCAAAATGTGAAAAATCTTCAATTACCTGATGAAATAATTAATAGTGTAAAGAATGGCTTATTTAAAATCTATGCAATATCAACAATTGATGAGGGAATAGAAGTACTAACAGGTGTTCCAGCTGGAAAAAAAGATAAACAAGGCAGATTCCCTAGAGGAACGGTTAATTATTTGGTATATGAGAAGCTTAAAAAATATGCAGAAATAAGTAGTGCTGTAAAATAATTACAATAAGCTATATAAAAAATCTGCATTAGCATTTCATTTTATAAATTTTTGAAGTGCCGGAACTTGTTGTTAGCCGTAGAAAATTTATAAAATGATGTGCGGTTAAACAGGATTTTTCATATAGATTTAAGGGAGTTATATTATGAAAAAGAACAAAGGTATAACAATGATCTCATTAGTTATAACAATAATTGTTTTACTAATTGTAACTAGTATCACAATTTATAATGGGGTAGAACAACTTGGGATAAAAAGAGTAAATAGTTTATATGCAGATATTGATTCAATATCAACAAAAGTAGCAGACTATTATTTAAAAAATGAATCATTACCTATATATGAAAACAATAAATATGTAGATAGCAAGGAAGAATTGGAAGCATTATTTAGAAGAAATGGGGCAACTGAGAATATTACAAATGTAAATGATGGGGAAGATTACTATGTATTAAAACTATCTAAATTAGATAATTTAACTTTGAATTATGGTGAAGATTATAGAGATTGGGAAGATACATCAACTGCAGATGATATTCAAAATTTATATATTATTAATTCAGTAACACATCAAATATATTTTCCTCATGGAGTGAGATCCGGAGATGACTATTATTTTGCAAGATTTCCAGATGAGAATGTAGTTTCTCCAATTGAATTAGAAGATATTGATGCAAATTGGACTATGAATATTACAAATATTTCAGAAAACAATATTGATGAAAATAATAGTTCTATAGTAGCGGATGTTTCTTTAAGCGGATTGAATACAAATTATGACTTAAATTCTTTAGAATATGCTTGGTCAGAGACAGATATTGAATCTCAACTTGAAAATACTGATTTTACACGATTTAATGTAAATATCATAGATGAAGATAATCTAACTGCTACACTTTCAAGTAAAGCTTTAAGTAATACAGCTGAATATTACTATTTATGGGTAAAAGTAGTTGATATAAATGGAAAAACTAGTTATAAATATTTAACAAATTTTGCTCCACCATTAACTGGAAACCTACCTAGAAATTATCAAAA
>Ga0247608_10007119_pt1 | contig 11576 bp, 18 predicted proteins | sample 176DNAGHGlowgp2_FD_193490 | JGI IMG/M metagenome (GOLD analysis project Ga0247608, IMG submission 193490) | Sheep rumen microbial communities from Palmerston North, Manawatu-Wanganui, New Zealand - 1766 DNA GHGlow gp2 | ecosystem: Host-associated > Mammals > Digestive system > Stomach > Rumen ... | reverse complement strand
ATCTATATAGCTGCGACATACCAAGAGAAGTTGCAAATACAGTTGTTAATTTATTTAATGACCCTAATAGTGTTTCAAGAGAACAAGAAAAATTATTTGGAAAACAAGTTGCAAATAATAAAATTAACCAAGGTAAAGTTGAAGAACTTGAAACAAATGAAGATAAAACAGTTACTACTAATGTAAACGATATAACAGACCAACAAAATAATGAAGTACAAGATACATTAGAAGTTGATGAACAAAGTTAATAATTTTGACCTTAATATGTCGTTAAACTATTAAATATAAATTAATCTAAAATCTATGGTTGGTCAACCGTAAAATGACTGTAAGGAGGAAAGATTATGAAAAGAGAAGATTTATTGGCAAAAGGATTTACCGAAGAACAAGTTACGGAGATATTAAATATGCACCATAACGAAAGTTTAGAGGTAAGCAAAGAAAATGAAAGACTAAAAGGAGAATTAGCAAGTGCTAACGAAAAAGTAGCAAGTTATTCAAATATGGAACAAGAATACAATGCTTACAAACAATCTCAAATGACAGAACAAGAAAAGTTTGAAGCTATGAAAAAAGAAACAGAAACAAATCTTAAAATGTCAAGAAAAGTTTATAATGAAGCACAAGCTAAAACAATTTTAGCCGAAATTGGTGGTGTAGATGAAACGGTATTAAATTCTATTGTTAGTGAAGATAGTGACAAAACTATTGCTAATGCAAATGCTTTAGTTAATATGTTTAAAACAAGACAAGAAGAAACTATCAAAAAGACTAAGGAAGAAATACAAAATGCTAACATACTACCAACACCAAGCAATGTTCCAACAGGAGAGCAAATGATTAAAACTTTTGATGATTTTGATAAACTTTCTTATGAGGAACAAGACAAATTCCAAAGGGAACACCCTGAAGAATTTGAAAAATTACAATAATTTTAAGAAGGAGAGTGAATTACTATGGCAGTATTCGATAGTAAAATATTTAACCCAGAAGTATTCCAAAAATACTTACAAAGAGTTCCAAATTTAAAAAGAAACGAACTTATTAAAAGTGGTGCTATTCAAAGAGTAAGCACATACAAAAACAGAATGGTAGACCAAGTTGGTGGTAACTATATTATAGAACCAATTAAACGGACTATTAGATGGAGATGTTCTAAACTATGATGGAGAAACTAATATAACAGCTACATCAAGAAAAACATTTATGCAAGGAAAAGTTGCAATTGGTAGAGCAAAAGCATGGACAGAAAAAGATTTTTCACAAGAATTAACAGGTGTTGATTGGATAAAAACAGTAGCTGGAGAAGTTGCTGAATATTATCAAGGTGTAGACCAAGATGACTTACTTGCAATATTAAAAGGTATATTTGCAATGACAGACACAGGTGCTGGAAGTGTTGCATTTAAAAACAATCATATAGTTGATTTATCACAAGAAACAAATAACACTTTTGGTGCAACAACATTAAATACAGCTATGCAAAAAGCTGGTGGAGATAACAAAGCTATATTCCAAATAGCATTTATGCACTCTGTTAGCTACTAATTTAGAGAACTTACAATTACTAGATTACTTAAAATACACAGATAAAGATGGTATTACAAGAGATTTAGGAATTGGAACTTTAAATGGTAGATTAGTAATAATAGATGATGAAGTTCCTGTTGAAAGTGGATATTATGCAGCTGTATCAACAGATGAAGGGGCATTAGAAGTAGTATCTAGTAATGCTTCAACTGGAGAAATTAATTTAGCTGATGTTAAAAAAGGAGATTTCTACCCAGCAGGCGTAAAAGCAGGAGATTATGTAGTTGCTTCTGGAGATTTATATACTACTTACGTTTTAGGTAGAGGTGCATTTGAATTTGAAGATTTAGGTGCAAGAGTTCCAAGTGAAATGAGTAGGGACGCAGCTACAAACGGAGGACAAGATACATTATATACAAGACAAAGAAAAATATATGTTCCAAAGTGGATTTCATTCACGAAAGCGTCTATGGTATCTGCTTCTCCAACAAAAGCAGAGCTTGCAGACGGCTCAAACTGGGAAGTTGTAAACTCTGGAGAAAGTGTAGTAGCTAACAGAAGCTATGTAAATCATAAAGGTATTCCAATGCTAAAAATAGTAACAAAAGGATAACTATAAGGAGATGAAATAAGATGGATAATAAAGATATGCAAGCTCAATTAGAAAAACTTAAAAAGAGAATAAGTTATGATGAAGATATATTTACTTCACAGGGCAATTATGAACAAGTGTTAAATGACTTGTTAGAAGATAGTATGTATATCGGTTTATCTATCTTATTTCCTTTTGAAGATTTTTCTACTATAGAATTTCCAAAGAGATATTATAATTGGCAATTAAGAACTTGTGTAGAATTATATAACCTAGCAGGTCAAACTGATATTGCTAGTTATAGTGAAAATGGTTTATCTTGGACTAAATTCAAATCAGGTTTACCAACAGATTTGTTAAATGAACTAATATCAAAAGTAGGTGTACCTAAAAGAATTAAAACAGAAGAAAATACCGAAAGCGAGGATTGATACTAATGTTTGAAAATGCAAGATTAAATACATTCAAAAATGTTAAGTCAATATGCTATATTGGTAGTAAGTTAGATAGCAAATTTGATGATTACGGAAATGAAATTAAACAATATGATGAACCACAAAAATACTCTTTTAATATACAACCTGTAACTTTATCTAGCGACATTCAGTCATTTGGGGAAAATGCAAACAAAATGAAGGTTGCAGTAATTCCTAATGTACCTAAATATCGTGAATTTAAAGAATTTGATTGTGCATATCTTGATGGTGCTACACCTGAAGAAGAAAGTGTTAATGGTCAAAATGCAAATTACAGGATTTATTCAGTACAACCACAAAACGTAGTAATAAGAGTATTTTTTATAAAAATAATATAAGGAGGAAATATAATGGAAAGAAAAATTAAAGTTGAAAAAGATAATGTAGAAAAAGAAGTAGCAGTTAATCTATTGTCTGAATATTTACATTTAGGTTGGACTAAAGTAGAAGAACCAAAAATAGATAGACTTGAAGTTGAATTAAGAAGAAATCTTAATGACAAAAGAACATTTAAAAAGGACTAATTAAATGGCTATTAAAGGTAAAAAATATGAAGTTAATATATTCGATTTGAAACAATTAAAAGAACTCGAAAATAGGTTTTCAAATTTGGAAGAAATGTTAAACTCTGAACAATTTATGATATTCCTTGCAGATAAATGTATGGTAGAATTAAATAAAATTATAGATAAAGAGTTGAGAACAGAAGAATATGAAACTGATTATCGAGATAATAACAATTATGAAACAAGCAAAGAACAAATCAGAATATATAATGATAGTATGGTTGATTTATCTAGTGTTAGTGAACAAACTCTAATGAATTATCCCGAAGGGTTATCTCTTGCTAAACTTATTGAATTTGGTACAGGTATTCCTCGGAACACCTGACGCAGAAGCAGATTGGGAAACACAAGTAAACCCTGATAGAGATTATTCTAAAGGTTGGTTTTATGAGAAAGATGGTAAACTGCATTGGACTTATGGTAATCATGGACACTTTATATATCAACAATTACTTAATACTATTAATGAAAACATTGAAAATTGGGTTTTTGAATATGCTCTAATGAATTTAGATTAGAAAGGAGATAGAATTATGGAAAATAAAGTTAATACAAGTATGAATATAGAAACACCTATATTTAAAAAGTTTAAAGAATATTTAAAAGATAATTCTAAATTTTCTCCTAATGTTTTTAATTCAACACCTAAAAATTTAGCAGTATTTCCAACAATTACTTTTAAAGAAAGTAATAATGCTGATAATACTCGTGGTATTACTTTAGATAGAACCGAAACAGTTTACAATATAACTGATACTATAGAAATATACACAAAAGATATGGTTATCAACGGTGTAGAATATTCTAAAAAGGAAATAACTAATGAATTAAAATATTTAATATTTGATTTCTTTCAAACTTGGGGATTTACAAGAACACAGGCTTCACAAGGAGAATACTTAAATTATGAAGTAGACAGATACATTATAATTGAAACTTGTAGTCTTAATAGTTGGAATAGAAAAATAAATTTATAAGGGGGAAAAAATAATGATAACTTTAGATAGAACTTATACAGACCAAGGTATAATAAGTGCAGGTTCAGGTTTATATGTTTATGATAGTAATGATAGCAAATATCATTTACTTATCCCTACAACAGATATGCCTCAAACAAAAGGTGCACCTGATACAATAGAGAAAACTGTATTGACAGATAGCTCAATAACAGAAGTTGAAGGTCTACAATCTAATGACCAAAAAGAATATACTTATAATTATCATAGAGATAATATAAGAGCATTAAAGAAATATGCAGGAAAAGTACAAACATTCCTTGAGAGAAATGGTATGGACTTTACAGGAGAAAAATTCACAGGTACTCTATCTATGGGTAGGGACGCAGTTTCTGTAAATGGAATATTACAAGGTAAATTCTATATTACAGTAAATAGTGCTGAAGAATATCCTGTTGATGACATTAGAGATTTAATAGAAAAAACAGCTATCATTTATACACCATTACCATCAATGGAAATTGAAGGTACAGGAAGCCAAGTTTTAGACTTACAAGTTAGTGAAAATGCTACAGTATCAGCAACTTCTGAAGCAACTTCAATAGCAACAGTTACAGTTGCTAATAACAAAGTAACAGTAACAGGTGTTGCAAATGGTAATACATTAATTAAACTTGTATGTTCTGCAACAGGAGAAGCTAGTTCAGAAAGAACAATAATGGTTTCTGTAAGTGGAAATTAGTAATATAAATAGGGGGAAGATTATATGGTAACAAATTTTAGTGAAGAACATATTGAAATTGACGGAAAAGATTATACTCTATTCTTAAATAGAAAAGGTATAGTTAGTTGGGAAAACATAACAAAGTTTTCAAATAAAGCTAAAGAAATGGAAAAGAAATATAAAGACGTTGACCTTGAAATTTTAAAAGGAGATGAACCTATAGAAGTTGAAGATAATGCAAACCCTTTTGATTATTCTATCTCTGAAGAACTTGATAATTTAGAGAAAGATGAAGCAATATTAAGAGAAATTTATATTAAGTTCTATTGGATAGCTTTATATACAAACCACCAACTATCTGTATCACAAGTAACAGAATTGTTTGAACAAGCCGAAAAAGAATATGGTATCGAACAATTAATAGAACTTGCTAATAAAATGATAGAGAACGCAAACAAGAATAAATATGGAAACACAGAATTAAAAAAATTGGAAGCACTAAACCAAACGAAATAGATAAAGACGAACCACAAGCTAGCGAATATTCAAGCTATACGGAACTTTATCTTAACGAGTTATTTCCTAGTGCAATAATGTTCGGTATGTCTAGTACAGAGTTTTGGGAAGCTGACCCACAACTATACTTTTCATATCGAACTTTTTATTTAAAAAAAGTTCAATCACAAATACAAGAGTGGAACTATAAGAGTTGGTTGAGTGGAAGTTACTCTTATCTTGCGGTTTCTGTTGCTTTAAATAATGCGTTTTCTAAAAAGAAAATAGAATACCCTTCAAAACCTTTTGAAGAAGATAAAGAAAAAACAAAGACAGAATTGCAAGAAATGATGGAAAAAGAAAACGATAAAGATATTAGACAACAAATTGAATTTAATTATTGGGCAAGATTATAAAAGAAAGAAGGTGGAATAATGGCTAATTTAGTAGAATTAATAATTAATGGTTCGGCAAAGCGGTGCTATTAATAGTTTAAAAAACATGAAAGATATGTCGAAACAAACTCGTTCAGAGATTACATTATTAATTTCTAATTTTGCAAGACTAGGTAATACATTGTATAAAGCCACTAAATACTCTGATGAATATACAACTTCATTAAGATTATTAAAGACTACTTTAGGAGATACAACTAGCGAAGCAACAGCATTTATCAAAAAGTTATCCGAAATGTCAGGGTTAGATGAAAACATATTAACTAAACAAACAGCAAAGTTCGTTCAATTAGGCGAAAGTATGAATATGTCAAATCAAATGGCAGAAGATTTTTCAGAGAATTTATCAATACTTACAACTAAACTTGCTATGTTATATAATATGGACTACACCACAATGGCGAGTACAATACAAAAGGCAATACAAGGTTCACAAGTGTCTTTAAAATCAAAAACAGGTATTGTATTAAATGAATTGTCAGAGCAGACAACCTTAAATGCGTATGGTATAGATAGACAAGTATCAAGTTTAAATGACGCAGAAATTGCATTGGTAAAATATGCTACTATTTTAAGACAAGTAAGTGATGATACAAATGTTTATCAAGACGCAGTTAATTCATTAGCATGGCAAAAACAAATACTTACAGCACAAGCTAAAAGACTTGCAACAGCAATAGGGCAGTTGGTAACACCGGCATTTACTAAATTAGTAACAGTTTTAAATGCTGTATTAATGGTAATTACTGAAATAGTATCAATGTTAGCTGCTTTAGTCGGTGCAAATATTAGTACAACTAATACTGTAGCAGAGGCTGCTGATGGCTATAATAAACTTGGTGCAAGTATTGGCGGTGCTTCTTCTCAGGCTAAAAAATCATTAAGAGCTTTTGATAAGTTGAATAATATAACTACACCAAGTCCTCGGTTCAGGTGGTGGTGGTGGACTTGGTATTGATAGTTCAATGCTAGGTTTACTTGGAAATATAGATGATAACTTTTTAAACATAAGAAACAGAGCCACAGAAATAAAAGATAAAATTATGGAATGGCTTGGTTTCCAAAAGACGATAGACTTACTAACAGGAGAAACGAAGTGGAAATATTTAGGTTTTGATACTACTTTAAAAAATATTTGGAAATGGTGGAAAAACTTAAATGCTGTAGCCAAAATCTTTATTGGTTTAGGTGTATATATTGTACTATCTAAAATAATAACATTTGCAATTAAGGCAGCTAAAGCTATTTTAGGAATAGGAACAGCATTTGCAAGCCTTAATCTTGCATTAGTTGGAATTGTTGGTATTGGCACAGGCTTGTTTATGTTTATAGCAGCTTTACAAGATATAATTGAAAATGGCTTTTCTGTAAAAAATTCACTCGAATTAATAGGTGGTGCAATTATTGTAGTTGCTAGTTCTATTGCAATTATGAAAGCTGTTTTAGGCGACGTTAGTGGTTTGGCTATGCTAACTGTAGGTGCAGCAACTACAGCAGCCTTATCAGTAGTCGGTCTTACAACTGTGTTAAGTGAACAACAAGCAGGTGTAAATGATACTGTTAGAGCTATTGTAGATTATAATGCAACACTTGAAGAAATGAAGCAAAAAGAAACTGAAAGTATGGAAGTAACTTATGGAAAAATAGAAAGAGCTAACGAATTAATAGATAGTTTGGAAGGACTTATTGACGCAAATGGAAGAATTGTTGGTAGTGAAGATGAAGTTGGTTCAAAACTTTATGAAATAAATAATTTGTTAGGAACTGAATATGAAATAACAAATGGTCAAGTAACCCTTAATGGTAAGTTAATAGGTACTTATGATGATTTAAAAGCTAGTGTAGATAATTATTGTAAACAATTACGTGTTAAATCGGAATTAGAACTATTAGAAGAAAGACACCTTGAAACATTAAAACAAAAGAAAAATTTACAAGAACAACAGAAAAAATTATTAAATGAAATTACTGAAGATACAAAGAATTATGATATGACTTCTAGTGACGGTTATTTACAATGGATACGAAATAACTCTAACAAAATAGTTCAAATGAAAGACTTAAAAGACCAAATAGATGATAATGAAGAAAGTTTAAAACAAATGGAAGAAGCAGGTTATTTGTATTCACAAGGTAGATTTGATGAAGCAGCTGCTAAATTAGATGAAACAATACAACACCATTCAGGAGATATAAACAATTTTATTACTGAAACGACAGCGAAAGTAAAAGGTATACCTGATGAGTTTAAAAATGTTTGGTCAGATATTCAACATGGACAATATAGTAAAATAACTTTAAATGTTGACGCAGACGTTAGCAAAGCAAATTCTGCGATAGCTTCTATTAATAGAACATTAAAACTAAATATACCTTCTATTACACCAAAGGCTGAAGGTGGTTTTTTAACACAAGGAGAAGTTTTTGTTGCTCGTGAAGCAGGTCCTGAATTAGTTGGTACAATGAACGGACATTCAGCAGTTGCTAACAATGACCAAATTATAAAAGGTATTCAAGGTGGTGTGTTTAATGGAATGATGAGTGCTTTGAGTAATGCAAATCTTGGTGGTGGAAATGTAACAATAGAAGCTAGTGGAGATACAGAAGGACTACTAAACTTCATTTCATTCAAACAAAAACAAAAAAATAGACAATTTAATTAGAAAGGTGGGGAAATATATATGTCATTTCCAAAAATTGATTATAATAAATATGAGAGCTATATTAGAATAGGACACAATCCAAATGGTAGTGATTTACAAAATTTCCCTACACCTTCTAGTGTGGGGAGAGGACTACGTGACGTTGACGTTGACGCATATACAGATTTAACAGGACATACTCAAAGAAATAGAGTAAGAAACGACGTTGAACAAATTACACTTGGTTATCATGTGTTAAGTCCTAATGATGAACAATACATATTGAATAGAATACAGCCCGAGTGGATATACGTAGAACTAACAGATAAAAAAACAGGAAACAAAAAAATATGCAAAATGTATGCAAGTGATAAAGAGTGGAATGTTCATAAAGTTCAATATGATAGTTTAACAGGCAAATGGTATGAACAAGATATGGACTTTGAAGTAACACTTACAGAACAATAAGAAAAGGAGATGATTTTTAATGGCTTATAATGTATCAAATAATTATAGGAATATAGTATATAGTGGTGGTGCTTTATATGATTGTAGATTAACTATTGACAACACTTTGGTTTCGCCAACACAAATACAGTCCATTAAGATTTCATCTCCTATTATTGATACAACTACTGATACTGGTAGTATGTTTCATATAGGAACATTTATTTCTCAAAGTTTAGAGATAAAATTTAGAAATCTTAATGGTTTAAATTTAACAAATAACCCTAATGTTGAATTAGAAATAGGAATGTATGTAGATAATGCTTATGAATATGTGCCTATTGGTAAATATATTATAGATGAATTAGCAGAGAATTATCAAACAACTTGTACTATAACTTGTATGGACTATGGTGTCAAATTCAAGTCAGAATTAGATATAAGCCAATTTTTTAATCAGACAACAACTGATACAGAACGGAAATGAAATTAGCTTTATTTATGCTTCTGATTTGTTTGAAGCTATATGTGGTTATTATGGTATAGAAGTTGGAACATATCCTAATACAAACAACAATAAAGAAATATATTCTTATGATAATACATTAACAGGAAAGCAATATATAATGTATTTGGCAGAATTATTTGGTGGTAATGCTAAAATAGAAAGAGATGGCTCTTGTAGTATTATACCTTTAAATAATTATACTAATATAGAAATTAATGCTTTAACAAGCAAAAAATTTGAAGTTGGAGATACTTATGAATTGTCAAGAATTTGCTATGATAATGGTATTGTAAAGTATCAAACACAAGGATTTAATGTAATTAATGTAGATGAATTACCTATAGAAGATATTGATATGACTTCATATTATTACTTGACAAGTGATATGAAATATTATAGATATGTAGATATAGAAGGAGATTACGAATGGCAAGAAACAAATGACATTAAAAATACTTTATATTTAAAATCAAATAATATATTTATTACTCAACAAGCCGATATTGATAATATTTCGAGTGAACTTGTAGGCTTTAGTGTAACAAATATAACTTGCGAAAATAGAATGGATTTAAGTTTAGATTGTTGGGACATTGTAACATATTCAACAGGTGCAAACACGTACAGAACTTTTTATGATAATATAATTAATTTTAATGGTGTTGCGATGGGAACAGTAAAAGTTCAAATACCATTAAAAACTACAGAAGAAACAACAAATATAATAAATTCAACTACAGACGCAAAAATATATACTTTAAGAACAATAGTAAATGAACAAGAAAATACTATTAGAACGGTTGTAAGAGAAGCAAACAATACAATAAATAAAACTAATGATATTCTTAATACTGTTGAAGGTATGACACAAACAATTACTGATTTAAGTAATAATGTAGAAGGTCAAATTGCAGAATTGCAAACAAGTATTAATGGTGTAGTATCAAAATTAACTACAACTGGTGGAAATAATATATTTTATTATGCAAAAGAATTTTGGACAGATGGAACTAAAATTACTGAATTAAATCCGACAAATGAAGCTAATTTAGAAGAATATACAGATACAGAAATTCAACAAATATCAGTATCGGGAAAAGGTTATAAAATAGATAATGGTGTTTCATATCAACAAGCAATAGTAAAAAACGATACATATACAATAAGTTTTTCATATAAAAAATTGTTACCACTTTCAAATGTTTATGTTGAAATAAATGGTGTTCAATATATATTAGATAATACAAATTGGTCAACTTTTGTGCAAACAATTAATGTTGTTAATAATACAATAGATTTTAAGTTTGTATCTGATACTGATAATGCTTTAGAAGTATATGACTTATTGGGAAATATAGGCACAGAAAAAGAAATATGGACACAAAACCCTAATGAAATACGTACTGATACAGTTCAAATAGGAAAAGGTATTCAAGTAAATTCAAGTAGCTCTAATATAACTACGAGAATAGATAATGATGGACATAGAATTTATGACAGCCCTAACATTAGTACTGCTCGCATAATAACTGAAATGACCGACAAAGGTATTGAAACAGAAGGAATAATTGCAAGAGAAGATAGTCAAATATCAGGAATGTATTTACAAAAAGTAGATAATCAAGTTTGGATTTCTAGCTTATTGTAGAAAGGAGAATAAAATATGGCAACAAGTGGACAAGTAAGTTCTACTACTGCGGGAAGTGGTGGAAAATCATATTTATATGTTAAATGGGAAAGAACAGGAACTTGGAACTCTACTACATGTGGTTCTAATTTGAAATGGGAATTATGGCTTCATAATGGAAACTATTGGTATTCTAATGCAATTAAATGCTATTCAATATATATAAATGGTAGCGAAGTTTATAGTGGTGGAACATGGTCTAATTATACAACAAGTGGAGATTTTAAATTAGCAGAAGGAACTACAAGTGTTCAACACAATAATGATGGAACAAAATCATTTAATATTAATTTTACAGGTTGGTTTTATTCTTCTACTAATGTTAGTGGAAGTGGCGATTTTGCATTAGATACAATACCTAGATATTTTAGTCAAAAACCAACATTGACACTTGTTGATAAAACAGAAACAAGTGCTACATTTAATTGGTCAACAAGTGAGGCATGTAGTCATGTGCAATATAAAATAGGTAATGGTAGTTGGGTAGACGTAGAA
>Ga0247608_10007118_pt1 | contig 11580 bp, 14 predicted proteins | sample 176DNAGHGlowgp2_FD_193490 | JGI IMG/M metagenome (GOLD analysis project Ga0247608, IMG submission 193490) | Sheep rumen microbial communities from Palmerston North, Manawatu-Wanganui, New Zealand - 1766 DNA GHGlow gp2 | ecosystem: Host-associated > Mammals > Digestive system > Stomach > Rumen ... | reverse complement strand
ATAAAAGGGTGCGAAAACAAATCAATTTAATTAGTCATCATCTTCATATAATGCTTTCTTTAAATCTTCCTTGATTATCTCTTTGATGGCATTATTGACAAAATCTTCATTTATTGTTTGATTGTTGTTAATGCTCATCAATTCATATTTTCTAACTTGCTGATGATAACTATCGATAACAAATATTATTATCAATGCCAATAATGAAGCAATTACACCTAAAAGAATTTGGATTTCATTATGTGGGCAAGCACTAAAACCAGCAAAAATGAAATTAAAACCAAGTGCGAACAATGGCACACTTGTAGCAGATTTAATAAAATTCTTCAACCATAAATCCTTTTTTATCGGCAAATCTTCCAATAAATCCACCCTTTCATTATTTTCCAGTTTCTGGTTTATATTTTCCTTCCAACCCATTTAATCATCTTCTACAATTACTTCATCTTCATCAATTCTTTCAGTAATAGCCTCTTTGCTTAAAAATCCACTAATAGCACCTAATGCTACTGATGCTATTTCAATCTGATTCATTACAAGACCAGCCAATCCGAAAATGATGATTCCGACAACGATAATACGAACAGTTGTTATGTCCATATAATCACCTCCTTATAAAGGACTGATGCTGTAATAATGAATATCCCTACCATTAGTAGCATTATTCAATACTTTTGATGAAATCTGCTTCAATCCCCTTGATGGGTCTGCAACCTTGTATCTATCGCCATAAGTACCCCATATGAGTATATAATGACCATAATCATTAACATATCCAGTTCCATCAGTATATCTTATTGATTTAGTCTGTACATGTGCTATAATTGGTTTGCATTGTTTCAAACTTGCAGACACACTATTGAAATTTCTCTTAATGACTTCTGCCTTGTATCCAAGACTCTTCGCACCACTAATAAGATTTGATGGGCTTGTACCAATGTTATCCCTTTCAACAGTCTTGCATGCCTTTTTGCATTCCACTTCTGATTTGAAGCCATAAAGCATTTGTATAGCCATGCTTAATGAAGTCGGACAGCAAGTATATTTATTGTCTTGGTAATCCATGACCAAAGGATTATTGGCAGTTGAATTAAGAGTTACATAATTAGGCAATCTACCATTCTTCAATCTGTATACATTGGCATTTTCAAATATTCCATTATATTGTTTAGGAAGCAGTTTATGGCTCTTCCCATCAGTATCAGTCATTGTGGCATATCTTGGATAGTATTTGTTCTTCTTGATGAACTCTCTTATCTCTTTACCTTCGTTTTCTATGACTTTCTTACTAAATCTTACCATATATAAAAACTCCAATGAATAATAATATAAATAATATTAAAAAATATTATTTATGCTGGCATTTCTTGGCAGATATGTTCGGTTACATTATCGCCAGTCTTGAATTTCAAAGCAGACTGTGTAGTGATTTTGATAATATCATTACCTACTGTTCCTAATTCTTCACTTGCAGTAATCTCCATGCTGATGGTTTTAACATCATCACCAGATTCAGATGATTCAGCATTACTGATGCAAGCATTAGGAATATCGATTTGGAATAATAATGGAACAGTTTTTCCTTCATTCACATAAGAAGTCTGATATTTAAATCTTAATGCACCATATAATGAATTTTCGCTAACCTTATGACTGTCATCACCAGTATAGTGTCCAGTAGAGAACAGTCTCTCAATATCCTTATCCACATATCTTAAAGTCATGTTACCAGTAACTTCAAGGTTCTTGATGTCCTTGTTGGATTCTCCAAATTCAGTACCAGCACATGTTGATGCTTCAATGTTGTTGTTGATGCTTACTTCTGATTCGGTGAGACAATCAATCTTGTCGGCACTTTCATCAATCGCTACAACTGCACCATCAATGTATGGCTTGAAGAATACAGATAATGCACCAGCCTTTAATGCTTTTGGAAGGTATGCTCCGAAGGTTGGTGATACTACTGAACTGTCATCTCCATAGTATGGGTAATCTGATACGAAACTGGTTTTTATAGTTGGCTTTTCTTCACTATTCATTGTGAAGGTGGTTTCATTAGCGACAGCATTCTTGTAAATCCTACAACCTTGTACATTATCATTAAAACCATGCAAGATATGTGCGACTGGCAAGTTACCATTCACATTAGGAGTCATCTCTTGCTTATAGGTGGTTTCGGTGCTGTCATCACCAGCAACTGTGGTTTCAGTCATAGTTCCAAGAGTGTAGTATATCAAATCTTCCAATCCTTGGTTCAATCTTAAATTATCAGTAATTTCTGGACTTGCTGATGCTTTTGAACGATTTTCACCAAGGTTCAAGGTTCTTCTACCAGTATGACCTTCATCAGTTTCAGTTTCAATTTCCTTATTTCCAGCAAATTCAGTAAATTTCACAAATACTGCTGGAAATGTGTTGCTGTCTTTTGTAGTTTCGCTGGTTTCATCTCTTAATCCTACACCAGCAAAATGCAAAGCATTACTTTTACTAACCATGCAATTCACCTCTATTTCTTACTTTTCTTTTTCTCTTTTTTCTCTTTCTTCTCAACCATTAATTCATAATTAGGATTGGTTTTCATGATGCTGATACATTTCTCATCAGTAGTGGTGATAATATCGCCTTTGTGTATGATATTATCACAGTCTATATCTGCACCATTCTTTTGTTCTAAAAGCAATCCGATGTCATATATTGGACTGCCATTGTATCTGAATTTCATAATCTATCTCCTTATAATTTATTGACATCAATACTAAAATCAACTTGATAAATCATTCTCACCATATTGCCCCAGTTATAATTTGTACCATTAGTCAGTATGGTTGTTATTGTACTGCTTTTGAATGTTATATCATCTATTGATAATGCTTCTGACATGTATTCATAATCTTGATGAGTTGGAAGATTATCATTATTGATTAGTCTTGCAATATCAATCAATATTTTTTCTTCAAAATGGTATAATACATTATTATAATATTCTGGTGTTGTAGGATTTGTGAAATAGCATACAGCGAAATCGAATGAGTATTTTTCTTTTCCTACACATTTGTCATTTCCTTCATATGGTTCTATTCTGTTTCTGTAAAATCCTATGCAAGGCAATGGTGTTTTCTCATCAATCATTAATGTTGATTGATATATCTGGTCTTGATTGAACTCATCTAATTGTCTTATTCTATTCGTAAACCAGTCAATCATGATTTGTGTTATTGTGTCAATCTCATCATCGTATGTGCTAATCATAATTCCACCTTTATTATATTTTATCCAAATATCTAAATATTTAATTATTGACTTGGATAATCATCATTTGTAGCCCAAACAAGGTCAAATGAAATATATTCTGTGCTTTCTGTATTCGCAGTACCACAATAAATATTTACAGTATACCCATATACTTGAAGTCTGTCTGCTATTTTCCCAGAAGATAAAGCACCATTTCTTAATTCCACAGAATAGTCTGATTTATATCCTATTGGCAATGTTGCTATTTGTTTCCAACCAGCAGTAGGATATTTTGCTTTTAGTTGAAACCCCCCAGAAGCAATACAGATATTACCCACACGATGTAATCTTATCTTTCCATTATTAACATTTGTCCATGTAGATGCACTTGTAATTGCTGATGGAGTGATTGTGGTAAAAAATACTTCTTCCAAGTTCGTTATACTGTTGTTTAGCGAAGTAATATCATCTTCAATAGTACCAATTTCAGTATCAACATCATTACTATTGCTTAATATGACATCAGCACCATCATGCTGGTGAATTTTATTAGCATAAACAGCATCATGATTATGAGTTCTACTTGCATAAGCACTATCATGATTATGTGATGTATCAGATTTGCCATTCAAAAGAGTATTCACTTCTGACTTGTTATAATAATCCCTTAATATCTCTCTTATCTGGTCTATTGTCATATCAAGACCATTAATAGTCATTCTTATTATGCTCATCAGATTATCCTTCCCTTCACTTGCTTTTCCGAAAGTATTAGGAACACCTATCGCATTCAATTTTTCACTTAATTCACTACCCACAGTCAGTATATCAGATTTCAATAAATTATTATCCTTATCAGACATCATAAATCACCTTCGCTAATGCCTTATGCTGTTTAAGCAATAACTCATCACTATTCTTTCTTCCATGATTATTATTCCTAACAGTATCAGTATATGGTATCAAGTGTGGGTGGTATCCATTTGTGAGATAAAACTTGATAAGTTCATCAGCATCAGTTTTAAGATAACTGAATCCTTTCTTCGTATTCCTTGGAGTAACTGATGCTCTCTGCCATATGTAATATGCACTTAACTTATATATGGCTTCATACAACACCATGTCTACTGGTGTCTTGTCCATATTAATCTTATCAAGCACATAAGCATTGCTTGCCTTGACAATATCTATCAAATCTTCATAAGTAATCATGTATTCGCTATTGAATGCACTAATTCCAGCAATCATGAAATCATCAGCATTAACAGTCAGTCTCAAACTTCTTATACTGCTGTAATGTCGAAGTCTCATATTATTAATATTGCCCAAATCAAATACAAGTGTGCTTAAAGTGCCACCATCAACATGATTATTGTTTTTAAATGAACCTCTAATGGCATTTCCATTAACACCACTACAAATTTCAAGAGTTGCACCATTTTCATCTATATCAGATGCTGTATAAACATCAATTTCGATGGTTTTTCTATTGCTCAAATTCACAGCACCATCAAGATTATAGATTATGACATCATCAATGTTACCAAAAGAAAAAGAAATATCATTAGTTGATATATAAGAATCGTTGATTGTAGGAGTATGATTGACAAAATTGGATAATGACTCTTCATCAAAATTATCCAATTTCATTTCATTTATTGAAAAATTTTCCAAATACTTAAACACATTCTTTGTCAATTGCATTATACCCCTCCAATTTTAAACACTTATAAAGTACCTACATTATTATCATATAATAATGCTTTTGGATTGTCGATTGAAACACCAACATTCGCTTTCATACGAATAGTCCATACATCTTTCATCTCTTTTCTGTTAGGCTCTTCAAGAGTTACATTAATGTATGGAGCAAAAGCACTTGCACCTTCACCAATGGAAATATTAGGTTTGAAAGCACCTTCTTCTGTTACATAGAACATGTTACCAAGTTTCTGGTTAGTTCCTAATCCGAAGATTTCGGTATTCTGCATGGTTTTTGAACCGATGTTGAAGTTTACACCAGCATAGTTGAATGAAGTGTCTGGTGTCCAGCCTTGGATTTTAGTGTAATCGTTGTTTACTACGATTTCGTTGCTGTTTAATTTCTTTCTGATGTCAGCAAGCACAGCCTTTCTTGCTACAATGTATTGCAGTTCTTGGTCTGCAATGTCATCAAGGTCGAATGCTAATCCATAATCGATAATAGCACTTGTAATGTCATCTTGGGTTACACCAGAACCTACAAGGTCTCCAATGCCAGCCAAGGCATCTCCTTGTATACCAGCCTCGGTTTTCATTGCTTCGTAGCAATCGTTTTCAAGACCAAGAGCCATCAAGTATGCAAGTTTGGAAATCCTATTCAGAGTAGTGTATACAGCAGTTGGGTCTCTCTTGATTAATTTTTCATTAACTTGAATACCATATCCGATGGAACGAATGTATCCAATTTCGGTTTGGTAGAACTCATCTGCTATCATTTCAATATCTGCATTCTTGACCATTGGTCTTGGTTTGTGCATTCTACCACTTTCGATTGCTTCATCAATGGTCATCTCATCTTTAATTTTAGTAAAAGTATCAGCATCAGTCTGCTGTGGGGTAAAGAATTTTGCCAATCTAAAACCCTTGCTTACATAATCATTAACATATCCTTGAAGGAAGTCTCTTTGGAATAAATATTCATTTAAATTTCCATGTTCGCTCATAAAATCATCTCCTTAAAATTTTATCCATTCAATACTAAACTAATAGTAAAACTTGTATGAGTTTCATCTACTGTAATTGATTCTGTTTTAGTAGTGTATCCTTCTTTTGAAACTTCTACACTAACAGTACCTTCTTCTATATCACTAAAAGTACAACCACCAAGACTACCAGTAGTTTTAGTCTCTGCACCTATTTTAACAGTAGCATTTTGAATAGGGTCTGTACCATCATTAATGGTGAATGATATATTTCTGGTTGTCGGAGTTACTTCTCCTTCATCATCAGTCGCTGGGAAATACCACACTCACACAGTAAGCATCAATGTATTTTCCACTATTAGCACTTGCACCTTCAACAGCAATCAAGGTAACATTTGATTTTCCATCTCCCTTATCCCATGATACAGTACCATCGCTATCGACAGTTACACCAATGAAATCACCAGCAACGATTGCTTGGTTGTCATCAGCCAATGGGATATGATAATTGTAACCAGCCTGAATGAATTGGATTAATGCTTGTCTTAAATCATCAGTCTCTGCAACTGGTGGAATACCTTCTGGGTCTGCTCTGATTACAGCAATAAAATTTCCATCATCAGAAGCCTTGTAGGTTCTGTCTTTTCCAGAAACTGGCATTAATGGCATGCCCACTTTATGTTTGATAGTTCCAGATGCTGGGGCATAAGTGGTGATTCCAGTACCATAGTTACCAATAGCATCTTCATCTTTTACAAACAATCCTTCATCAAGATATGCTTGCAGTTCCATGCACTTGTCTGGCAATGTGCAAAACATTTCTGCTCTATTTCCTTTAACCATACAAATCATCTCCTTTGTATTTATAAATTAAAAGCCTCTTTGACTTCTAAATAATTCATAGGCTCTTCTTCATGTGAACCTAAATCTACTCCCATTCCATCTCCACTTGCACCATTAGGTGGGGTTGATGGTGATGGAGCATCATCATTAATTAATGATTTTAATTCATCAATGTCTAACTTGCTGTACATTTTAACTTTGAACTCATCTTTGACACCCTTCTCATCTGCTGGAACAAGTTTGTCTATGAGTTCATTCTTTTCATCGATTTTCATCTGCTTGAACTCTTCGGCAACTTTGAGAACCTTCTCATATTCTTTTTTGCCATCATCATATAATGATTTGCCTTTTTCATATTTTTCATTCAATTCATTATATTTTTCAATGCTTTTTTCAAGTTTCTTTGACATTTTTTCATTATCTGATTGAAGAGAACTGTTTTCTTCTTTCAATCTTCTATTTTCTTCTTGTAATTGACCATATAATCTACTTAAATCTTCTGTCATATTATCATCTTCATTAACATTCAATAATCTTGTTATAGTATTCTCATCATTTGGTTTTCCAGTTACACTAATGTCATTTAGAAAAACTATGCTATCAAGGTATCCATCTAATAGATTGTTCCCATCAAATTTTGATGGTATTATATCTGTACTAAATCCAGAATCGGCATTTTCTATGATATAATCATCTGGAATATCCATTTCGGCGATAAGTTTTCCATCTTCAAAAAATAAGTTGTTGCTCACTCCAATGACTTTGCCATCATGAGCATTCAATTCAATCTTAACATCTCCTTGTTGATTAGCAAGTTTTTCTAAAAAATCATCAGTATAGTTTATTTCCTTACCATTGTTTTTAAGAATACCAGTTGTTAATATCGGTCTCTTAATAAGCATGTAATCCCCCATCTTAAAAGTAAGGAGTTGAAGAAATGGCTAATATATTAACCATTTCATATATATTAACAACATCATTATGTTGAAAATAATCAACCCTTTTATTTATTTTGAACAGAGCCTTGCTTATTCTTGCCAGTACCTTGCAACATTATCTTTTTATGATGCTGGCTTCTATTATAAGCATTCTGTCCAAGGACACTCATTTCATGAATTTTTTCATGTGGTCTGTCTCCAACTTCAACATCTTCATCTTCATCAACATTTTCACCATCATTTTCATCATACATGGTTTCCATCTTGCCTAAATCGGATTCTATCTTATCTTCCCAGTTATCGCCATACAAGTCCTTGTATTTTTCAACATTCTTCCATACTCTGCCATAGTATGTTGAAAGTACAAGTTCAGTAGGAAGGTTAGGGTAATTGGTTATCACAGTAGCACCGATTTCAGATAATTCCTTCTCATTATCAATATCCATGACATACTTGAACTTGATGTGTCCGACAGCATCTGGATATTTCAATTCAAGTTCCTTGTTGAATATCTCTTCATTGATTACTGGTGCTACAAATTCTTGTATGAATTTGATGAATGTTATGAATCCAGTATCATTGCTGTTTAACTGTTCTCTTGTAGTGGAACGATTACTATTATATCCATTGAATTTTGAATCTGGTGTTAATAGATTGTTTCTTATCTTTGACTGCAAGAGTTTGATAATATTATCATAATTAGGTATGTTGCTGTTACCCACTTCATTAGGTTTGATACCATAAGGGTATCCTACAACACTTTTATCACCATCAAGTTCAAAAGCATCAGTAACTTCCTTAATATCATTGCTGTCCAATCCACCAGCATCAATATCTTCATTACCAAATTCAACACCAAGGAATCCACCAGCATTTCTACAAGAACTCAACATGTACTGCAATATCTTGTTCTCCATGTATGCAAGGTCAAGGCATGATTCTATGGCACTTACACCTTCACCATCTTCTTCCATGTATGGAACATAGATTATCTCATCTGGGTCAAAGTTGTATTCCTTATCTTCATAATCGGCATTTGCTAATGTATCGAACTCAAAGGATTTCCAGTTACCATTTATCTTCTTGACTCTTGCCTTCTGCTTGTATCCTACGATTTCATCAGTATTAGGGTCTCTTAAATTCAGCCATTTGAACCTATCGTTATCATTACCAAGTATTCTGAACTTATATGAACCTTCATCAAGGTATCTGTTTACATAAATGCACCCATCAACCATTGGATATTTTATAAAATTATTAGCCAGTTCTTCCAATTTCCAATCAAACGATTTCTCAATTATATATTCATAGGCTTCCCTATATTTCTTCTTGTCATCACAATCAATAGTCCATTCACTATTTGCTGTAACTATTATGTTCTTGATTGTAGTATTTATTGTATCATTATATTTATAAGCATAGCGAAAATTAGGTATGTTCCTATTGATTTTGAATGGAACAACTTCTGACAAGTCCTTGCTTTCTTCATTCTCATCACCATACCCCATATTAACTCTTATGCTTTCTCTTGTTGCCTTTGTTACTTCATCACCAGCAGTATTCCGAAGTTTGAACCTATCCAACAAACTCATTTTATCATCTCCTATATTCTTCTGCCTAATTTGCTAAATATTCCAGTTCCAACATTATTACTCTTGATGTTATTGACTGCTCTGAAAGTATCCATATTGATTGTATTCCTACTTCTATTAAGGAAATTAAATCCAAGACTGCAAGAGTCCACAATATCATCAAAATTATCATCTGCTGGATTAAATATTTCAAATTCATGTATCAAGTCATCATTCCATGATGATGGCTTCATGGTTACCATTCCAGTCTCTATTGCAGTAGCCAATGGAAGAGCCTTGCTCTCTTTATCCTTGTTGCTGTACACCCATCTCAATGGGTATCCAGTAAGGTATTGACTCCAATGCTGTTTAAGTGCAATTCCAGCACTTGCTGGCTGTTGCTCCATGACTTGAATAGTATCATAATCATCATTGGACATTACATTCTTTATCTTCCTTTCAACTTCACCGACAGTACCCCTAAATCTTGTAATGTTCTGTATATGAACTTCATTATTTGACAAGAGATACATCAATGCTCCTACTGTATAATTTGATTTCTTTTCATTAAGTTCTTCATGGGTTGCTATATCCCATGCCCTACATTTCTTGACAACCCTTTCATCTAACTTATGCTTCAAGGTTATCATGTCTGGCTTGAAGAACATTCCACCATCAGCGATTGGGTTGTTCATGTATAAAGCATTCCACCAGTAATCGCTCATGCTTCTCTTGATTCTCAAATACTGTTCAGTAGTAAATCTTTGTGGAAAAAAAGATTCGCCTTTATCATTCAAGGCTGGGTAATTAAGCACAGTCCATTCATCTGGTTCGTTATCAAGCAACCAACCAGTCAAATCATCTAATGCCCATCTTGTTTGAATAAGTATTATTGCACCATCTGGTTCAAGCCTTGTCAGTAGTGTACTCTCATACCAATCAATAATCTTTTCCTTGATTGTTGATGATTTCGCTTCTTCTGCATTCTTTATTGGGTCATCAATGATTGCAACATCTGCACCCCTACCAGTTATTGATGAACCTACACCACTTGACTTGTATCCACCAAGATGGTCTTTGATTTCAAATTCATCTTTACGATTAGTCTTATTGTTTATTCTTATGCCAAACTCATCATGCTCTTTGATGTTGTCTCTTACTTTCGCACCGAAACTTGATGCGAAGTTTGATTCATATGTGCTGAATATTATTCTCTTGTCTGGCTGTTTGGTTAAGAACCAACTTGGAAATAATGTGGATACTGTAAGGCTTTTTCCACTTCTTGGTGGAAGGTTTAAAATCAGTCTGTCAAGTCTGCCTTGCTCTATGTCAGTTAAGGCTTTCATTATCTCAATCAGATGGTCTGCATAAATATACTTGGGATACATGTATTTGCAATAGGTTGGGAAATGGTTTTTAGCCAATAATATATTCTTATCCATTATTATCACCTTGTTTTTCAACCAGTTTCTTGGTTAGCATTTCCCAAGTATCTTCATCGGATTCTATAAGATTAACAATTTCCTTATCCTTTGCATCAAGTTCTGCTTGTCTGTTTTCTTCCTTATCTTCCCTTGCAAGCATGTTGTCAAGTTCGATAAGTCTTTTGATGTCTGATATGTTCTTGACTTCAATATCAAAAGTTCCATTCATTAATGGTTGGATTACTTGCTCTTTCATTATCTGTCTGATGGTTTCTTGGTATATGCTCCTTGCTTCTTGATTTGCTTCAAGTCTGTCTCTTTGTATTATCTGCAATTGACCCTTATCTCTGTTATCAATTTTTTCTTCCCAGTTAAAAGAGTTCTTCCATGTTGATAATGTCTGCTTATGTATTCCAGTTTCTTCTGATAATTCCTTCAATGTTCTATTCTCACCCATATCATAATATTTTTCAAATGCTATATCATGTTTAGGTTTTTCCTTCATGGCTTCTTGTTTCTTTCTTCGTTCCATACTTCGCATCAATCTATTCTTGTTAGTGCTTGTCCTAACCTTTTCACCAGATGGCGAATATAATGCCCATAACTGGTCTCCATTCTCATCAATACCTTTTTTAATGATTCTCCATTCATTAAGTGTCTTATGATGTAATGTATGCTCTGTATGTGTCATCATTACAAGATTGTTTATATCATTATTTGATTTATCTTCATCGATATGATGTATATCACAATCATCTGGTATTTTAATGTTATGGCATGCTTCATATCTCAATCTGTGAAGTCTTTGACCCCTATATTTTCCATCTGATATGATATAATGCCCATAACTATTCGGCAAGGCATTGCCAAATTCAGTCTTAATCATTCT
>Ga0247608_10007117_pt1 | contig 11580 bp, 4 predicted proteins | sample 176DNAGHGlowgp2_FD_193490 | JGI IMG/M metagenome (GOLD analysis project Ga0247608, IMG submission 193490) | Sheep rumen microbial communities from Palmerston North, Manawatu-Wanganui, New Zealand - 1766 DNA GHGlow gp2 | ecosystem: Host-associated > Mammals > Digestive system > Stomach > Rumen ... | reverse complement strand
GTTTCCCTCCTTTACCGATGAAAAAGCCCCGCCTCAAAAAGGCAAGGGCTAATAATTATCTTTTTAGAAAGTTTCTTAAAGATATAGTTGCAATTCCAAAAATCTTCGATTTTAATTGTAGTCCGTTGTCAGAAGTCAACATTATCGGGTTCTCTGCTTTATACTTCAATGCAACTGATAGAATCATATTGTCTGGTGAACGCTTATCGAAATCATCCGGCAGCAATGATGTGTCTGCAAACTCGTAAATAATCTGATGAACTTTTTCTGAATTCAATAGCCATAGTGCTTTTTCAGCATTTCTCTTACCTCTATCATCAAGTTTTATCTTCATTTTATCCAATTCATCAGTAACTTTAGCTGACAGGATGACTGGGTATTGCTTGTCGATTTTACTAATAATATCTGGACAATCAATAAAGACGTTGGTATCAATGATGTAATAATTTTTCTTATTGCTCGATAGCTCTTTCTTTGGCCGTTGGAATTTTGACAAGTCCACCTTTCCCACAACCTTTACCTTTGCATTTCCAGACTCAATAGTAATGGCGTCTTGAGGTGAGGCCGTTTCTTGTTCTATCTCTTCTACTTGAGTGATGGGATGTTCTGTTACATGACATCCGGCATCAATGGTATCACACATCTGAACAAAACGGATAACGCTCGAGGGGACAGTATGGAACTGAGTAAGGGGCATATCCGAAATAATCAGTGTTGTACTCAATGAACGGCTAGTCGCTACATTAAATCGTCTTTCTTCCAAAGCAAACTGTGGGTTTCTGCCGGGAATATAAAGGATGGCATAATCAACGGTCATACCTTGTATGCGGTCGATGGTTTCTATGGTCAAATCCAATTCAACACCAGAATGTGAGAACTCCTTTTGAAGCTCTTTTACCGTATCTCTGAAAGGTGTAATAATAGCTAAACTCTTCTCAGGGAAGTATCTCTCCATTGATTCAACAACTTTATGTATCATGGAGTCAGCGCTATCAGAATACAACCCATTCTTCAGATCGTTAGTCAGATAATACAGGACACCGCCATCATTAGGAAACAGGGGGTCATTTGCAACAGAAAAATCTTGATACTCTTTCTTCACAGATACGAACCTATTACCATAAAATACTTTCGTAAGGGCTGCACTCTTCTCTGTTAAACGGAAGGTTGTTACAATACGATAAGCTTTAACATTGGAGCCCAAAGCGAAGGTCTTTAATCCATCGACCTGTGTATTAACATTCCATGTATTATAGAGCGGGTTATTCATCTTAACGATTGGCGGCAGCTGCATAGGGTCACCAACAATAAGACATTTCTTACCCAATTGCTTAAAAGCCACTATTGCCGTCAAAAAAGCCTGAGAAGCCTCCTCGATGACCACCAAGTCATACTCTGGAGGGGCGCTCATAGACATCTTTTTCTCACTAAATACACTGGAGAGCACATAATTAGTGGCACATAACAGTTCACCATTTGCTACTCTCAGATCTTGACTAGCATTCTGGACACCATGAATCTGTTTTTGCTCATCTACCGACAAGTTGGTCTTGTAGATTCGTTGTTCTACAATATGGCCTTTAAGGGGAGCTTGTTTAATTAACTCAACAAGTCCCTGATTAGCCATAGTTGTGGCGCATACAGTTTTACCGTTGTCTAGATAATGGGCAATGATTGTGGCAATGGTGTAACTCTTACCTGTACCTGGAGGACCTTGAACTATACAACAGCCCTCATCATCTAAACACTTAAGTATCGTGTCGGAAATGATGGAAGGGTTGTTTTCATCAAAGGCGAGCTCTTCTGGCTTCCAATTCTCATAATCTATCTGTGGTTCTAACTGTAACTCTTCATTGGAGGAATACAAGTCCATATAACGGCCAAGATTCTTTAAGTAGTCCACTGGAGGGAATGGGTTATATACGATGACGCTTAATGATCGTCCTGCTGCAGTGGTTCTATCAAGAATCTCATAAAGTTTACCACTGATACCTGAGCAAGCAACATGTTCAAAGCCATCATTCTTACCTTGGACATAGCACATTGGCGTGATATCAGAGCCGGCGGAATGATATAAGGGATTATTGCAGAACTGTTCCCAGGTGCAACTCCATTCTAAAGGTTTACTTCCATACTCCTGAAAAGCCGCTTTAGCTATAATGGTCAAGGATTTCTGTACTTTAAGACGTGGCGCCATTCTTCGTGGAAACTTAAGTATCACCATACCTGTCTCTCTTTGGATAGTCTCAACGTAAGCTATGGACAAATCCCCAGCACGAAACAGTTGACGCATCGATGACTTGTTAATCTTTTGCTGTTCTCTAACATCTTCCTTTACTTGATCAGCAAAGAACGATTGGTAGTTTTTTATCTTAACATCTTCCATGACAATCAATATTCATTACCATCATCTGCTTCTGCCATAGCTCCAACATAGTGAGCAAATACAGCGTCCATATTTGTTCTTGAAGCAACTCGGATAAGAGTATAAGCTGTTCCCTTTGTGCCACTCAATAGTCCAGAATATAATGTCCGAACTACATCAACTTTTTCCTTACCGGTTATCTTTATTACTACATCATCTTTTTTTACGAGATCGAGGAACTCTTCTGCGCTATTGATAAAATGGAAATTTTTGCCTTGTCCATCAAGATAAACACAAATAACCCATTTACCATCAACGACTTTATTCCATACCGACGGTGAAATATACATAACACCCCTTGCAGCACTACAGGTGTGTATATACTTGCCGTTTTTCAATATATGAGTGGTAACATCATCTGCATTCTTGACGAATTCCTCCCTTGTTTCTTCTGGCTCTACTCCTTGGTCAATAAGATTCTGATACAAGCGTAATTGAGCAAGATAGTTGGTATCAGCGATTTGTTCCACTGAGATGCCACAGTGAGCAAGAATATCAATCTCTTCATCGGTTGGCGCTAATGATTCAAGTTGCAATGGAGATCCGTGGCTGCGAAGTCTATCGAGCTCTTCTGGAGTGTATGGTTTGGGGTGTCTTCTTCGACGCGGAGAACGTGGAACACTACCTATTGGATCATAGTCAGTGTCCCTGTCAACAGAACCCATCGGGTCTCCTTGGTCAGGATCATATTCATTATTTTCTACATCAGAGTCATTATCATAGCCATCATGTGTGCTACCCCTTTCTGCAGCGGGCGTTTTGGGCATAGATGTATCATCCCTCTCAGTTGTAGACGCAGGTCTTTCCGTTTTCTCAAATTCATGCTCATGTGGTTGTGAATTCTCTGAAGAGCCTTGAGGTTGGTCTTGCGATTTGACCGTTGATGTTTCTGATGAGCGATTCGTTAGTTCATTTGTATCTATAGTGGGTTTTGGACTGTCTTCTAATCCCATTTCCGAGGAGTCTCCATGAGACTCTTTCATGGTAGAATTATATTCTGGCGCTTCAGATACAAAACCCTCACCATCTTCAGTTTTCAACGCTTCTGTTAAGCGGAGATTTTTAGCTGTATCTGGATAACATTCAACTAGCACATCAACAAAATTTGAATCAGAATAGTACTTTTTACAGAATTTATCCACGTATTCATCGATACCGCGGCCCCTTCGATTCGTGTCAAGTATTCGCTTAATCATTAGACTCTGTGAGGAATCAATGCCAATCTCTTTAATCAAGAAATTTAGAAGTTGATCAAAAACAAATTTATCTTGCCAATCATTGACATAAAAGAAAGTAGAAGAGGTGGGATCAAAGTGAACAGTAGCTACATCATCCCCTCTTAATCGTCTATCGTCTATATATTCAATTGAAATGGACTGACACTTAACGAATTTTAATCGTTCGATATTTGTTTTATACTGCTCATATGGTTCCAACCAATTGGTATCTTCACACAGAATTGTAGCAAGTAAAAATGACTTCTGTTTTAGTTCTGATACAATGCTTGCTGTTTCATCTATCTTAGGTTCTGTTGGAATAGTTTCGAACACTCCATCCTTAGCATGCAATACCTTCATTCCCAAAACTTGTGAACAGATATCCTCAAATCGCGTGTCAGGAATATTCGTATTACTGATTACTAATTTATCGGAACCGAGATAGATGTTATACATAGCATCAGTGTCATCTTTTCCAATAGCATATAATCTCGATATATGAGTTGGTTCATTTTGTCCATTCATCCATACCGCATTGCTTTCAGGACGTCTATATTCCTCAATATCCTTTAGATCTAGCTGATCATTATCTTTATAATCAAGCAAGACTTTTAATACAGCTTTTTTTAGTTCAACATTTCGTGAATTACACAAAAATTCAAAACAATGCTCTTTCGATAGCTGTGATAAATAGTTGAATTTATAGATAGGATGAGGATAGATTGTTCCATCTGGCCCCGTTATGTCTTTTTTTATGTCTAATGGAATCAAGTCTGCACCTCCAGATAGTCTTTTAACATAATCAATTAAAACCCTTGAATAAAGATCTGAAGGTTTCTTAACCGTATTGTTTGTAGGGACGCATGGTAAATTCTCAAATACGCCTTCATCAATGAAAGTATTTACTTCTTTCCATCGGTCTTTATGCAATACATAATCCGTCCAAAAATAAACACAGAAATCATGGTTTGCTAAAAGATCTTTATCCTTTCGAATAAATTTATGATGAACTCCAAGATTATTTAGTAGTGGAATAATGTCCTTAATTGTTGAATAGACATTTGAGATATAATCCAATCCTATTATCTTAGGCTTGTCCTCAAGAGTGGCAATTGCTTTATGATCCAATTGGGGTATCCCATGTGATTCAAAATCACAATATGGTTTATATGCAGTTCCAAGTGTTAAAGTTTCAGCTTTTACGTAGCTATTGTCATATGATCGTTTAAGCCATAACTTTAAGAAAGGCATGCCTATTAGTGAAAGAGCTAATAATTGAACATTATTATAAGGCTTAAATTTTGCCAAGTTCTTAATGAATTCATAATGAATAGCATCAATAATCTTTAGATTACTTTCTCTCACGCTTTTATCCAAAGAGTCATTAAACGCCTTTTCCTGAATAGATAAATACTGATCTATTTTAGGCTGAAACCATTCAGCTTGAGAAGTAATAACAGAAAGAGATAAATCCGTAAGTGAGAGGAAAAACTCCACCTGGTCTTTGGAATAAGAAGGTGAAATCTGATTGGATAATGGAAATTCTGGCAGAGGTTCACTAAGAAGCTTACCATTGACTTCTTGAATGAAATACACGTCGCCGATTTTTCTTAAACCATTGTTTGTACATAGATGGAGTTGTTTAAAATCCTCCTTCATCTCGTCATTAATTTTTTCTTCTATCAGAGTTTTGTTATTATAAAGAAGAATCGGAATCTTTTCATCAACATTCTCATTAAGGTGCGGAATAATAGTGTGAAGCAAGATGTCTTCATTTGAAGATAGGATGCCAACTTTTTGCCAAAAAACGAACCAATCTTTTTTACTCTCAGTGGGTTGATCTTGAATATAGATAGAACTAAGCAACCAAGAATTTTCAGCATATTCTTTAACCAAATATTCAATAGCTCCCCCATCTGAATAATATGAATCAGATAAATAACACTCTTCCTCTTCTCCGAGTATGTGAAGAGATGACTCTGTTTCTGATCCTTTTTTCATAATAATGGGCAAGCTCTTTAATAAAGTCAGATTTGCGGATTTAATGTCTTTAAAAGAAAACAATAGTCTCCAGAATCTAACGTTATCCTCCACGCTTTTACTAATGGTTTGCTTAACCGAATCGATAGTTAACAATGAAACAATAGCCGGAATGTTTATTTCTCTATTCTCAAGAGTATCTACCCAATATTTTTTGTCCTTATCATTGCCATCAAGATAAACCTTACAAATACCATCAATTGACGACGCAGGAAGAAAACCCTCATTAATTAATGCTGCAAGGCGATTATCGGTTAATAAATGTCCTTTGCTGCTTTCGCTTAATAATGGAGCACCGTCACCGATGATGAATACAGGGAAGTCCGCTATCTTTTTGATATTTTCAGGAGTGATTTTATCAATATGATTTCTGAAGAACTTATGGAAAGAAACATTGGCTTCGATTTCTTTAATACAATTGACAATCTCCTGTTTATATTGAAGAACAACATCAGTCAAAAAACCATTATAGTCAAAATCATAAATTCCCAACTTTTTTGTTAATGCTGTATACTGTTGTAAATCATCAAAAGATTGTTTGTATTCATTAGAAATAACCTTTACATAACCATCTGGGAGCCATGTTAGACTACTTATCTCATCAACATCTGATGAAATAGAATAGAATCTTTTGACGGATAAAGGACCATTAGTAAAATTACCTTCAGAATCAATGAAAGGAAAAGATTTGTCATTGAAATAGTTAGTATTCCCTTCGAACACAGTAGAATAATTCTCAGATAGATAATGTAAAAAATCAAAATTGTTTTTCTTTATCTTATCTATACATATAATAGCCTCAACATTATCAGTCTCTTTCTTTGGTATGTTAATTGCCTGGATGATTGCTGATAAATGAGGCATGGCAACCTCAGTACAGAACTTAGCTTTTTGACTTATCCTGACCTTACATTTTTTTTCAAAGAAATCCATTATAGATTTCTTGGATTCTTCTGAATTGTCGCCAAGATCTCTTAGGTAAGACACATCAAATGAATAGAGCCATTCGTTCTCTAACCAAGGTCTTTTAATGAAATCTTCATATGCAATGTTGTTGAAATAGACTGGAGACTCTTTAGGGATAACATAAGTACTTTCTCCATTAATCTTAAATGCATGCAGACAATAGTGTTGAAGACTGCCATCATTAATAGTGTCTCCCTCACGATGCTTATACATGAGCCGATAAAAGTCTAGATTATCTTCATATTTTTCTGAAATCTTCTTGTTAATAGTGATGACGTGATCACTTTTCAAAAGTATATTAGAGATAAAATTAGTTTCAGAGAAACTAGATACATAACGTTTGAAGAATGGTTCCATTACATCTTTGTCATACTCAATGTATTCTTTGGGGAGAAAATGGAACCACGATTTATCAACCCAAGGCTTTGTCTTATACTTAAGTCCTTCTTGACTATTGAAATAGATAACATTTTCATCTATGCTATCTAAAATTCCCTCATCAACAATTAAAGGAAACTTCTTACAAATTGCAGCAAAATCACCACTAAAACATTTCTCACGGTTTCGAGCTATCATGTGATAGAATCCGATAGAATTATTTAGAGTTTTAAGTAATTCATAGTCTTCTTTACAATTCAAAACGGATTCTGCAAATCTATATGGATAAAAAAGTTGCCATGAATAACCAGCATTCACTAAAGATTGATAGCGACTCTTTTCGTCTTGTTTAAGATAATTATATGATTCATCAGATAAATAGTTTATATACTTATCAATAAAACATGAGAGTTCCTTTCTCAACTGCTTTGAATAATACAATAAATTTGATGATTCTTCTAGGCTGTTTGTCCGTCCATTTATGAAGATTTTTTTATGAACAAATAAATTTGCATAATTTCTGTCAATAATAAAATCAATCCAATTGTTGTTATTCTCTTGTACTAATAACCACTTCTGGAATGCTTCTTTTTCACAAAGCGCTACTAGGCGCGATTGATCAAAATGATGGTTGGCGCCAATGTGTCTAAACAATTTACGAAGGTTATCATTTGAGCGCAATGATAAAATGGGTAATGCGCTCGTTTCACCAGAAATGCTATAAAACTCACTATCAGATAAAAAACCGCTCATCGTGATATGTGTGCTGTCATAAAGGACATCGGCGATTTTACTCATGCCAATGACACCATCTTTAGAGACAGTTGGAATGAACGCTTCCGTTTTGCATTTTTCATAAAACCCTTCCTCAAACTTTGAAATGAATTTCTCATAAGACTTGCCAATACCAGATTTGCAATCTTTAAAGCTTGGGATTAGGTCAAAGACGGAAGATGCATCATATCCTTCTTCGATAAGACTCTTTATCCAATAGAAGAATTGCCTTCCGGCGATTTTGGATATCACATGATTAAGTTCAACATCATCTGCAATATCATCACGAGCACCATTAGGTACCATATCGGTATTCATCAAGAACTTAAAGCCCCAGTCTGCTCTCTTAGCGGGGAGGTAGCAATACAATATGGCATCTTTAACGGGCAAAAGTTTTCTGCCCTCCCTTTCACATGCGAACTTAACTGCTGTCTTTTTGAAATTCAAATACTTTTCAGGAATCTTGTCATAACCACCAGATTTATCGGCATCTGGATTAGTTAAGACGTCATTAATTCTATTACATATATCTTCAGGTATTTCGTCTGTCAAGGCTTCCGATACACACCAATGGCTACTACTCTTTTCCCGTATGATTTTAGGTTCTAAACTGTCACCCCAAAAAACTCTCACTTTACGAATGTTCGGTATAAACAAGATAACCCTCTCAGAATCAAAAACGGAAGAGAATAAGTCGATATAATTATCATTTCTCTTACGATCTGTAAGAATCTTTCTATCTCTTGGTTTAAGAGCAAACTTCACACGAAAGACCTCATTGGGGTGGCGCCTAAACACACTTTTAATAGTAGGATTGACTTCTCTCAAGTCAGTCCATACTGGTAAGATTTGCCAAGGAGTATTGATGATATCTGTCGCTGATTTATCGAAACGGAATGAATATTTTCCAGTACTCAAATAAACAAAATCATTATCAAGGAACACGGTTTTAAAACCAATACCCTTATAGCCAATCGCCTCTACATTTTCTGATTTTTCTCCATCATTAATATCACAGATGGCTGCAATATTCTTGGCATTAAAGTAATCTCCAGTATGTTGGAAGGTGAGATAATCGTCTGTAATATGGAATTCCACGTCAACAGGGTCTGGTACAATCTCATTACCCTCTTTATGTTTACGAGGGTAGTCGTTAGCATTCTGAAGCAACTCATAGATAAACACCTCCTTGCCACTTTGGGTTAACTGTTTGTTAAGTGTGTCAAGTGTCCTTGTGATTTTCTTTGCAGCACTAGCAGGATAGTGAATAATACTGTCGTGGAGGCATCTTACGATATCTTCTGGATATATGGGAACAATCTCTTCTCTTAAATTGATACCGAATTTTAGTGGTGAAGATTGTAACAGAACCCATGTAAACTTATAATAAGCGAAACGGTTAAATTCAACTTTGCTTCGGAAAGAAATGGTTAGATTTTTTATTCCCCTTTCCTTGTCTTCAATTTTTGTGAAATCCGTATTTCTAATGTCCGATATCTTATACCACCCATCTCTTTGCCCCGGAGAAAATTGACCAATGAAGTAATTGTTTTCTAATCGCAATCGAGTTTTTACCCTTTCAATTTCTTCACGTTCCACACGTAGAGGGTAAAGCGATGTTCTTTTATTCCCTTCACGCTTAGTATTATTTGATACTATTCCTTTCGATTCAGAAGATGAATCCATGCCTTCATGAACGCTTGATGATGCATCATCATTGCTCTGCGTTATCAAATTGATACTTTGACCAGGATAGAACCAAGCTTTATATTTTAGAGGAACTTGAGTGATGGCACTTCTACTATAAACAACACCAGTAACTCTAGCTATTTTATCTTTTGTAAAATAGGCAACAAGATTTCCGGCCTCATTTTTAAAAACGAATACAGTTGGCGCCAAAATAACCTTTTTTAGTTCTTCATCTGTTTCTGGGTTTTGATATAGACTCTGTATTGAATTACACAAAAGAGGAGCGAGTTCATTGGCTTCTTCAATTCGTTCGCTTTCAGGTTTCATAATTTGATTAGGTCGGCTGTAGTAACCTAAAAGTCTAACCTTGGTTTCATTATCAATGTTTGACATATTTCTACTCGTTAATGTGAAATAAGACGGTTTATTCAATTAGTTATATTATCAAAAAAATCAGTGACAATAGAATAAATATTTCCTATGTCATGCGAATCTTCGGTAATATTATAAAAGGTTTATACCTTTCCTGCCTACAAATTTACAACAAATAGGTTAAACAGCACGCAAATTGCAACAATTATATTCAACGGGATAATAATGAATGGTTAGGATGCTATTTTGCTGAGCAAGAATTATACTATCATTTATTATGAATAACGGACGATACCGTCACTTCTATGATAATATAAAACTTGGTATTACTACATGGATCATTTATGTTCCACAGAATGCTCCGTTGCCCAGTTACACATCAATGATCTTCCCTCTATCGAAGGTATGGTGTTCGTTGTGGGAGACGTAGCCGAATTGGTTGCAGAGGCAGTGGGTGGTGCCGATGGATTTGTCGATGTTGCGGTGGGAGTGGCCGTAGATCCAGTAGTCGATGCCGCTGGTGGCGATGTAGTCGGCCAGCTCGACGGTGAAGGCGCCGTTGATGCGGCTGCCCTGGAACTCAGGGGCAACCAGTTGATAGGATGGTACGTGGTGGGTGACAACGACCTTGTGCTTGGCTTGGCTGGCGTTGACTGACTTCTTGATGAAGTCGAGGCAGCGCTGAAGCTCGCGGTTGAAATCGGAATACCTCAGTAGGTTTTCACCATAGACGATGCGGTAGAAGTCGGCCACACCTCGCTCGGTGACGAGGGCGTCGTCCAGGTCGATATGGGCCCACAGGGTGGATATGATGAAGTCCACGTCCTGGATCGTGACGACCTTGTTATAGTAATAATGGACGTTGGGGCGGATTTCGCCCACCAGTCCATCCTGCATCGTCTTCAGGTCGTAGTACTTATAAAACTCGTGGTTGCCCAGTGCGACCAGCACCTGCTCGAAGTTCTCGGATGCCCAGTTCCAGAACGGATGCACGCTGTACATGTCGTCTCCCAGGTAGCCAGTGTCACCGGCCAAGACCAGAATATCGCCCTTCACGTCCATGGGGCCATTGTCCCTCAGGTACCGCCAGTTGTCGCGGAACTCCAAGTGCAAATCAGATGCGAACTGTATCTTCATGACTCTATTGTGTTGAAAAAAACGGATGAAGCTGTTACAGCAAAACGGAGCAAGCTGTTAGAGTTGTGCTCATCTATCTACCGGGACGTACTCCAGGTGGGCATCGATGTCGGTGGCTTCGAGTTTCATGATGACGGGGCGCAGGCCGTCGTTGCAGCTCACGATGGCGACCCCAGGTTTGCGGATCCAGTCGCCGTAGTAGAACAGGTCGCTGCCCGCACCATGGGCGAGCGCGAACACATACTGGTAAATCGCCTTCCACGCCTCGTCGCAGAAGCCCTTAGGCTTGGCATAGTCCGCCATGAACACGTCGCCCTCCGTCATCATCGGGCAAGCCTTGATGCCAACGGCACCATACTCACGCGCCAACTCCTCGTTGAGCGTCGTCTTGAGAATCGTAATCTTAACTTTCTTCATATATTGTACATTTTGCTCACACGGTGACTCGTTGCCTCAGCCACATGCCGAAGAAGCGGTCATAGACGATGTAGCTGCCGTGGTATTGGTAAATCAGTTGCTGGTCGGTCAGCGCTGTGAGAGCGGTTTTGATGCTGCTCAAAGCTGGCAAACGGTATTTCTTCT
>Ga0247608_10007116_pt1 | contig 11582 bp, 9 predicted proteins | sample 176DNAGHGlowgp2_FD_193490 | JGI IMG/M metagenome (GOLD analysis project Ga0247608, IMG submission 193490) | Sheep rumen microbial communities from Palmerston North, Manawatu-Wanganui, New Zealand - 1766 DNA GHGlow gp2 | ecosystem: Host-associated > Mammals > Digestive system > Stomach > Rumen ... | reverse complement strand
CTTCAGGCTCAGCATGATCGTAAACTGCGATCTGTATGTAACGTTCATGAGCGAATCCCTGTCGTCGATCGATATCGGCAGTGAGTGTGAGATGTTGACGAAAGTTCTGCATGATCCCGTGAAGATCACGTAGTCGCTTATCTCTTCATATCTTGAGGAATTACTCAGTACGCATTCTGTCTTATAGGCAATGCTGCCGTCATCTCTTCTGATCTGTGAGATATCAGAAGCCGTGGTGGACAGAAGGATCCTTCCTCCGTTATCTGTTATCTCCTGCATCAGGCCGTTTATGAGCCTTGCAAAACCGCCCTTGAAATATCCTACTTTCTTATGTGCAGCCTTGCCGTGCCACCTCGAATCGCTCCACTCGACGCTCGTATCGAGGCCCAGGCTCTTGACGAGGGATAAGAGATACTTGTCTGTCTTGCGGAGATGGTGGGGAAGGAGCTCTAATGATTCCTTGCCGATCCTTGTCGTGGCAAGGAGTCCGCCTGCATAAGTCATCTCTTCGAGCACGGTAACGTTATAGCCCTTCTTGGCTAGCTTCATCGCGCATGTAAGTCCGGAAAGACCGGCTCCGATTATGCAGACTGACTTAGACATTATAATAAACAGACCTTCCTAATAAAAAGAAATACGCAAACTATTCTATCACGGAAAAATACGAAACGATACGGTTTTTTCCGATTTTCGTATTTTTTCGGAGCTTTTTTGAGCCCCGTTTCTGCTATGCTTCAGCCAGCAGCGCTGCATAAAAACACATATTGGAGGTAACACAAATGAGCACAGTAAAAGATATGTCGGCAGAGTACATGAACGAGGCTTATGAACTCGCACTCTATCTGAGACTTAACAACCACGCGGCACTCGGTGAGAGGATAGTAACGGCCGCCCTGGAGATCTCGACCCTGAGCAATACGACATGGGCGTACTACGGGACCGAGGGCTTTCACGGCAACCTGATCAAGACTCACGAGGTGGCTGACAGACTGATGAGGCTGCTTGATATCGTGAAGTATCTCGAGCTTCCATACAAGGCTCTCGATAAGGTCTATGAGGATACGACAGCCATCTACAAGATGACGAGATCATCAGTAAATACGTTGATCAAGAAGAGCTCGCAAGGCAAAGTCCAGCAGCAGTCTCCTGCAGCTTCGCAGGCGGCCGTGATGGAGGCGGATGAGAGGCCGAGCAGGATGATGAGGCTGGGCAGCAATGCCGCCGAGGAGAAGGAGATCGCCAGGGAAGGGAACGATACGACGCCCAATAGTGAAGGCGGGCTTCCTTTCGAGATCGATCAGACTGCAAAGGAGCCGCCCGAGGACGGTGACAGCGGGCCTGAAGAGGACGATGCGGAGGAAGCGACAGCTTGAAATAATCTGTCGATTGTGTACTATTAAAGGGATAACCTTATGATAGGAGGCACAGGTTCCATGGCTAATTCATCCTTGTCAAAGCTCAAGATACTCTATCTGTATGATTTCTTCCTGCACGAGATGGATCCGGAAGATGAAGAGGGCGTAACGCTCAATGATCTTCTTGCGATGCTGAAGGAGAAGACGGGCGAGACTTTCGAGAGGAAATCGATATATTCCGATATCTCGAAGATCAACGAATACATAACTGATTCGCGCGGATACAGCGGTTCGGAATTCATATTCCGCGAAGGCAACAGGTACAGGAGAGATGAACTGGATGACGAGATCCTTCTGACGGAAGCAAGGCTCATATCCGATTCCCTGAGGACTACCGAGTTCGTTCCGGAACAGATCTACGACAAGTTCGAGTCGATGTTCCCTGCCTTCTTCAAGGCGGATCAGCACGATTCATCAAGGCTCTATTCCAGGTATAAGCAGGATAAGAAGTCTTCTGACAACCAGACCAAGTATCTGCTCGCTTTTCTCCGCGAGAACATCAATAACAAGACGGCGATCAGGATCAAGTACGGATACAAGATCACGACGAGCATCGTTGGAACTGATTTTGTGGTCACGCCGCTCGTTCTTGACTGGACGAACAACCATTATTACTTAGTTGCGATCGACAACATGTCCCTGTTCTCCAGGACCGGCTTTGAGAGAAAGGCAACAGACGACGAGCTCAAGCAGTCAGTCAAGAGATTCAGGCTCGACAGGATCGCCAGGAAGACAGAGAGTCTTTGCAAGGTCAAGGATGCGGCAAAAAGGATCAAGGAACACATGCCCGAGATCTATTCCGCGCTGTTCGAGACGGGAGAGAAGACTACTGCCCAGAGGAGGCATGCCATAGCTGATGAATTCCTGAAGTACCATGATTTCAGCAGTGATGAGAACAAGAGGAGATACATCTCCGAATACCTGTCGAGTTCCTTTGAAGGGTTCGGTTCATCGCATACCGTCAAGACGATAAGGATGACTCTCGAAGCCAGGGACAAGGAGGCTGACGGAGCCTGGAAGAACGTCCTTCAGGCGTTCTCCGTGTTCAAGGATGAATTTACAATAGCGGCCGGTTCCATCGGTGAGCTCGAGAAGGAAAAGAAACTGACTTTTGCCATCGAAGCTCCCGATGTACCGCCTCTTTATAAGTTCCTGTTCAGCATATACACTTTCGACACGGTCGATCTTACGATAGAGAACCTGGAAATCCGCGAAAGATTCAAAAATTATCTCACAAAGGCGCTCGAAGCATTGCATTGACAGCCTCAGTGTTTTATAATTTTTCAGTTATTTTAGTATTAATTTTTAAGGAGACTATATATGCAACCTTTAGGTCTGAACGAGATTAGAGAGAGATATCTGAAGTTTTTTGAGTCCAAGGGACACTTAAGAATGCCTTCATTCTCTCTTGTTCCCAAGAACGACAAGTCGATCCTGCTGATCAATGCGGGTATGACTCCGCTGAAGCCTTATTTTACCGGTGCAGAGACTCCTCCGTGCAGGAGAGTTACGACTTGCCAGAAGTGCATCAGAACACCCGATATCGAGAACGTAGGCCATACGGCCCGTCACGGAACATATTTTGAGATGCTCGGCAACTTCTCTTTCGGCGATTACTTCAAGAAAGAGGTCATCCCGTGGGCATGGGAGTTCCTGACCAAGGATCTCGAGATGGATCCCAACCTCCTCTATCCCTCGGTTTACGAAGAGGATGATGAGGCATTTGAGATCTGGAACAAGGTTATCGGCATCCCCGCTGAGAGGATCACGAGACTCGGCAAGGAAGATAACTTCTGGGAGCACGGCACAGGCCCGTGCGGTCCCTGCTCCGAGATCTATTACGACAGAGGCATCGAGCACGGCTGCGGCAAGCCCGACTGCCGTCCCGGATGTGAGTGCGACAGGTTCGTTGAGATCTGGAACCTTGTATTCTCACAGTTCGACAGACAGGAAGACGGCTCGTATCTGCCTCTGGCTCAGAAGAACATCGATACGGGCGGAGGACTTGAGAGATTTGCATGCGTAATGCAGGGCGTTGAGAACCTGTTCGAAGTAGATACCGTAAGGAAAATCCTTGATACCGTCTGCGAGAAGGCAGGCAAGACATATGGCGCTGACCAGAAGGATGACGTCGCGATCCGTGTCATCACAGACCACATGAGGTCTTCAACGATGATGATCTCTGACGGCGTCATCCCTTCCAACGCAGGTGCCGGATATGTTCTCAGAAGGCTTATGAGAAGAGCTGCAAGATTCGGAAGACTCCTCGGTATCGAGGGCAAGTTCCTTGCAGATATCGCAGATGTCGTCATCGACCAGAATAAGGATGCTTACCCTGAGCTTGTTTCCAAGTACACAATGATCATGACGATCATAAACAAGGAAGAAGACGATTTCCTCAGGACGGTTGAAGCTGGTACTTCCATCCTTAACGACATGATCGCAGATGCGAAGGCTTCCGGTTCTTCCGTACTTGCAGGCACGGATGCATTTAAGCTCCATGATACATACGGTTTCCCGTTAGATCTCACAAAGGAGATCGCTGCCGACAACGGCCTTACCGTTGACGAGGAAGGGTTCGCCGCTGCAATGAAGGAGCAGAAGGAGAGAGCGCGTAAGGCAACGAAGGAGAACGTATCCGATACTGCATGGGGCGGCAACAAGCTCCCTGACGAACTCCTCGAAGACAAGTCTTCAACAGAGTTCCTCGGATATGATTCACTTACATGTGATGCCAAGCTCGTATATCTCCTCAAGGCAGATGACGAGGGCGCGCTCCACATCGTTGATGAAGTGTTCGCAGGTGATAAGGCAGTCGCCATCTTCGATAAGACGACCATGTATGCCACGATGGGCGGCCAGGTAGGAGATTCCGGTAAGATCTATAGCAGCGATTTCGAGGCTGTTGTAGTGGATGTAACTAAGGACAACGCTTCCAAGTATCTCCATACCATCGAGATCAAGTCAGGCTCCATCAAGGCAGGCACATCCGCAAAGATCGAAGTCGATAAGACGACAAGGATGGCTACATGCCGCAACCATACATCAACCCATATCCTTCAGGCTGCATTGAGGAGTGTTCTCGGCGATCACGTACAGCAGAAGGGTTCTTATGTTGATCCTGAGAAGCTCAGGTTCGACTTCACTCATTTCGCTGCGTTGAGCGATGAGGAGATAAGTAAGGTCGAATCGATAGTCAATAACGCCATCCTTGAGGACATGCCCGTTGTAACGAGAGTAATGAAGCAGGACGAGGCGCGCAAGCTCGGCGCCATGGCTTTCTTCGATGACAAGTACGGCGAAGAGGTAAGAGTAGTAAGCATCGGCGATGATCTTGACAATGCTTTCTCCATCGAGTTCTGCGGCGGTACGCACCTCAAGCACACATCACAGGCAGGCCAGCTCAGGATCATCTCCGAGACAGGCATCGCATCCGGTATCAGAAGGATCGAGGCCGTAACGGGCAAGGCATGCTATGAGATGGCAGTCGAGGACCGCGAGACCATCAGCAAGGTCGCACAGACACTGAAGGTCAACAAGGATCAGATCGTCAAGAAGAGCGAGAATCTCCTGACGGACATCAAGTCGCTCGAGAAGGAGATCGAGAAGATACAGAAGGCGGCAGCAGGAAATGTTGCTGAGGAAGCCGTTAATGCGGCAGTTACCATCGGTTCAACAAAGGTCGTTATCGCCAAGGTGGACGCACCTGATGCACCTTCTTTGAGAGATCTGGCTGACCAGATCAGAGACAGGCTCGACAACGGATTCGTATTCCTCGCATCTGCTGCAGGAGACAAGGTTCTCTTTACGGCAATGGCAACAAAGTCTGCCGTTGATTCAGGCGTACACGCAGGCAACGTCATCCGCGAAGCTGCAAAGGCTGCAGGCGGCGGTGGCGGCGGAAGGCCCGACATGGCTCAGGCAGGCGGTAAGGATGTATCCAAGATCGATGATGCGCTCGCAGCTGCAAAGGCGGCTGTCACGGCTCAGATAGGAGGTTGATCACCATGTGCTTATTCTGTGACATAATCGAAGGCAAGATCCCCTCAACGAAAGTCTATGAGGATGACAAGGTTTTCTGCTTCAACGACATCAATCCTGCAGCACCCGTTCATGTGCTCGTAGTTCCCAAGAAGCACTTTGACGATATCAGGGATATCGCAACAGCTGATGACGGACAGGAATATCTGGGAGCCGTTGCAAAGGCGATCGATGTCATTGCAGAAGACAAGGGCCTCGGATCAGGATTCAGAGTCATCAACAACTGCGGTGAGGACGGCGGACAGACCGTCATGCATGTGCATTTCCATGTCCTCGGCGGAGTCAAACTGAACGAGAAAATACTCTGAAAATCTGATATAATAAACTATGGCTTACAACTTCTACGGATGGAGGGAGGCTTTGTGTCCTCCGGTCAATGACGAGTTTTCCTGCATTGCGGATCCGCATATGCTGTATGACATCTTGTCAGACATATGGTGTGAATATACATGTGCCCCGAGATTGAGAGACGGCTGGTCTTCCGCCAATAAAACCTTGGGACAGTGTTCGATCACTGCATTCCTTGTTCAGGATATCTTCGGAGGCAAGGTATACGGAGTATTAAGACCTGGCGGAAACTATCACTGCTACAATGTGATAGACGGCATTAAGTTCGATCTGACAAGCGAGCAGTTCGGTGACGAAGTCCTGAATTATGAAGATAACCCGGAGCAGTCAAGGGAAGTTCATTTCGCGAAGGAAGAGAAGAGGGCGCGTTATGAATATCTGAGATCCGAACTTAAGAAGTATGTGGAAAGGAACGGGCCGTTATGATCGATTTTGATTTCGGAGGGCTTTCCATATCATTCACGACAGCCGCGATGCTCGTATGCATATCGGATCTTGTATTTACGGGTATTCAGAACAGGATGTGGAAGAAGCAGAACGTTCTCTTCGTTATCATCCTTGTCGTAGTGGCACTGAACTCCGCCTGTAATTCCATCACCGCGCTGTTCCAACCGTATGTCAATCTGTCAGATCTTGCCAAGTATCTGTCGGAGACATCCAGATATTTCTATTTTGTAGTCCATACTGCGCTGGCGCCGCTCGTATTCTTCTATGTTGCAAGGGTATGCGGAATATCGCTTAAGATCATACCTCTGAGGCGGTATGCCTTATTGGCGTTGTTCATACTTTCTGAGATCCTGGTTATCATCAACCCGTTCACCAAGTGGGTCTACTATGTTGATGAGAACTATGAGTTCCAGCGCAATACCGGTGAGATCATCATCTATGCCGTGGCAGCATTCTTCCTTATTCTGTCTCTCGTATTGCTGTTCAATTCCTGGAAGGGCATGAACAACAAGAGAAGGCTCGGTGTCGTGCTGTTCTCGTCGATCGCCATATCAGGTGTCCTTATCCAGATGCTGTCCAAGGATATCAAGGTCGAGCTCTTTGCTGAAGCGATAGGTCTTACCGGACTTATGATCATCATCGAGAATGAGGATGACAGGATCGATCCGGTGACAGGCGTATATAACCGTCAGGCACTGATAACGGACCTCCGCAGCTTTGTCTATAACAGGAATCCGATCCAGATTCTCTGCGTCAGGATCACAACGCCTGATCTGCTGTTCAAGAGGCCGGGTGCTGACAATAATGAGATCGTTGAGGAAGCTGTATCAGCTTATCTCAAGACTGTCGTCAAGAAGTACAATATCTACCGTGTCGGTTCCAAGAACTTCGTTCTGGTGTTCTTCGAACAGGATAATAAGCATGCGATACAGGTTGCCGAGAAGATCAGTTCCAGGTTTGACAAGCCGTGGAAGCTGTCGGATTCGATAGTTCTCCTTACTGTAGCGATACAGGTCACGGGCATTCCCGGAAGGATCAATACCGTTGAGGATGCACTCTACATGTTTGAGAGCAATCCGCCTGCGAATAACAACAAAAGGATCTTTGTTGATGCGGATCTCGACTATCTGTACAGAAGGGTCAAGGTTGAGAATTCAGTAATCCACGCCCTTGCAGAGGGAAGATTTGAAGTCTACTACCAGCCCACATATACGATCAATGACCGTAAGCTCCATGGCGCTGAAGCCCTCATCAGGATGCACGATGACGAGATGGGAATGATCTTCCCCGATGAATTCATTCCGATAGCAGAAGAGACGGGCATCATTGATGCCATCGATGACTTTGTCCTTCTGGAAGTATGCAAACTTGTCAAGAACGAGAAGCTCGAAGACACTTCCATGGACTGCATCAACATCAACCTGTCCATGCTCCAGTGCATGAAGCCTGATTTTGTGGAACATATAAGCGGCATAGTTGAAGAATCGGGCGTGAGCAAGAACTTCATTAATTTCGAGATCACGGAGTCTATCGCAGCGGACAGTTACAATATCCTAAGCAGGGTGGTATCGCAGCTGCGTGATGAAGGGTTCAGGGTCTCGATGGATGACTATGGTACCGGATATTCGAACATGAAGGCGCTCTTCTCCATGGATCTCGATGTCGTTAAGATCGACAAGAGCATCCTGTGGGAAGCTGAGAAGAGCGAGCTCGGAGGCATCATCCTTAGGAACAGCATACAGATGATCCACCAGATGAACCGTGAGATACTTGTGGAAGGCGTTGAGACTGAAGATCATATCAAGCTCCTCGAACCCCTCAAGATCCACTATCTGCAGGGTTATTTCTTCTCTAAGCCCGTGCCGCGTGACAAGTTCCTTGAGATAGTACGCAACAACGGATAAACGCGTGGTTAACTGAATATGACTGAATTGCTGACAAAGCTCTTTATCAAGGATGATGGTGATGCGAATAACAGCAGGCATAAGTACGGCCTGATGGCAGGGATCGTCGGAATATGCTGCAACATACTTCTTGCGGTGGTGAAGGTCATAACGGGTATCCTGACACATTCGGTAACGATCGTCTCAGATGCAGTCAACAATGCTTCCGATTCACTGTCGTCGATAGTTACCCTCATCGGGTTTAAGATAACGGGCAAGCCTGCAGACAAGGAACATCCCTACGGTCACGGGAGGGCAGAATACATTACGGGATTCGTCATCTCTTCTGCGGTCATTGCCATAGCACTTAATCTCTTCAAGGAATCAGTTTCCAATATCTTTGATCCCAAAGAACTCGATGTCAGCATCACTACGATAGTTATCCTGTCCGTATCGATCCTCATAAAGCTCTGGATGTCACTGTTCTATTCCAAGATAGCCAGGAAGATATCATCAGAAGCTATGCGCGCCACTGCAAATGACAGCAGAGCTGACTGCCTGACGACTTCAGTCGCGCTCATCTCCGTTGTTGTAATGCTCATCTGGAACATCAACATCGACGGATACGCAGGTGCGGTCGTATCGCTCATCGTAGTCTATTCAGGCTTCAGATCCGCCCAGGAGACGATCGAACCTCTCCTCGGAAAGGCTCCTGATGAGGGCAAGATCAAGGAGATAGAAGATATATGCGACGGTTTTGAGGAGATAATAGGCGTTCATGACATCATGATCCATGAGTACGGACATGACGTGGCAATAGCATCTCTTCACGTCGAAATGCCCTATACATTGTCACTTGTCAAGGCACACGAGATAGTCGACCGTGCCGAGAGACGGATAGTGACCAATGGCATTGCCACAGAGGTTTCCATACATATCGATCCCGTCATGACAGATGATGAGGAGATGATAGAACTGCGCAGAAAGATAGCGGAACTTTATGCGAAGGTGGACAAAAGGATCGAGATCCACGATTTCCACCTGATAAGGTCTGAAGATCACGACAGGATCGTGTTTGAGATAAGTGTTCCCTATGACCTTGAGATGTCGGATGAAGACATCAGGAAAGATATCGGCTCAATAGTAAATGCACGTCCCGTTCCTGTCCGGCTGTCACTCAAGATAGTCAGAAAATGATGATAAATCATCTGTAATAATGGTATAATCTCTATATAAGATCATGTTGGAGGTGTGTTATGGCTGACGAATCAACTAATACCAATTCATCCCTTGCTGATGCTATCCTGGCGGAGACAGCTGATCTCTATGATGAGCCTGCAAAGGAAGAGAAGGAAGTAAAAGAAGTCAAGGAATCCAAGGAAGTAAAAGAGACGAAGCCTGAGCCTGATAACACTTCCAAGACGGACGATATCGACATCGACAAGCTGTTCGATGAACCCGGGAAGAAGGATGAGCCTTATGCTCCCGCAGTTCCTGAGAAGTCGGCTGCAGTCCTGGCCATCGAAGCCAAGGAGAGAGAGAAGTTTGAGAGGAAGGCTGAGCGTGAGGCAAGGCAGAATGCAAAGCGCAATGCAAAGCGCGCGAGACTTCAGGCCCTTATCGACAAGTGCCCCAATGAGTATAAGCCCGTAAGCACATCGACTTATTTCTGGCTCGGCGTATTGTCGTTCCTTCCGTTCATCGGTTTCCCTGCAACGATCCTGCTGTCGATATTCCCGATCAACAAGAACGTCAAGAACTTTGAACGTGCGATCCTTATCTATTACCTGATCTGCATCATCATTACGCTGATCGGTATGATCATCCTGTTCTTCCTGACACCTAATGACAGGAAGAATGAGATACTTGCCGCATTTGATAAGATAGCTCATTCGATCAAGTAATATCAGACGGATAAGATTAAGACAGACGTGGCAGAAGGGGAGGGATCTCATCTGTCACGTTTTTTACAATAAGACATTGTCGCCCTGCGGAGGTTAAGCCATGATCTATGGTGTGAATATAGTTAATTTCGATGTGTTCGATGATGATAAGGCCGGAATACTGATGGATGAGAGCATCGCCGGCAGCAGCGATCTGAGGCTAAGGGGGCTTAATGCCCTGATCGGCCGCAACAACACGGGCAAGACGAGCTTTATCAATGCCCTGTCTTTCCTGAAGGACACGGTGACCGGAAGCGTATCCGAGGCTTCGATAAGCAGGGGGCGCCCCGGCTTCTATAAGATGCTGATCGATACAGACAAGCCTGCAGTATTCAGGGTATTCTTCAAGATCTTTAACGATGAGAAGAAGGATAAGGTCTATCTTCAGTATGAACTGACCATCTCCGCCGGCGTGTTCAAGAGCCCCGAGATCACATCAGAGAAGGTATTAAGGTCCATTGACAGGGACGGACAGAAGGTCGTGGAGACCGTCATGGAGCTTAATAACGGTACAGGTCATGTCGCAGGTCATAATACCAGGATCCAGGACCATCATCTGACAGCTCTCGGAGTATACGGCAATATCGCTGAATATGAGGAGATCAGCCTGATCTATCACGAGATATCAAGGTGGTTCTTCTGCAAGTTCTCAAGTGATGAGCAGAGCACGTTCAGAGACCAGAATTATTATGCGGACGGCAACGCTCCGGGAGGACACAAGCATCTCAACAGTCACGGGACCAATCTCGATAATGTGCTTACATACCTGAAAGCAAAAGATCCCGATTATTACGAGAAGTGCGTTGAGGAGATCAAGTCGAGGATCCCCGTTATGAAAAAGAAGAAGAACCTTCCCGCCACATTGACGGAGAGCCCGGACAGGCTGTTCTTATACCTGCTCCTCTTAAGAGATCCCGATCCCAAGTCTGCGATCTTCATCGAGGCACCCGACAAGGATCTGTATCACGATATGGTCGATGTCCTTGCGACTGAGTTCAGGGAATTCACGATAAGGCACAGGTTCAGCCAGATAATATTCTCGACGCATAATCCCTATATAGTCGAGTCAATGAGCCCTAAGGAGATCTGGGTATTCACGAGGTCATATGCGAGGGAAGCAGGCGACGTTCGGATCAGCTGTGCAGCGGAAGACACGCTGGTGCGCGAACTGTTCAGCCAGGGCGTCGGCATGGGTGCCATCTGGTATGGCGGACATCTTGATGAGAAGACGGGATTTGAAGATGAGAATTGAGATCCTGACAGAAGACAAATCCGGCGCAGTAGTCGTTGAGAGGATGGCAAAAGCCATCTGTGAAGGCATCGGCTGTGATGCCGATATCAAGGTGAGGCCGCACAGGGGCTGCGGGAGCCTGCCTAAGGATCCTGACGTCAAGCCGGTGCCGTTCGCTTCATCTCTGCTGGAACTTCTGCCGGCCAAATGCAGGGCTTATAATAAGGTTTTCGAGGGGGATAAGTTCGTGCTCGTCGTTGTCATGGATTCCGAT
>Ga0247608_10007115_pt1 | contig 11582 bp, 8 predicted proteins | sample 176DNAGHGlowgp2_FD_193490 | JGI IMG/M metagenome (GOLD analysis project Ga0247608, IMG submission 193490) | Sheep rumen microbial communities from Palmerston North, Manawatu-Wanganui, New Zealand - 1766 DNA GHGlow gp2 | ecosystem: Host-associated > Mammals > Digestive system > Stomach > Rumen ... | reverse complement strand
GGCTATTACATAGCTCCTGAATATCGCAGCAAAGGCTATGCTTCTCAGGGACTAAAACTCCTCATCGATGAGATAAGAGACGATGTTCAGGAAGATGAGATATATCTGCGTGTAAACAGAGATAATCCAGCTTCTCTCAGAGTTATGCTGAATAATGGCGGATATATCCATCATCAAGACGATACGAAGTATTATGTCAGAATCAAGATTTAGGCTAATATCACATTCTCATAGAACAGGAGAAACAAATGAAACAATACATCGTTGATGCTTTCACGGATAAAATATTCTCTGGTAATCCCGCTGCTGTATGCGTACTTGACAACTTCCCAAGTGAAGAAATCATGCAGAGTATCGCTGCTGAGAATAACCTATCAGAGACGGCGTTTGCAGTAAAAGAGAATGATCGCTATCATATACGCTGGTTTACTCCCAAGAGTGAGATCGATTTCTGCGGTCACGCTACGCTTGCGACTGCTTACGTTCTGTTCAATTTCTATGCTCAGGATACGGATACTATCAACTTCTACGGCCAGATTGGTGAGCTCACCGTTCAAAAGAGCGATGAACTGATAAGAATGGAGTTTCCGGCTTATAAGCTGGAACATATTGAGATAACGGATACCATGATTGAAGCTCTCGGAACAATTCCTCTTGCTGCGTACAAAGACCGTGATATACTGTTTGTTCTCAGAAGCGAAGATGAGGTTCGGGACTTGCAACCGGATATGGAGCTTATCTCCAAACTGGACGGAGCTTGCGTTGCTGTTACTGCCAAGGGTACGGAATACGACAGTGTTTCACGGGTATTCGCTCCCAAGTACGGATTAAACGAGGATCCAGTCACTGGTTCAACTCACTGCATGATTGCTCCATACTGGTGCAAACGGTTGAACAAATCTCACATCACAGCTTTCCAAGCCTCCCACCGTACAGGTATTCTATACTGTGAGTGTGCAGATGATAAGGTCATTATCTCCGGTAAAGCCGTACTCTTCTCAATAAATGATATTGTTGGATTATGATTTTAATTGCACCGCCTACGGGCGGTGCTTGTTTTAAATTTATTTGTGCAAATATCCGCGAAATTGTTTCAAAAACATATTGATTTTTACATGAATATATGATATAATAATGCTGAAAATAACATGGGAGGTGCTGATATGTACCGGAAAATATCTGAATATTTGTCAGAATGGAAGAATAGTCCTAACAGGAAACCGCTTATTCTTCAAGGCGCCAGACAGGTTGGAAAGACCTATGCTTTGCTTGAATTCGGACGCAAGAACTACGATAACGTTGCTTATTTCAATTTTGAGACTGATCCAAAGCTTGCAGATACATTCGCCGAGAACATCAGTCCTGCATATCTGCTGCCTATTCTTTCTCACATCGCAGGAACTACCATAGTGTCGGAGAAAACGCTTATCATATTAGATGAAGTTCAGCTTTGCGAACGTGCTCTGGCGTCGCTCAAATACTTCTGTGAGGAAGCTCCTCAGTATCATATCATCGTTGCAGGCAGCTTGTTGGGAGTGGCTGTAAACCGTAAGCAGTTCTCTTTCCCTGTGGGTAAGGTCGATATAAAGACGATGTATCCAATGGATATGGAAGAATTCCTGCTTGCTTTAAACGAAGATGCCCTTGTCAATGAGATACGCAAACACTTTGAGGATAATACCCCTATGCCAAGTGCTTTACATGATTCTGCGATGCAACTATATCGTCAATACCTCATAGTCGGCGGAATGCCCGAGTGCGTTCAGCAGTTCGCACAAACCAAGGACTACCTGCTTGTGCGCCATACCCAGGATACTATTCTGCTCGGTTATCTCGACGATATGAGCAAGTATAACACGACTAACGAGATCAAGAAAACTCGTCTTTGCTACGACAATATCACAGTCCAGCTGTCGAAGAAGAACACACGATTCCTGTATAAGCTAATCAAGAAAGGAGCGAGAGCTTCCGAGTTTGAGAATGCTATCGAGTGGCTCAGCCTTTCGGGGATCGTTTCTCAGGTATATAGAGCGGAGCAGATAAAGAAGCCCCTTGAGAATTATAAGGACATTGACTCCTTCAAGATATATGTTTCTGATCTGGGACTGCTATGTGCTAAGAAGGATTTGACCGCCAATGATGTGCTGTATATGGTCGAGGATATCAACGAGTTCAAGGGTGGTATGGCCGAGAATTACGCCAATAATCAGCTTGTGATGAACGGCTACCGCACCTACTATTGGGAGTCCGACCGCGGCGCTGAGGTCGATTTCATCATTCAGCGTGACGGAAAGCTGATCCCCATTGAGGTCAAGAGTGCTGATAATACCAAAGCTAAGAGTTTGCGTGTATACATGGAGACTTATAAGCCTGAATATGCGATTAAGCTATCCGCCAAGAACTTTGCTTTCGAGGATAATAAGAAAATCGTTCCGCTGTATGCTGCATTTTGCATTTAAGATATATTTTGTGCCGCCTTTCATGGCGGCATTTCATTTTAAGCATATGTAAGGGCTGAGAATCAAAAGCTTGAATAGATATCCTTTCATTACGGTTGGATTGCTAATATATGCTCTTATTAATACTATTCTATCAGCAATGTTGAAATAGACAAAATATTTACGATTTATACTTGAATTTATCGTCAAATTGTGCTGTAATTTAAGATACGATAGTAATCGGATAAACGATTATTATTTGTTTATGGAGCGAGCATTATGGAGAACGGTATACCAATTGAATTAATTAACAATGTTACCAGAACTTTGAAGGATGATCTTTCAGCTGAGATAAAAGAAGGAAGTAAGCTGTCTGTTGTTGCTGCTTGCTTTTCAATCTATGCCTTTCAGGAGTTAAGGGCTGAGCTTCAAAACATAGATGAATTAAGATTTATATTCACCTCTCCAACATTTACAACTGAAAAAGCACGTAAAGAGAAAAGAGAATTCTATATTCCACGCCTCAATCGCGAACGTAGCCTCTACGGCACAGAATTTGAGGTAAAACTTCGTAATGAGCTTAATCAGAAAGCTATAGCTAAAGAATGTGCTGAGTGGGTACGTCAAAAAGTAACTTTTAAATCCAACATAACAAACGAGAATATGATGGGGTTCATAAATCTTGATAACAAGAATTATGCTCCTATAAGCGGATTTACAACTGTTGAACTCGGATGTGAGAGAGGCAACAAATATCTATGCTGACAAATGGGAAGAAACACGGTCCTCAAATTCAAAAGTGGCTTGAAGAAATGAATGATGAAACCGTTGAGTTTAATCCTCTTAAGCTAAGAGAAGATCCTTCATATACCGTAAAAGGCACACGTTTGTATGCAATTAGAGGCTCGCATTAACGCAGAGAGGTGCCCTCACACTGGAAGGCACCTCATCGTACTTGTTATTCGATGGTTTTTGTCGGCAAACTTGATATGACCTTTGCGTCGAGCTTCTGTATCGCAAGCGCGTCATTAGCAGTTATTCCGTCGCCGACGTTGTAGCAGTCAGCATTCTGCTTGCCAATATCGGAAAGCATATACGTGTCCTTGTTGGCAATGAATTGCAGGATAGCTACTGCATCTGCTACCGTGACCTTTTTATCGCAGTTTGCGTCGCCGCAGATTACTACTGAAGATGTCGAAGCTGTCGTTGTGGTGGTCGATTCAGATGATACGTCGCTGACCCTCGGAACTACGTCCTCAAGATAAGAGGTTATCCATGCAAGAGGAGCGTTCCAGCTGAGCTTGACCTCGTTTACAGACCACGCTTCACCTGAATCAACGTAGCACTTCTGACTTGCGAACGCGCCTCTCTTCAATCCTGCGCCGCGTATATATTCATCATTGACTGCATCATTCGGACCTCCGCATAATACACCTGAGGGAGCCTTTGGAAAGCTGGGGTCGATGTCGTTAGCCCACAGCCTATGGTGAGGCCGCTGAAGAGCGCATCCTGACTCTGTATCGCCGTATCCCGATACGTATGAGAAATCGTTGCCGTTGCGTCCGAGGATATAATCCATAGCAGCAGCTGCTCCGTTGAGGTATTTGGGAGCCTTAGCCGCATCGTAAGCGTATGCCATAACTATTGCATTATTTACAACGAACGAATTTGAGCCACGCTCATAACCTGTCTGCGGGTCGCTCTCAGGGATACCGATGCCCTTTTCATCAGTAAGCTCGGCTCCGACGTACGGTACACCCATACCAGATGCTTCTTCCTGCTTGATATAGCAGTCGGCAGCCTTGCATACGGACTGCTCTACAGCCGCAGCATCTTCTGCATTGAGCTGCTCCTTGTTGAGGTAGAGCGACAAGGTTCCGAGACCTGCTGTACAGCCCCAGTTGAACGAGCCGAACGAACCGTTATTCTCACCGCCGCTGATATTTGTGGTCATTCCGAATGCCTTATCCATTCCCGTGGAATCGTTAATGTTCTTGTAGACTTTGAGCTTGTCGTAATATTCTGGAGCTCCGGTTGTAGCAAAAAGCTCACAGAGTGCCCAGTAATACTCATCGGTCACATAGGTATCGCCATAAGTCTCTCCGACTGCTGACTGGTCAAGCGGCGCGAAATAAACGTCGCCGTCTCTTTTGTTCATGCCTGTCGTAGTATCCTGTTCAGCGGAAATGCCGTTTTTGTTATACCAGTTTGCTTTCAGCTTCTCAGCGGCAGCAAGTCCTGTCTCGGCATTTTTAAGGCACTCTGCGGCGAAATCGTCATCTATTCCTTTCCACAGACGCGCAGCCTGAGCGGCACAGGCGACCATGTTCAGCGTAGCGGCATACGTCGGCGGCTTGACGATTCGGATAGTTTTTCCGTATTCTTGATAATCCCATGCGTGTATTGCAAGACCTGTCCATATGTGGTCCTGCATCTTGTGATATACTAGACCTGCATCATCGCCGAAATACGGATCATCGGACTTTACCATCATATCAAGCATCCACTGGAGCTCGACTCTTGCCTCGTCGAGAACGTCAGGGGAGCCCTTGGCATTATTGCTGTCCTGAGGGATGAGGATGGATTTGCCGTCCTCCCACTTCTCGTCAACACCGAGGTGCTTTGACATCTCATACATATTTTGTAGAGTCCATACAGAGATACCGCCGTTGACAACACTTTTACTGTGGTCGTCCGATTCATACCAGCCGTTTGTAGCTATTATGCTGTACTGAGTATCGCCGTCAAATTTATTTGCGTAATACTTCACCCAGTCATGCTGAACATAGGCTTTATCGGGATTGTGACCGAAACGCTCATGAGAAAGCTCAGCCGCATCGCCGTTCTTAATGTACTCGGCTTCAATGGGAACACCCGAGCGATTCTGATAGAAATAGCTCATCGAGTCGCGGAGAAGTCCGTCATAAACAGTATCGGAAATGCTGAAAGCATGAGATCTGTTCATCTGATACTCCTTACCCGTCCTCCAGTCTGTCCACATTACCTTATTGCCGGAGATTTCTGTATCAAACGCTTTCTCCCTTATACCGTACTGTGTGCCCGATACGCCTGTATCGTCTTTCACTACGATATAGTAGCCTGTGTCCGCTGTCCGTAATTCTGTAAAGTCAAGAATATGTACATAGGCACCGCTGTCCTTATACCTATTGACAGCCTTTCCGCCGTATGTTGAGGTCGTATCCTTCGGAGTTCCCGAAGCGTAGTCGTTTGAAATTATCGTGGACTTTCCGTGATATACGGAGTCTCCCCAAGCGTTGAAAACATCAAATTCAAGAGGAGTTGAAGCATCGGTAGTATACGACGCCCTTTTTTGGAGCCCCTCAAAATATCCAACTTGATTGAGGCGCACATTTGACTTGGGTTTAATAATGCCAGAATCTGTCTTGCCGCATACGTCTGTAGTGGAATCCTCATCGACGAGTGACATATTATCAAATGTAAGCGTGGAGCCATTCGGCATTCCCGTTTCCTTCAGACCAAACGTTGTCTCACTGTCTGCCCCTTTATCGCTTGCGTACATGAAAGCCCACTGAGCAGGACCTTCGTATATATCAGAAGGTCCTTCGCCAGCTCTGAATTCAGTATCAATAACAAAGGTCTCACCCTTTGTCAGCTTTGCAGGCTTCCAGTTGCCGTTGCCTGTATCGTTCCAGTATTCAGCACTGCAAGAATAGTTACAGATAGTTGAGTATATGTATCCGTCTTCAGACGGTGTTATCTCTGCATGGATATGATATTTGTGACCTTTAATTATCTGTAAGCCTCTGTGACGGAATTGCAGGTCCCATCTTCCATCACCGCCCATGTTATTCAGTATCCTGACAGTATAGGCTCCGTCCTCGATTTCAAAATCCTGCCTTGCGGGAAATGTCGCACAGGTATGCCACGGCAGTCCGATGCCGTCATCGAAGTCGGTAGCACCAAGCAATTCGCTCGCATTTGCACTCGCAGGAACCATAACGCCCGTGACCGAAGCAGCTGCCATAGCTGCCGCCATCAGGCTGCCTATAAGAGCTTTAATTGGCTTTCTTATGGCTTTTTTCATAATAATTCACCCTCCTTATTATTATGCTTTTTCACCACGATAATTACGGAAGCTGTCCATGAAAAACAGCTTTTACAATTTATATTATAGCACGTCTATTTGGAAAAGTAAAGATGTATACAATAATCCTCCCGTGAACAGGCAGACGATTTAGTATGATTTCAGCTTTTTTAGAACCGACGATACTGTCGGAGGCGCAAAGCATAATAAGTCAACGAAAACTGTAACGCTTCACATTTATTGAGCGGCTTTTTGCTGTCCTGTCTGCATTTAAGGATTGCTTAATAATTTCCATGGTATGATAGAATCACGGAAGGAGATGGAGATATGTATTTCAATATCCTGAAAAAAGACCTTAAACGCAAAAAGACGATGAATCTGATAATCCTCATATTCGTTATACTGTCGTCGATGTTCTTCTCATCGAGCGTGAACAATATCGTTTCCGTCATGGGAGGAGTCGACCGCTTCCTCGATATGGCAGGAATGAAGGACTATTTCGTTATAATGGCAGAGCCCGACGACGGTACGCCCTTCGGCGACCTGCTCGACGAGAGCGGCGATATCAGGAGCTACGCGCGTGAGCCCTTTCTGCTCTGCGATTCAGAGATGATAAGGCACAACGGAAAAGCTATTAAAGGCGTCGGCTCGATGAGCATGATAAACTCCGCAGACGAAATGTGCGTGACCTGTTTCGACAGGAACAACAATCCCATAACCTCGGTAGATGCGGGCAAGGTCATCCTGACCGCATCGCTCGTGAACAAGGCGGGAGTAAAAGAGGGCGATACCATTGAGCTCGATATGTACGGAGAAAAGCTCGAGCTCGAAATGGCGGGCATATGCAAGGACGCCATTCTCGGCAGTGATATGACCGACAGCCCGCGCTTCATCATCTCGCCCGAGGACTACGCCAAGCTCTACAGCAATGACACTGTCCGCAGGACATCGCGCTACGCCTCATACATCGTCGAGACCGATAATACAGACGCCGTAAACGACATCATTCTTTCATCAGGCGGCTGTCTTATCAGCGGCTCAAGAAGCCTTGTGAAGATGACATACATCATCAGCGTGTCGGTCGCGGCGATACTCATGGCAGTCAGCATATTCCTGATACTGATATCGTTCGCAGTCCTGCGCTTCACTATCGGCTTCACGATTCAGGAGGAATTCCGCGAGATAGGCGTCATGAAGGCGATTGGCTTAAAGAACAGCTCCATACGCGCGCTCTACCTCGTGAAGTATCTTGGTATCGCGGTCATAGGCTCGGCGGCAGGCTTTTTCGCGGCTATACCGTTCGGCAGGATGATGCTCGACTCCGTCAGCGGCACAATGGTGCTCGGCAACGACCACCCCGTCCTTATAGGTATCATCTGCTCCGCGGCAGTCGTAGTGCTGATACTGCTCTTCTGCTGGAGCTGTACCGCCAAGGTAAAGAAGCTCTCGCCGATAGATGCAGTGAGAAACGGTCAGACAGGCGAACGCTTCCGCAAGCACAGGCTCATGAGCCTCGGCAAGAGCCGCCTCGGAGCTTCGGGCTTCCTCGCGCTCAACGACGTACTCAGCAGTCCTAAGCAGTCGGCGATACTCACGGTCGTGTTCACGCTCTGCGCACTGCTCGTAATGGTGCTCTCGAGCACTGCCAAGACGCTTGCGAGTGATGAGCTCACATATATCATAGGAGTTACACAAAGCGACGCCTACCTCGATATACACTCGGGTACGCGTGAGATACAGAATGGTCTGAAGACGCTCGATGAAGTTGAACGCGGGATAGAGGAAAAGCTCGCGGAAAACGGAATGCCGTGCAGTGTGCGCGTCGAGTGCCTACACGCCGCTTCAGTGGAATTCGAGGGCAAGGTATCAACGTGCAGATTCCTCCAATGCCGCGACACCAAATGCTCGGACTATATTTATGGGGAGGGGACTGCTCCACAGTACGCCAACGAGATTGCACTCGGATATGCGGCGGCTCAGGAGCTCGGCGCAGACGTCGGAGACATCGTTGATATCACCGTGAACGGCAAAAATGAGCAGTTCGTTGTTGCCGCCCTTATGGATTCGATGAACAATATGGGCAAGTGCGGACGCTTCCATGAATCCTACGATATACCCGACAGCAGTATTGCGCTCACCATGGCGTATCAGATAGACTTCGATGACCACCCCGACAAGAAAACTATCAACGAGCGCATCGAAAAGATAAAGGACATCTATTCCACCAACAGAGTGTACGACTGCGCGGGCTACGTTGACGACTCAACGAAGGCTTCGGGAGCTATCGGCGGCGTAAAAAACCTGACAATGATAGTCTCGGTGATAATAATTGTGCTGATAAGCATTCTGCTTGAGCGCTCGTTCATCTCGAAGGAGCGGGCGGAGATAGCTCTCGAAAAGGCGATTGGCTTCAAGAACAGGTCTGTTATATGGACACAAGTTCTGCGCTTCGTGATGATCGCCGCTGTTTCGGTGGCTATCGCGGCTCTGCTGAGCGCACCTGTCACCAAGCTCGTCATGAATCCGCTGTTTGCGATGATGGGAGCGGTAAAAGGCTTGAATTACGACATCGCGCCCATTGAGATGTTCATAGTTTACCCGCTCATTGTACTGGCCGCCGTCGCATTCGGAGCGTTTGCAACTGCGCTCAGCACGAACGCGATAAAGCCTTCGGACACTTCCAATATCGAATAAAAAGGAGATAATGATATGACAAATACGATACTCGATGTCAAGGACCTGTGCAAGACCTACATCATAAACAAGAGGCAGAACAACGTTCTGCGCAACGTCAGCTTTCAGGTGTCCGAGGGTGAAATGGTCGCCGTCATGGGACCCTCGGGCTCGGGAAAATCGACCCTGCTCTACACCGTCTCGGGCATGGATAGAATGACCGCGGGCAAGGTCAGATTCTGCGGCAGGGACATCAGCGAGCAGAGCGACAACTCTCTCGCGAAGATGCGGCTCGACGATATGGGCTTCATCTTCCAGCAGATGTACATGATGAAGAACCTCTCCGTCCTCGACAACATCATACTGCCAGCGGTCAAGTCCGACAAGATAAAGGAATCGCGCAAGGAGACTGTCTCGCGTGCGAGGGAGCTGATGAAAAAGCTCGGTATCAGCGACACCGCCGATAACGACATCAACGAGGTGTCGGGCGGACAGCTCCAGCGCGCGTGCATATGCCGCAGCATGATAAACCGTCCGCAGATGATATTCGCGGATGAGCCTACGGGAGCTCTCAACCGCACTGCTTCCGACGAGGTAATGGCAGAGCTCGAAAAGCTCAACAGCGAGGGCACGACGCTCATGCTCGTCACCCACGACGCAAAGGTAGCGGCGCGCTGTACGCGTGTGCTTTTCATAGTTGACGGGAACATCAAAGGAGAGTATAATATAAACAGAGCGCAGTCTCTGCGCGACAGGGAGCGTGCTCTCAATAACTGGCTTTTGGAAATGGGCTGGTAAGCGGCGCAGAGGCGCGGTGTCCGCGCTGCCTGAATCGCGGGGACGCTCGTAAACTCGCTCAGTATGTACAAATGGTATTGTTTGCTGTCGCGATTCTTACATGAAACAGAACTGCACATTTTGTTTGGCTTATTGGAGGATATATGGTCGATATATTTATCGTTGAGGACAATAACGAGCTCTGCGGACTGCTCTGCGAATTCCTGCGCGCGGAGGGCTACGTCGTGAGCTCGGCTGATACGGGTGAAAAAGCCTTGTCCCTGTATGAAAAATACGGGGCAAGGCTTGTCCTGCTTGATATAAATCTCCCAGGGATGGACGGCTTTGCTGTCTGCAAGCGCATACGCGCAAAGGAGAACACGCCGATAATCATTCTCACTGCCCGCAGTGACAAGGAGGACAAGCTCAACGGCATTGTCCTCGGTGCGGACGACTACATAGAAAAGCCCTATGATATAGACATTCTTATCGCGAAGATAAAGGGTATTTTCAAGCGCCGCCTCGCGATAGACTCGGTAACGGACGGCGATATCACGCTCGACCTCGTACACGGCACCGTCACAAAGAACGGCGCTCCGCTGACCATGACCGCTAAGGAATTCGAGCTGCTGCATATGCTCATCGAGAACAGGGGGCAGACCCTCACGAAGCAGATGCTTTTCGACAGGATATGGGGAGCTGACAGCGAGTCCGAGCCGCAGACCCTGACGGTGCATATAAAGTGGCTCCGCGAGAAGATAGAGCCCGACCCGAAGAACCCCGTGCGCATACTGACCGTATGGGGCAAGGGCTACCGCTGGGAGGGCTGATATGAAGCGATTCGACAGGCTGCTCATAGTCGTGCCGCTGCTGATACTGGCGGTCATTGCCGCTGCGGACTTCATGCTGCTGCGTAGTGACAGCTCGGGCAGGCAGTACATCGTCGATGCGAACCGTATCGAGCAGCAGATTCTAAGCGGCGATACGCCGTCGGCTGACGATTTTCCGACCGTTACCGCGATAGAGAAATATGACGGCAGCGCGGACTTCTTCCGCAGCGGAGGCGAGTACCTGATACGTGAGATAAACGGCGAGCTCTACCGCATTGATTACACCGACGATGACAATTCATCAAACGTAGGCACTGTCATCACATTAGACGTCACGCTTGCGGTGCTGCTCGTGCTGATAATGGCAGTCCTGCTCTACATAAGACAGAACATACTGAAGCAGTTCACCAAGCTGAACGACGTCCCGTATCAGCTCGCAAAGGGCAATCTCTCCGAGCCGCTCAAGGAGAACAAGAGCCGATTTTTCGGTAAGTTCGTATGGGGGCTTGATATGCTCCGCGGTGAACTCGAGCAGTCCAAGACGAACGAGCTTGAACGTGCCCGCAAGGAGAAGACGATGCTGCTCTCGCTCTCGCACGATATCAAAACTCCGCTCGCCGCGATAAAGCTCTACTCGAAGGGGCTGTCGCGCGGACTGTTCGGGACGGAGGAAAAGCGCCTCGAAGCTGCCGACAGCATAGGCGCTAAGGCTGACGAGATAGAGGGCTACCTCACGAAGATGATAAACAGTCTCAACAGCGACTTTATGAGCTTCGACGTCAGCGTCAGCGACGTCTA
>Ga0247608_10007114_pt1 | contig 11582 bp, 3 predicted proteins | sample 176DNAGHGlowgp2_FD_193490 | JGI IMG/M metagenome (GOLD analysis project Ga0247608, IMG submission 193490) | Sheep rumen microbial communities from Palmerston North, Manawatu-Wanganui, New Zealand - 1766 DNA GHGlow gp2 | ecosystem: Host-associated > Mammals > Digestive system > Stomach > Rumen ... | reverse complement strand
TCGGCATGGTATTCGCTCAGGCCAAGCTGTTCGGCTACTTTCTCACCAACCTCCTGACGGTCGCCAGTCAGCATCACGGTCTTGGCAATACCCAGCGCATCCAGTTGCCGGATGGCCTCGGCACTGTCGTCCTTAATTTTGTCGTTGATGACGATATGGCCTGCATACTGTCCGTCGATGGCGACATGGATGATCGTTCCGACATGATGGCAGTCGTGCCATTTGGCCCCCACGGCATCCATCATCTTGGTGTTGCCTACACAGACAGTCTTTCCACCCACCCGGGCACGGATGCCATGACCAGCAACCTCTTCCACCTCCGACACCTCACAGCCGTCGGTAGCCTCCTCTGGGAAAGCGTCGCGCAGGGCGGCACCGATGGGGTGGGTGGAGTAATGCTCCACATGGGCTGCCAGGTGCAGCAGCTGGCGCTCGTTGCAGGCCTCGGGATGAACAGCCGTGACGGCAAACTGACCATGTGTCAGTGTACCCGTCTTGTCGAAGACTACTGTGTGTAGTTTCGCCAGAACATCCATATAGCTGGCCCCTTTGATGAGGATACCTTTGCGTGAAGCGCCGCCGATGCCTCCGAAGAAGGTCAGCGGAACGCTGATGACCAAGGCGCAGGGACAGCTGACGACAAGGAACATCAAGGCACGATAGAGCCATGTGGCCAACGCACCTCCAAAGAGGGTGGGGATGATGGCCAGAGCCACGGCGGCAAAGACAACGATGGGGGTATAGATACGGGCAAAACGGGTGATGAACGCCTCACTCTTCGATTTGTTCTCCCCCGCATTCTCTACGAGTGATAGGATCTTTGATACTGTACTTTCACCAAATGCCTTCGTGGTACGTACCCTGATGACGCCAGAGAGGTTGACGCAGCCCGAGATGACCTCATCGCCTATGCTGATCTCACGAGGCAGACTCTCGCCGGTAAGGGCGATGGTGTTAAGCGAGGTGGAGCCCTCGACGACAATACCATCCAGTGGAACTTTTTCGCCTGGACGTATCACAATAATTGATCCTACTTCTACAGCCTCAGGACTAATGTCCTGTAACTCCTTCTTGCGTCCCTCTGGTAGCAAGCGAGCAGAGCTCGAGCGGTCTCCCTGTCTCCCTGTCTCCTCCAGATGTGCCACATCGGGACGAATGTCCATCAGATGGGCAATGCTGTCGCGACTTTTCCCCTCAGCGTAACCCTCGAAGAGTTCACCTACCTGGAAGAACAACATGACGAATACAGCCTCAGGAAACTCTGTCTCAGCCCCTGGCAGGAAACCGATGCAGAGAGCCCCGATGGTAGCTATCGACATGAGGAAGTGCTCATTGAAGAAGTCGCCGTGCATCAGTCCCTCTATGGCTTCATTCAGGGTGTCGTGACCAATGAGCAGATAGGGCACGAGGTAAACCAGGAGCAACTGCCACAAAGGCAGACTCAAGTTCTTCTCGATGAGGACGGCGATGACGAGCAGGATAGCCGTGATGACAATCAGGGAAAGTTGTTTCTTCAGACTGTGCTCGTGATGATGATGTTCATGTTCCATACCTTTTTATTTTTTCCTTTTTACGTTTCCGGATGCAAAGGTAAGGCCTTTCTTTCGCAACTTGGTTGCAATTTTTTGCCAAATCATTTGTTTATGTCAGGGAAAATGTCTAAATTTGTGCCGAATTATGAATATAATCAGATGACCCGCAATAATATGAAGCAACTGCTAACATCTTTGTTGCTGGCGTTCTGCTTTAGCATGAACGCAGCATCTACAGTGATTCCTGATATGAAGTTCCGTCGTCTGGATACGCGTGACGGATTGTCGAATTCTTCAGTCAATGAACTGTTTCAAGACTCTAGAGGAGTCATTTGGATAGGAACGGCCTACGGCTTGAACCGCTATGACGGCTATCGCTTCCATACGTTCTATTCCGATCCGAATGATACCACGTCGCTACGCAACAACTATGTCGATATGATCTGGGAGGATATCGATGGCAGGCTGTGGCTGCGCCAGGGCATGAACTTCAGTATCTTCGACCCCAAGACGGAGAGCACTGTACGCAATCCTTCGTCCGAACTCGCCAAAATCGGCATCACAGGCGGCATTGACCGTATCTATATCGACGCGCAGAAGAATCTCTGGGTGAAGAACTACGACGACGGCCTCTACTGCTATAATCCCAAGACAAAGAAGAAAACGTTGACCAAGTACGGCTATGACGAAGACCAGTTCCCTAAAGACTTCTGGTTCTCCTCGTTCGCTGAGTATAATGGCCTGTTGATAGTAGCTTCGAGTAATGGTGAACTGATGGGCATTGATGGCAATAAGGGACGTGTGGTTTGGAAAGACGACTACATGAAGCGTAGCGGGGGAGATCAGAATGCAGAGTACCGGACGATTGTCGACAATGACGGCAACTTCTTTATCCTTTCCAATGGAAAGAGTTATGTGTACGACCAGAAGCAGAAGAAGTGGTATAACTCCATCAATGATTTTTTTGGTCTGAAGGGTTTGACGGCCCTGCCTGACAACCTGCTGGTGTGGGACCTGATGATGGATCAACGCAGCTGGCTCTGGCTGGCTACTGATCATGAGGGCCTGATTGTCATCGACACGAAGACCATGGAGGTGAAGCAGTTCCTGAATAATAAATTCGACGAGAGCTCCATCAACGAGAATACCTTAAAGCAGTTGATGCTCGACAAGAGTGGTAACGTGTGGATAGGTGCATACCGTAGCGGCCTGAACCAATATATTGAGAAGCCTCAGGCTTTCTCTCTGCTCGAAGTGGGCGATATCAACACCACGACCGAAGACATATATGGCAACTATTGGTTTGGTAGTGACAATAATGGTATCATCAAATATAATCCCAAGACGGGCGAGCAGCAGCATTTCAACAAGTCAAACAGTCCGCTGATATCCGATATCATGGTGGCCAGCCACGGAGCCCGCGACGGCTCTGTATGGTTTGGTACTTACAACGGTGGTCTGGTGCGCGTTGTTAATGGTCAGGTGAAAGTCTATTCTGCCTCAAGCGCCGAAGGCTCATTGGCCAACAGCAACGTGTGGTCGGTTACGGAGGATAAGTGGGGTGACATCTGGATTGGTACCTTGGGTAGTGGTGTGCAGCGTCTTAATTTGAAGACAGACAAGTTCAGAACCTACGGCCCCAACAACAGCAACCTGAAAGAGATTTTCATGACCTCGGCCAACTGGAGTAAGAAAGGCTGGCTCGTGGTGGGACACTCTCAGTTCTATTCGTTCATCAATCCTGTCAGCGGCAAGGTGATCAACTTCACGATTCCTGCAGTCCCAGGCCAGTCGGTAGCGAATGCCACCAACGTTTGTGTGATGGAGGATAGTCGTGAATTGATATGGTATGGTTCTGCCTCCGGTTGCTGTATCTATGACCGGAAGACTGGCAAGCAGACGATGCTCGACATGACCAACGGTCTGATAGGCTCCAGCGTGGCAGGTATTGCTGAGGATAAGTTCCACACCATGTGGGTGGTTACCGATCATGGTGTATCAAACGTTGTGCCAAAGAAAGAAGATAATGGCGAGTGGTCATTCCTGGTGCGCAGTTTCAGCAGCAAGGACGGTCTGCAGCAGGGCCCTTACAACAAGCGTTCTATTAGTTGTACGCGCGATGGCCTGATCCTTGTGGGTGGCGTAGGTGGCGTGGATGTCATCGACCCCAAGCTGGTGGCCAATGTCAACAATACAGAAAAGCCTATCTTCAGCGGACTGAAGCTCTTCGGTCAGGAACTGAGTGTCGGCAAGGCTTACGAGGGGCGTGTCATCCTCAAGAAAGCACTCAACGAACTCGAGGAACTGACGCTGCGCTATGATGAGAACCAGTTTACCATTCAGCTGGGTACTGACAAAGGAGAGATCCATAACACCTCGCGCTTCATCTATATGCTGGAGGGTTTCAGCGACAAGTGGATCAAAACCGAGCCTCAGGACCCGAACATCACTTATATGTCACTCCATCATGGCAACTACATTCTCCATGTGCGCATGCTCAACGAGGATGGTTCGATGGGTCAGAACGAGGCTGTGCTGAAGATATCCATCACCCCCCCGCTGATTCGTAACCGTTGGTTGCTGTTAGCCTTCCTGCTGTGTGTCGGAGGAGGTGTCTACTATTGGCGTCGCCTGTTCCTGAAACGTCAGGCAGACACTGTAGAGCGTGAGCGCCTGCGTATGGAGGTGATGAAGAAACAGTGGATGAACGAGATGAAGACCCAGCTCGTGAATGAGGGCGTCGGGCAACAGTCCCAGCAGGCCCAACGCACCAGCGAGGACATGGCCTGGGGCATGAAGCCTGAGGATCTCAATAAGACCTCTGGCGACCTGCAGGAGTTCATGAAGGAACAGTGTGCCCAGTTCAAGGCTCCAGAAGGCAAGCACCTGAAGTTTACTTTCTTCCCGCTGGCTCCCGACCTTGTGATGGACTTTGATAAAGATCTGTTGGGACAGGCCATTCAGATTCTTTTGAACAACTCTGTGATGTTCTCGCCCAGCGACTGCCGTATCAAGGTGTTTGTCGACAAGACCGACAAGAATGGCTCCATCCGCATCTCGGATAATGGCGTCGGCTTGCCAGAGGAGGCCAAGGAACACATGTTCGATCCCGTTGTCAGCGACGACGACCCTGGCGTATGCCTGCATATCGTGAAGGATATTGTGACTGCTCATGGCGGTACGGTCACGGGCGACAATAATGCCGGAGGTGGAAGTGTGTTCACCATCACCCTGCCGCTTGATGGCGTGGGCGGCGATGATGTCGAAGATGCTGTACTTATGGATGATGAGAACTAATATAAACATTATAAAAACCAATTTATGAAGAAATTACTAACGATGGTGTCTGCCCTCCTGATGGCTGAAACGCTTATGGCAGCCGAGGTGCAGACCAATGGGAACAGTGTGTTGATCCGTCCTGACGGAGGTCAGGCCAAGGTCATTTGTCTGGAAGTGATGAACGACAACATCATCCGTGTGCGTGCCACCTCAAAGGCTGATCTGCCTCAGAAGCCGGCTTCGTTGATGATTGTGCCCCAGACGGCTCCCCGGAAGGGCGGTTATACGATGAACGACGAGGGTGAGACAGTGGTGGTTAAGGCCAAGAACGTGAAGGCCGTGGTACAAAAAGCCACGGGTGAAATCACCTTCTTTGATGCCAATGGCAACCAGTTGTTGAAGGAAGCCAAAGACGGAAAACAGTTCTGGGACTTCACCGTACCTGAGCGAGAACTTGGTATGAAGACGGGCTATACGGTGCCTGAGGAGCAGAAGCATGGGCTCACCTGGCAGATGAAGTTCGACAGTCCTGACGATGAGGCTTTCTACGGTCTTGGTCAGCACCAGAGCGAGGAGTTCAATATGAAAGGTAAGAACGAAGACCTCTTCCAGTATAACACGAAGGTGTCGATACCGTTCGTCCTGTCAAACAAGAACTACGGACTGTTGTGGGACTCTTACAGCTACTGTCGTTTCGGCAACCCTAACGACTATCTGCAGCTGAACCGCGCCTTCAAGCTTTACGATAAGAACGGTAAGGAAGGTCATCTGACAGGAACCTATGTCGATGCTAAGGGTAAGAAACTGGTGCGCGATGAGGACAGTATCTATTATGAATATGGTACGCCCGAGAAGTCGGAGATTGCACTGAAGACAGATAATGGTGGTATCAAAAACTTCCCCAAGGGCATCAATCTGATGGGTGCCAACGTCACCTATGAGGGTTTCATCGAGCCAGAGTGTTGTGGTAAATGTAAAGGTAAGGCACAACTCTACCAGTTTATCCTCTACTACTCAGGCTATGTGAAGGTATACATCGATGGTCAGGAGGTCGTTCCCGAGCGTTGGCGTACGGCCTGGAACCCTAACACCTATAAGTTCTCTACCGAGTTGCAGAAGGGCAAGCGTGTACAGCTGCGCATAGAGTGGCGCCCTGATGGTGGTGAGGCTTATTGTGGTTTGCGTGTGGCTGAACCTCGCAACAAAGAGCAGCGCGAACAGCTCTCTATCTGGAGTGAGATGGCCAAGGATATGGACTACTATTTCATCGCAGGTGAGAACCTGGATCAGGTGGTATCAGGTTACCGTACGCTGACGGGTAAGGCATCGCTTTACCCGAAGTGGGTGCTGGGCTTCTGGCAGAGTCGTGAACGCTATAAGACCTCTGGTGAGATTGAGGAGACTCTGGCTGAGTTCCGCAAGCGTCATATCCCCATCGACAATATCGTACAAGACTGGAACTACTGGCCTCTCGACTCTTGGGGCTCTCATCAGTTCGAACCATCGCGCTATGCCAATCCTCAGGCTATGCTCGATAGTGTTCATGCTATGCACGGACGATTCATGATCTCTGTATGGCCTAAATTCTACGATACCACTGCCAACTATAAGGAACTCGATTCAAAGGGTTGGATGTATCTTCAGGCTGTTAAAGACGACATCCACGACTGGCTTGGTTTCCGTGGTTCGTTCTATGATGCCTACGATGCTGGGGCCCGTAAGATGTTCTGGCGTCAGATGGACGAGAATCTCTATACCAAGTATAATCACGACGGCATCGCAGGTGTGGATGCCTGGTGGATGGATGCCTCGGAGCCCAACGTGCGCGACTGTACCCCGATGTGGTATCGCAAGGCCCTGAGCGGACCTACTGCCCTCGGTACTTCTACTGAGTATTTCAATGCTTACTCTACCGTCAATGCTGACGCTATCTACAATGGTCAGCGCTCTGTATGGAAGGGTAAACTCAATGAACCCCGTGTCTTCTTGTTGACGCGTAGCGGCTTTGCCGGAGAGCAGCGCTTCTCGACGGCCACTTGGAGTGGCGACATCGGCACCCGCTGGGAGGATATGCGTGCACAGATGACTGCCGGACTGAACTATTCTATCTCAGGTGTTCCCTTCTGGGGCATGGACCAGGGCGGCTTCTGCGTGGAGAACCGCTATGTGGCTGCCCAGCAGCTCTTCGACAGGACCGGCCAGGAGAACGAAGACTTGAAGGAGTGGCGCGAGCTGCAGACCCGCTGGAACCAGTTCGGTGCCTTTATTCCCCTCTTCCGCGCCCACGGCCAGTGGCCCCTGCGCGAGATCTGGAACATCGCGCCCGACGAGCATCCCGCCTACAAGTCGTTCGTCTACTACGACAAACTGCGCTATCGCCTCATGCCTTATCTCTACTCGATGGCCGGCTGGGCCCACTTCAAGGACTACACGCTGATGCGCGCCCTGGTGATGGACTTCGGCGGCGACAAGAATGTGGAGAACATCGGCAACCAGTGGATGTTCGGCCCCGCGCTGATGGCATGCCCCGTGGGCTACTACAAGGCCCGCAACCGCAGCGTCTACTTCCCCGAGCAGTGTGGCTGGTACAATCTCTATACCGGCGAGCATATCAGTGGCGGTCAGCGTCTTGTGGTCGATGCACCTTATGAGTGTATCCCTGTCTTCGTTCGCGAGGGAGCCATCATCCCCTTCGGTCCTGAGATGGAGTACAGCACTGAGAAGCCCGCTGAACTGATCAACCTCTACATCTACGCTGGCAAGGACGGCGAGTTTGAGCTCTACGAGGACGAGGGCACGAATTACAACTACGAGAAGGGCAAGTATGCCACCATCGAGATTGAGTACGACGACGATGACCGCACCGTCACCATCGGCCAGCGCCGAGGCAGCTTCCCCGGTATGCTGAAGCAGCGCCGCTTCAACATCGTGCTGATCTCCAAGGATGCCCCGAAGCCTCTGAACCTCGACAACCCCGAGGGTAAGCTCGTGCAGTACAGCGGCAAGGAGGTCACCGTGAAGCTCTGATCCGGGCTCCGGTGCAAAAATGTGCGCCTGGTTCGCCCGGCTGAGTAGCATTTGGCCCTTTTTGCCTCGACGGGCAAGATAGTGGTTTGTAACTGTCTATCCCCTCTATGATTTCTGCAACACGCTGTGTGTTAGCGGGCTAATCATAGAGGGTTTGCATTTTATCCCTCTATGAACCCTCAATGAACCCTCTATGATTAGTGCTTAGACCGTTTAGACGTTCTTGCGCCTATAGGCAAAAGCATCAAGCATTCCGTCATGGGATAGAGGGTTGATAGATGGAAGATAGAGGGTAGATAGAGGGTTTGGCTTTCGTATAATTATCTGCCATTCTGTTTGTTATAGAAAATCATAGAGGGGATAGATGGATAACGCGAGGGGGCACAGAGACAGATACAGCGAGACACAGGGGGTCTGGAACGATGTGTATAAGATTACACGGCAATTGATATAAGTCAAAATATGTTGGCAGTCACAGGAAAAAGGAGTAGGAACTGTTGTCTGAAGCAGGGATTTGTCGTACATTTGCACCCGAAAAAACTGATAAACTAATAATGTAATTAAAAAGATTGAAAAGATGAAAAAGTTAATGATGATTGCCGCCATGATGGTGGCTACGTTGAGCGCCAGTGCTCAGTTCGCTCCCGGTACATTCTCTCTTCAGCCGAAGGTGGGTGTGGATCTCGCAAAGATCTCTTTTGATGACTCCAAGTTCAAGTTCGGTCTGGCTGCCGGTATCGAGGGTCAGTATCAGATCAACGACTGGTTCGGTCTGGCTGCCGCTGTGATGTATCAGCAGCAGGGCAGCAAGATCAAGGACATTGATTTAAAATACAATACGGAGTATCTCAACATCCCCGTGACTGCCAAGTTCTATGTGGCCAAGGGTCTCTCGCTGAATGCCGGTCTGCAGCTTGGCTTCCTGACGAAGGCAAAGGAGAAGGAATATGATTTGGATGTCAAGGATTTATGCAACAAGGTGGACTTCTCTATCCCCCTCGGCGTGGGCTATGAGTTTGAGAACGGCCTGGCTTTCGACTTCCGTTATAACCTCGGTCTGAGTAATGTCTTTAACAAGGACAAGATGGGTAACCTGAGTACTCTTGTAGGCGATGCAAGTAACAAGAACCAGGTGCTGATGCTGACCGTGGGCTACAAGTTCGGTCTCTAATCAGAATCCGCAAATACAGACAGGTGCCGCATCCGTACAGGGTGCGGCTCTTTTTTTGTGGAATAAATGGGGGAATTGTTTGGCGGTTTGCGGAAAATGGTGTATCTTTGTAACCTCAATCCAAAATTATTAACTTAAGACCAAAACAAGCATGATAAGGAAAATGATTGTGATGATGGCTGCGCTGCTGTTCGTGCTGACAGCTCAGGCGCGCGAGCGGCAGTGCTTCGACAAGGGCTGGCGGTTTATGCTGGCAGAGACCACGGAGCAGGCCCGCAGCCAGGAGGCTCAGCTGCAGAAGGCCGACTTCGACGACAGCGGCTGGCGCCTGCTCGACGTGCCCCACGACTGGGCCCGCGAGGGCGACTTCTTCGTGGGCCACCCCAGCGGGGCGGGTGGCGGAGCCCTGCCCGGCGGCATCGGGTGGTATCGGAAGACGTTTACGCTGTCGAAATACGACAGCGCACTGGACAGGTATTACTTGGAATTCGACGGCGTGTATATGAACTCCACCGTCTACGTCAACGGCCAGAAGGCCGGCCATCGGCCATACGGCTACAGCTCGTTCGAGTACGACATCACGCCCTATCTGAGGCAGGGCGAGAACGTCGTCGCCGTCAGGGTGGACAACTCCGACCAGCCTAACTCGCGCTGGTACTCCGGCTGCGGCATCTACCGCCACGTGTGGCTCACGAAGACGGCCCCCGTGCACGTGGCCCACTGGGGTGTCCATGCCGACGCCCGCGTGGTAAAGGGCAAGGGGCGGCTCGACATCGCCGTGACGCTCGAGGGCCAGGGCACCGTCGCCAACACCCTCATCGCCCCCGACGGTCGCGTCGTGGGACGCTCGAAGGGCCTCAGGTCGGCAATCACCGTCAGCAACCCGAAACTCTGGTCGTGCGAGACACCTTATATATATACCCTGCGCACGGAGGTATCCTCCGGCGGACGGGTCGTAGACACCTATGAGACCACCACCGGCTTCCGCTCCTTCCGCTTCGACCCCGCCACGGGCTTCTGGCTCAATGGTAAGAACTTCAAGCTCAACGGCGTCTGCGAGCACCATGACTTCGGTTGCCTCGGTGCAGCCCTTAACGAGGATGCCCTTCATCGTAAACTCGTGAAACTCAAGGCTATGGGTGTGAACTCTATCCGTAGTTCGCACAATCCTCCTGCCCCTGAGTTGCTGAATATGTGTGACACCATGGGACTGATAGTCATGGACGAATCGTTCGACATGTGGCGGCGCAAGAAGACACAGAACGACTATGCCCGCTTCTTCGACGAGTGGCACGAGCGAGACCTCGCCGACCTCATCCTGCGCGACCGCAACCACCCGAGCATCCTCATGTGGTCGATCGGCAACGAGGTGCTCGAGCAGTGGTCGTCGGCAGAGGCCGACACGCTGACCCTCGAACAGGCCAACCTCATCCTCAACGCCGGCCACGACGCCTCGACGCTGGCCAAGGACGGCGAGCTCTCGGTGCAGAGTCTGCTCACCCAGCACCTGGCGGATATCGTGAAACGCTACGACACCTCGCGCCCCATCACCGCCGGCTGCAACGAGCCCGATCCCGGCAACCACCTCTTCAAGAGCGGGGCCATCGACATCATCGGATTCAACTATCACCACCAGTGGGTGAAGGACGTGCCGAAGAACTTCCCTGGCAAGCCTTTCATCATGTCGGAGAGCGTCAGTGCCCTGCAGACCCGAGGCTATTACATGATGCCCAGCGACTCCATCTACGTGGCACCGAAGGAGTGGTGGCTGCCCTATACCGACCCCACCTACATGTGCTCGGCCTACGATAACATGCACGCCTCGTGGAGCTCGACCCACGAGGAGACCTGGGACGTGGTGAAGCACACGCCCTACGTCGGCGGACAGTACATCTGGACGGGCTTCGACTACCTCGGAGAGCCCACACCCTACGGATTCCCCGCCCGCAGCTCCTACTTCGGCATCATCGACCTCGCAGGCTTCCCCAAAGACAGCTACTACATGTACCAGAGCGAATGGACCACCAAGCCCGTGCTCCATCTCTTCCCCCACTGGAACTGGGTTCCGGGCGACGATATCGACATGTGGTGCTACTATAACAATGCCGACGAGGTGGAGCTTTTCATCAATGGCCAGAGCCAGGGTGTCCGTAAGAAGGCTGACAGCCATCAGTATCATGTGATGTGGAGAGTGGTCTTCGATCCTGGAGAGGTGAAGGTCGTGGCCCGGAAAGACGGCAGGGAGGTGGCCCAGCAGACTATCAAGACCGCTGGCGCCCCAGACCATATCCGACTGTCGTATGACTACCGGGGTAAAACCACAGACTTCATTGTGGCTGAGGTCGTAGACAAAGATGGCAACCTCTGCCCTTGGGCCGATGATGAAATTGTCTTCATCTACGAAGGCGAAGGGGGAATCCTGGGCACCGACAATGGTTGCCAGACTTCGATGGAGCGTTTCACGGCTCCCCGTCGCAAGGCCTTCTTTGGTAAGTGCCTCGTAGTGGCAAAAGGAAAAGGCTCCATCACAGCCAAGTCGGCAACGCTGAAACCTGCATGGATTGAGATTGAGT
>Ga0247608_10007109_pt1 | contig 11589 bp, 9 predicted proteins | sample 176DNAGHGlowgp2_FD_193490 | JGI IMG/M metagenome (GOLD analysis project Ga0247608, IMG submission 193490) | Sheep rumen microbial communities from Palmerston North, Manawatu-Wanganui, New Zealand - 1766 DNA GHGlow gp2 | ecosystem: Host-associated > Mammals > Digestive system > Stomach > Rumen ... | reverse complement strand
ATAATAGACAAGGACGGCAATCCCGTAAATATGCGGGCAATGCTGTCTGTAATATTGCATTAGTATAACAAGACCGATACAAAATCGGTCTTGTTTGCTTTTACAAACATTTGCAAAATAACATCTGGATTTATGTTGAATGTATATAATTTTGAATATTTAATTTACAAATTTGCAATCAAAAAATCGACGTTTTTTGTATAGCAAAAATCAAAGTCTGCCAACAATTTTCTTAGAAAATAGAATGATTGCACAAATCGGATTGCATTTTTGCTATTTAAAAAATGATTGACGAACGCCGACAGATGTGCTATGATATATCCGTAAGTTAGCAACCAATAACTTATAAAAAAGGTTAAACGTCCGAAGGCGGGACACGCTGTCGGGCATTTAATACAAACATCGGCATCGGGAAAGATGCCCGATGCCACACAGAACGCTTGCCGGAAGTTCTCACGCAGAACGGCGGCAGGCAACACAAACAATAGCTATTGCAACCCGAAAATGACTTCATCTGCCTGATCAGCAGCGAAGTCGCTCAAACAATGAAACGTGCGTTTCAGCGGATGTGCGCAAGCCGCTGCAAACAGCACAGAAAGGATTTTTTTCATGAATGAAAAGATAAAAAAGACATTCAGGGCGATAACTTCCGCTGCGCTGGCTGGTGCTTTTGTGGTTTCTTCTGCAATCGGCGGAGGGGTTGGCGGTTTTGTCAGCCCCGCTGTTGTATCTGCGGAAGAAAATATTGAGGCAGAACTGACAGCTGGCGTTTATTCAATTCCTCTAATCCGCCAAGTATCTGAAAACGATTCTACGAAATTAATGACCAGTCCGTTGCATTATTATGCTCGTGCTATCCTGAGCATTGATGAGAACGGAAGTCAAACAGTTACAATTGGCGTTGAAAACTGGAGTTTATACGAATGCTTTATCCCAAAAAAGCAAACTGACACAGTAGATGGTACAAGATATTTACCATCTATTATTTTTGATGAAAGCAACACAAACAACTTTACTAATTTTTCTTTTGATAGTTATAAGGAGATAATTGACAATAATAACGACAATTATAATCTTGGCGATCAAGATACAAAATTCGGTGATATTACAGTTGATGCAGATAGTGCAAAAGAATTAGATGTTGCATATGTGACGTTTAAAGTTGACGACTACAAAAAAAGCTTTACATTTACTTCGTGGTTAAACACGCCATTTTATGATGCAGAAGCTCAAATTGAACGCTATGAATCAAGTATTTCGTTTCATTTGAATGAAGCAGACATTCTAAATGTAGATGAGATTTATAACGGTACAGCTGAAGAAAACTTTTCACATTCATTGACATTATCATCGAATCGTTCAGCAATTATTACTTCTTCAAATGTGCCAGACAGAAGCTATGTTAATTATGACGGAACTGTTTTGACAAAAGGCGTGTTTGACTCATCTATTGTTACTAAACAAGAAGATAATACGTATTTAGCAAAGTATCATGTTAATCCTAAAGGGTTTCAAAACAAACCTAATCGTCCTGTTAAATATTATTGCGATTTTAAAATTTTGAATACAGTTTCCCATCCTATTAGCAATGGAGGTTACAACAACTTCGATGAATGGGATGTCTATTTAACCGGAAGTTATACAGATTTAGATATTGACGAAGAAGGTTACATATCCGTCACTTATAATTCTTTCCAAGAAGCCGTGATGGGTAAGTATATTTTTTTTGACTGTGGCAGTACCACAGATGCTACCATCTTTTATTGTATGCCTTGCATTTCTCTAAGCCCCGTAGAAACTTTTTCTATAATAGACGAAGAAAGCGGAGCTTATGTTGTTACGGACACATCTGTGTGCTCTAAAACAACTAAATTGAAAGTTGAAAAAAACAAGGAAATTTCCTTGCAGGAGAGTAATACAGGTGATACTGTAGCTGCAAGTGATAAATGGAATTGTGGATTATATAAAGACGCTAACTGGTACACTTTCAATTTAACAGACGAAAACGATAATATATTAAATGACAGATTTGTTGATTTATATGTTCCTTGCTCTAAAGATTCGTATGCAGATATATGGCGAAATGGCGATCATCTTATGAATTCGGAACAGCTTGTTCGTTCGTGCGAAATTAAAGATGGGTATCTTGTTTATAAACATATATCAATTAACGACTTAACAATAGCCATAATGGGAATAAATGATAAAAGTGACATTTACAGTATCACCGATGATGGTATATATACTGCAGAGGCATTTTTTTTGCATACAATGCGAGATGCTACTCCATCTATGGCTGATTCCGGGTTAATAAAAAAAGTGTATATAGTTGTAGAGCATGGCACTAAAAAAATGTATTTTAAATCTAAAGCTGTTAGCACTGCTATTAATGGTGCATATATTGGAGATATTCATTGCAATAATATAAAAGTGTCTGGAGAAATATATGAAGATTCAATATCGTACACAAATTTCAAATTGGACGGTAATGAACTTGCTGGAAATATGGAGTTCAATCCATATACAGAATACGCTGATATAGAAGGCGGAATTCTTACTTTAATGGATGAATCATATCTCCCAAATCATAAAGTCTATGATCTTGCAGTATCAGCACCAATCATGACTCGTTTAGCTAATCCTGACGCTTCATATGGAGATATAAAAAAGGATGAACTTCAAGTTTGGCTTGCCTTGACAAACCTTGAAAAATGCAATGATAGCGTGACAATGCAGAATATTATTGATGAAGGCTACGGTTATCAGCCTTCTGCTCTTCTCCGAAAAATCAGGCAGGCAGAACTGAAACTGGAAAGAAAAAATAGTTATTCTTCAAAATCGGTCACAAAGCTTCAGAGTGTATATGACGCAATTACCAAATCGTATGGCAACAGATATGATTCACTTTCGGCAGCAAATCTTTCTTCCAACGATATTGAAAATATGATTACCGATCTTGATAATGCAATCAAGGCTCTTGACGGCATCACAGTTGCAGGTTATAATGCACAGCTTGACAAGGACGTAACATTCGATTTCTACCTCAGCATGAATAAGAACAACCTTGAAGCAGCACAGGACGGAGATCTTACAGCTAATATCACAAAGGCTGACGGCTCAACAGAGACTGTCGAAGTCGGTGAAGACGGAAAGATCGAGTTCAATGTTGCTCCGAAGGAGATCGGACAGACACTGAAAGTGAAGATCGGTTCTTATGAGTTTACATACTCAGTTCAGGAGTATCTTGAAAAGCTGATCTGGTATGCAGAGAATCCGACCGAATGCGTTGAAGTTTCCGAGAAGGATGCTGCAATCGCAAAGTCCCTGCTTGTTTACGGCGGTTATGCACAGGATTACTTTGTAAAGAAGGCTGCAGAAGCTAATGCTTATGTTGACACAGAACGTGCATATGCAAATGTTGACAACACTCTGCCGGAAACTGCTGATAACGCAACAACATTTACTGTACCTCAGCTCGGCGATAACATCAAGTATTATGGTGCTGCAGTTGTATTTGATTATACTACCGATATCAGACTTTACTTCACTGTAGATGATGCGATTGAGAATCACAGCTTCGCAGTGAACGATAAGGCTGTAGATGCCGTTGCTGTTGACGGTGGCTACTATATCGCAATCGAGAACATTTATGCAAATCAGCTTGGTAATCCGTTTAAGATCACTGTGGACGGTACAGATTTCCAGTACGGGGTTTACAATTACATTGCCGCTGCTTTGAATGCGACTGAGGTCAAGAGTGGAGCGCTCAATGAATTGCAGGCACTTGTAAAGGCGCTGTATCAGTACGCAGAGCTTACTAAGACTACAGCTTAATGAAGGAGGCGTTTTGAATGAAGGATGTTTACATCACACCTGAAACTGAGGTAATCCGTTTCGAGAGCGAGGATGTTATCACAACCAGCGGTATCGGCGACGATACTAATGGGAATATCGGTGATATCATCAAAGGCTAATTTTGAATAATCAGATGGGGCAGGCAGAATGTCTTTTGTCTGCCCTATCGTCATGAAAAGGAGAAATGTAAAAATGAAACTTAAGATTATGGCAATGGCACTTGCCGCCGGACTTACAGTTACTGCACTCCCCGGTTTCATTCCGCAGAATCACGCTAATGTAGGTCTTGTTGCTGAGGCAGCAAGTGTAAAGGAATGCTATGTTCCTGTAACGCTTCAGAAGTTTGACAATCCTGACGACAAATCAATGGGAAATGCAGCTCTTATTCAGATGGGTAAAGTTGTTGTAGACAGCGAGGGTAAAGCAACCCTTCAGCTTTCTTTTCAGTCTTTGACTTACTCTGGACAGACAGGCTATATGGGATTTTTCAGGTCTGTAGATGCTGATGGTGAGATAATTCCTGCAACAGTTCTTGAAGAATACACAGGCTTTACTGACATTTATAATGATATGACATCAGCAAAGTTCGATAAGAAGCTCTATAACTCTAAAACAAAAACAGCGTGGTATCCCAAGACTGTATCAATTCCTGTAAATGCTATATATGACAACGCAGGCAATGTGATCGGCATTGACACTGATCGTATCAAGGTTCAGGTATATGTACCTGTTATGGAAGCTATTTCTGCTGGAACAGGCACGCAGTTTGCGTATCTTGATGTAAAGAATGGTCTTTTTACCGGCAGTCAGGTCGTTCTTGACGGCAGTATTAAAATGAACACCTATTTCAATATCAGTGATTCATTTGTCGCAGATACAAATGCAAAGATCGAGGTTAGCACTCCTGACGGAAGAAAGGATACTTTCCCCATCAACAAAGCTGTTAAAGGGTCTGATGCAAATCAGTATTATGTTACAACTAAAATTCCGGCAAAGGATATGACTACAAACCTGACTTGCTCACTGATAGATGGAAACGGCAATGCAGTGGATACATTTACAACAAATCTTCAGGATTATGCTCAGAAAGTAATTGCATCTGATGCAGCGTATGAGACAAAGATTCTGACAGCGGAACTTCTGAACTACGGTTCAAGAGCACAAGTTTACTTCAGCTATAATTACGATGGCAATGACGAGAACCTCGCAAATTATGTTCTTTCTCCTCTTTTAATGGATACTTATGAAGAAGTTGAAGCATCTGATCTTGCTCAGTACACTTATTCAGAAAGTGGCAATATGAAAGATATGACATATTACGGTACAACATTATCATTCCTCTCTGAGATCACAATGCGTCACTACTTCAAGCTGGGTAGTGGTGATATTAAGAATCACACATTTAAGATAGGCAATACCACATTGACACCCAAGTTCGATGCTGGTAATAATGCATATTATGTAGATATTACTGGCATTTCTGCCAAAGACCTTGACACTGAATATGCTTTGACAGTTGATGGAACATATACACTTAATTATAGTGCGCTGGATTACTGTAATGCTGTTGTAAAGGCTGATAAAACAGCATCAGCAGAAAAGGTAAAAAGCAAGAGCAAGAATCTTGTAAAAGCACTCTTTAAGTACTGGCAGGCTGCTGAAAATGTTTAATTGAAAATAAGGCATCTATACTGGACGTGCGGAGTATTTTTCCGCCCGTCCGGTATAACTGCTATTTCAAAGGTTGGATAAAAAACACATAATAGTGTGTTTCTTATCGAATCTATGAAAATCAGAAAGGTTGATATAGATGAAAAAAATATTATTGATGTTTTCTGTATGTGCGATAATGCTGACAGGATGCAACAACGGATCTTCTAATGACAAAAATGCAACTGAGCATGAAACTACTGTTTCGCATAGTATTGAGACTACCAGCAATACTTCTGCAACTACTGAGACAACAACATTATTGACTTCAGTTAGCACACATGAAAAAAAGCGTGATGTAGATACAACTACCACAACTGCTGTGAAACAAACAGAAACACCTTCCTCAAAAACTGATGATCAAACAAAACACGATACAGAATCGGAAGAAGATGCTTCAAAGAAAAAAAATGCAAGTGAAGAAAAACATTCACAGAATAATGGTTCCTCCTCTGAGCAGGAAGATATTCCCGAAAGAGATAGAACTAATAGTGAAGGTGATTTAATTTATGAGCCAGAGGGAGCATATGAAGAACAGGAAGCTACAGATGATACCACTGAAGAATTTCATATTGTAACAGAAGCTCCGATCGAACTGCCATTTATTCCGGCAGGGTAAGGAGCATCTATGATAAAATCGTATAAAATAGCAGATACAGCCTTTGCAATAGATTCATTATATGAAGAAGTACATGAGCTTTGTAAAGAGTATCAGTGTGACGAACCGATAGAATTTACTATAAAAACAACGAACTCAGATATTGATTATGAACGGCAGCGTTCGGCACAGACCGATGTGAAGGAAGGACATCCGATCAGGGATTTCCCGGATTCCTACCTTGAAACACTATCGGTCTATCGTCATTTATGTGAACGGCTCATTGATAAGGGCATTCTGCTGTTTCACGGCTCTGTGATTGCTGTAGACGGCGTTGCTTATCTTTTTACAGCGAAAAGCGGCACAGGCAAATCAACACACACAAGATTATGGCGTGAGCATTTCGGTGAACGTGCTGTCATGATAAATGATGATAAGCCACTTTTGAAAATAGCGGACAGCGGTGTGACTGTCTATGGCACTCCCTATGACGGAAAGCACCGTATCAGTACCAATACATCTGCTCCCCTGAAAGCGATCTGTATGCTGTATCGGGGCGAAGAAAACCGGATCAGGCAAGTGACGAAATCAGAAGCATACCCTATGCTCTTACAGCAGACACACAGACCGATGAATGGAGCAAAAATGCAGGCAGTGTTCACGCTTTTGGATAAAATGTGTGAGCATCTGAAAATATACCATTTAGATTGTAATATGGATCCCGATGCGGCGATCGTCGCCTATCAGGGAATGAATACGGAGGAATCAAAATGAAACTGAAAAAAGAATTTATAACCCACATGGACGGCGACCAGCAGATGATGGTCGATACTTCTGCAAAATTCAGCGGACTGCTCCGAAGCAACAAAACTGCGGCGGAGATCATCGAAATGCTGAAAACAGATACCACAGAGGAAAAGATCGTGGCAGCGATGCAGAAGAAGTACGATGTTCCGGAAGCAACTCTGAAAGCAGATGTTCATAAGATCATTGAAACTTTAAGGAGCGTTGGTGCGCTTGAAAAGTGATTTTCGCTCCGAGCTGCAAAAACACGGCAGTATCATATACACCAATGTTGGTGACAGCATGATGCCGCTGATAAATCAAGGCAGAGATGTGCTCATCATCAGCAGAAAGCCAAAGCGCAGACTAAAAAAGTATGATGTTCCGCTGTATCAGCGTGACAGCGGACAGTATGTTTTGCACCGCATTTTGAAAGTCCGTAGAAATGATTATGTCATTTGTGGAGATAACCGCAGTCACTCTGAAACAGGTATTACAGACAGACATATCATTGGTGTACTTACAGGCATTATACGCAATGGAAAAATGCTGTCTTTGAAAAGTCTGAAATACCGGCTGTATGTTCATTTGTGGTGTGACTTTTTTCCAATCAGAGCCTTTATCATCAGAGTAAGAAACTTCTTGAAAAGGCGGTTAAAATGAAAGATAGTATCCTGAAATGGCTATCCTCTGTAACAGGCAAATATAAGCTGCACATTATATTGCTTGCGATACTGCAAGGCATATTAGGCGGCAGCAGTGTCCTGTATGCGATGCTCCTGCGTAATACCATAGACAGTGCCGCTGTGAGGAACAAAGCCGGTTTCTGGCTGAATCTTTGGCTTGTGATCGGACTTGTTGCCGCACAGATCTTACTTCGTGCTGTTGTACGCTGGCTGGAAGAATCCTCCCGGTCTGCGATAGAAAACATCTATAAGTCCAGATTGTTTGAGGTGCTGCTGAAAAAGGACTATGCCGCTGTCACGGACACACATTCAGGTGAATGGCTCAACCGTCTGACCTCGGATACGCAGGTCACGGCAAACGGAATGATCGAAATACTGCCCGGTATTCTCGGTATGGCTGTGAAAATGATCGGAGCTCTTGTCATGCTGCTTATCATTGAGCCGAAATTCCTGTATGTTCTTATTCCCAGCGGTGCAGCTCTGATCGTACTGACCTACGCATTCCGCAGAGTGCTGAAACGGCTGCACAAAGCCATTCAGGAGAATGACGGCAGTCTGCGTGTGTTTTTGCAGGAACGGCTTGGAAGTCTGATGATCGTCCGAACCTTTTCGGCTGAAAAACAAAGCGTTGTGCAGGCAAATGAAAAAATGGCAGATCACCGTAGAGCAAGGCTAAAGCGGAATCATTTTTCAAATGTGTGCAATATCGGCTTTTCGGCAGCAATGAACGGAATGTATCTGCTCGGACTTGGCTATTGCGGTTTGGGCATCATAGGCAGAACTGTCAGCTATGGTACTCTGACAGCTGTATTACAGCTTATATCGCAGATACAATCCCCTTTTGCCAATATCACGGGTTATCTGCCAAAATTCTATGCAATGACCGCAAGTGCGGAGCGTTTGCGTGAAGCTGAACAATTTGCAGATGACTGCACCGCAGAGCCAAAGTCAAAAGATGAAATACAGCATTTTTATGATACTGATTTCGCAGGGATCTCCTTAAAAAATATTTGTTTCAGATACAATAGCAATGACCGTGAGAGCGTATTGCATAACTTGAATTTGGATATTCAGAAAGGTCAGTATATCGCCTTTTCAGGACATTCCGGATGCGGTAAATCAACAGTACTGAAACTGATGATGTGTCTGTATCACGCAGACAGCGGAGAGATGCTGCTGAAAAAAGCAGACGACAAAGCAATTCCTCTGACAAGTCAGTGGCACAGGCTGTTTGCCTATGTGCCGCAGGGCAATCAGCTCATGTCGGGAACGATCAGAGAAGTCATTGCGTTCGGTGATACAGAGCGTATGCACGACACAGACGGAATCAACCGGGCATTGCAGATCTCCTGTGCAGATGATTTTGTGCAGGAATTGGAGAGCGGTGTTGACACTGTTCTCGGTGAGCGTGGTACAGGTCTTTCAGAGGGGCAGATGCAGCGTATTGCGATCGCAAGGGCTATATTCTCGGATAACCCGATCTTACTGCTTGACGAAGCAACAAGCTCTCTTGACGAAAACACCGAAAAGAGACTGCTTGAAAATATACGGAAAATGACAGATAAAACTGTCGTTATCATCACGCACAGACCAAAAGCATTGGAGATCTGTGACAGGGTGATAAGGTTTGAAAACGGAGGGATACAATGACGAATGAAGGGATAAAAGTCGGCTTGGATATGGCACGGCTTTGCCGTTCTGTTCTGTTTGAAAAGAAATTGAAGCCTGATTATCTGGAACAGCTTGATCTGGATAAGCTGCTGCGCGTATGTGAATACCATTGCCTGACCGCAATGGTGTGTATGGCTCTGGAATATAACGGGATCACGCCTGATGCAAAATGGACACAGGCAAAATCAAAAGCGATCAGAAAAAATATGCTTCTTGATGCGGAAAGAGCGCAGATCACGGCATTTCTGGAACAAGAACACATCTGGTATATGCCGCTGAAAGGCTCGATTCTGAAAGACTTCTACCCAAGAGCAGGAATGCGGCAGATGTCGGATAATGATATTCTGTTTGATGTTTCACGCCGTAAAGATGTGACGCATTTTATGAAAAACAGAGGTTATTATCTCAAAAGTGATAACGGCGCACACTGCGATGAATGGACAAAAGAGCCGGTCTATAACTTTGAGATGCACCTGAATCTATTTACACCCGGTCAGGATAAAACAGGATATTTCACAGATGTGAAAAATAAACTTGTACGCTCATCGCCTGAGAAATATGAGTATAGATTTACAGATGAGGATTTCTATATTTACATGACTGCCCATGCTTTCAAACATTACAGCGGCGGCGGTACCGGTTTCCGAACACTGACAGATTATTACATCTATCTGAAAGAAAAGGAAACCTCTATGGATTGGACGTATATCCATGCTGAACTTGCGAAGCTGTCTATGGATGATTTTGAGAAGCAGATCCATAGCACTGCAATGAAATACTTTGCACCTCAGATCGCTCTGAATGCAGAAGAAAAGAAAATGCTGCGGTATATGCTTGGTTCCGGTACATACGGAAACATCGACAATTGGATAGATGCTCAGGCTGACCGTCTGAATGCAAAAAACAAAAGTACATACCTGTTCCGAAGATTTTTCCCTTCTATGGAATGGTGGCGTAATTACTACCCGTCCACAGCAAAGTATCCATTCCTGATCGTTCCGTTTTTCTTTTATCGTCTGCTCAGAATGGTAACAGTCCGACGGAAACGTATCATTGAAGAATTAAGAGTGATACATCACCGGAATAAGAAGATATACGGCAGAGAGTAGATCATTCATAAATCATTGCAAATAAAATAAAAAATCCAAAGTGAGGTATATAATATGAAAAATGTATGGAAAACCACAGTGATCGCATTAGCAGCCCTGCTTGTAACAGCAGGAATGACCGGACTTCCGCAGAATGAATGCAGGACAGGCAGCACTGCGATCGTTGCTGCCGCAGAGGAAAGTGCAAGCGAATATACGGTCAATATCCAACTTATGCAGTTCCATAATGAAGGTCAGTCAATGGGTAACGCTTCCATGAATCCTGAAGCACATATTGTGGTTAATGCTGATGGCACAGCAGAAATTCAGATTGATATGGTTCCGTTGACATATATTGGCAAACAAGGATATCTTGGCTGGCTGAAAAAAGTTACAAAGGTCATAAAGGAAAACGATTTTCATTATCCAACGGAGATTGAAACAATAGATGCAACTGTATTAGAAGAATATGTTGATGTTTACGATGATTATAATGATCCCAAGAGTTTTTCTTATGACAGAGTAGTTGGTGGAAAATGGTATGCAAAAAAGCTCAGTATACCAATAAATCTTAATGAAAAGGAAGATGACATTCTCGTTCAGGTATATGTTCCTGTTATGGAGAGTATACAGAAAGGCGGCGGAACAAAGTTCGCAGTTCTGGATATTGATTGGGATAGCTTGAAACAGATCGCAGGCGAATCTCAGACAACAACTGAGCCGGCACAGACTACAACTGAAACTTCACAGACCACTACAACAACTGCTGAAACGACAACGACAGAAACGACAACAACCACCACGACAACAGAGCCTGCTGCACCTTCTGCCTTTGATAAGGACAACCTTGCTGATGGTAAATATGAGCTGCAGGCAGAAATGATAAAGGCTGACCGTAGCGGATATTCCATGTCCAACAACGGCATCAACCACACAGTACAGCTTGAAGTAAAGGACGGCGAGTATTTTGTGACAATGCAGTTCAAGGGACTTGCTATGTATAACCAGTTCGGATACCTCAAAGACCTGTACTACTATAACAAAGGATATACGTACAACCAGTTCGGAAAACCGATGGGAGATGTAACCAAGGCAGAAGTCGTATCGAGATACGATGTTGTAGATCAGTATAACGATGCAAATAACCTTTACCCTCAGCTTGTCAGATTTCCATTGGTAGACAAAGCGAGTGAGGAGT
>Ga0247608_10007108_pt1 | contig 11590 bp, 12 predicted proteins | sample 176DNAGHGlowgp2_FD_193490 | JGI IMG/M metagenome (GOLD analysis project Ga0247608, IMG submission 193490) | Sheep rumen microbial communities from Palmerston North, Manawatu-Wanganui, New Zealand - 1766 DNA GHGlow gp2 | ecosystem: Host-associated > Mammals > Digestive system > Stomach > Rumen ... | reverse complement strand
TGGTGAGATGGATATATTCATGAACAATTAAATTTTGTGCAAAGTAAGAAAAATAAAGATGAAATTATTGATTCAGAAAATGAAAAATCTGAACCTGAAATAAATAATGAAACTAAATTAACATTCAGAATTTCTCCTTTTTCTTTCTTTCAAACTAATACTTTGGGAGCTGAAAAATTATTCTGAACAGCATTCAATATGCTATGAAATATTGAATGAAATTTATTGGATTTGTACTGCTGAGCTGGAAGTATCGGATTATCGTTATTGAAGCAAAATAATGGAAAAAATAAAGATTCAGAATTAATTTGAATTGAAATTGTGGAAGATGCTATCAGAGATGCAAATGTAAATGCAAGCATAAACTGACTGGAAAATCAGAGTTTTTTCGTAGCTTCACCATGTGAAAAAGTTTTGAATAAATTTCCTGAATTGGAAGAAAAAATCAAAAATATCGGAGTGGTAGTGGTAGATCCTCCACGTGAATGATTACATCCAAATGTGATTGAGTGGATCTGAAAATTAAAGAAAGAATACAAATTTAAACTTCTCTACATTTCATGTAATCCTGTAACCATGGCTAGAGATATTGAAATGCTAGTAAATGAGCAGTGATTTGGTGCTAAAGAAGTCCAACCAGTGGACATGTTTCCCCACACACATCATATTGAAGATATATGTGTTTTAGAGTAATTTTAAATGTCAATATTTTATTATAAATGAATTTTATAAATATTTTTTAATTATTATTAAAAATCTTCTTTAAAACTGTTATAAAAATTTTTGTTGACATTTATTTGACTTTTTATAAAAAATGATTATATTTTCCTTGCCAAGGAGGGTCAGACATTTGTCTAGTGCCCCTCCTCTATTTTTTTTATTGGTTTGTATCATGATTGAAATTCCAAAAATCCCATATGAAAAACCTGTAATGGATATTGATTGATTCATTGAAAGAATTATATCAAAATGATTTAAAATTTCAGATGAACAATCTGCAAAAGATTTTTTGAATAAAAAATGATATTACCATATATCTTCATATATTAAATGTTTTTGTGATATTGTTAATTCTGAAGATAAAACAATATCAGATAATATTGATTTTAATAACGTGATTTCTCTTTATTCTTTAGACAAAGAATTGCAAAAAGAATTATTAAGTGCCGTTCTTGAAATTGAGACTTTGATAAAATCTGATTTTGTTCAAATATTATCTTTAAAATATAATTCTCCATTTTGGTATGCAAACAATCAGAATATTACATCAAGAACAAATGATAAAATGGAAGATTTGCTTGAAAAAATTAATAAAGATACATCAAAATCTGCAGCATGTATTCATTTTCTTGCTAAATATGATAGCAAATACTTACCTGTATGGCATCTTGTTGAATTTGCATCATTTTGATCATTCACTAAATTGTTTCATTATTTAAAAGATCAAGATTTATTTATTTTTTGTAAAAAATACTGAGCAATTCTGCAAAATTGAAATTCATTGATTTATGATAAAGACCAATTGAAACAACGATTAAAATGACTTGCAGATTTAAGAAACAGACTTGCTCATTTAGAAATCACACGAAGTCCAAGAGGTTTACCATGAATAATATTGCCTTGATTTCAATGAAATATAAAACTTAATACGGTTTCTGCATATATACAATTAATGCACCATTTCTTGAAAATGATTGATGAAAATATGGCGAATGATTATTATAATAATTGTTACGATATTTTGTTCAAAATTAGTCAAATCTGATGAATTCATTCGAGAGAATTTAACAAAATTTGATTAAATGAAAATCGAGAAAAAAGATTTAATAAAAATTTTTAATAATTTATTACATCAAGATATTATACAAATATTAAATAATTTTATTTCCGTAAATATACGGAGAAATAAAAACGGGGTTTTTAATTTTTCTCCAATTGTTTCTTTCTATAATCCATAAATTTAGGGATTAAGTAATTGATAATCTTATATCTTAGAGCAGGAAATGGTTTCATAATAAAATTAAAAATATACCAACATACAAAATATAATCTCCATCACTTTTCATCAGGAGTATCTTTCCAGTAGGTCATTCATAAGTATTTTTTATAATCGTCACGATATTTATGATAATTTCATGCTCTTCGTGGTCTTTCTTCTCAGAGATAATGAATAATTATAGGATTTTTTACTGATTTCATGTATTCTTTTTTCGAAAAATAAGGAACATTTCACATAAGATTTTTCAAAAATCGATATGGATACTGCCAAAATATATTATAAAAATTATATTTAGGTGGTAAAATATAAATTTCATCTTTCATAGAAACATTGATTGCATCTTGATCTGGAGCAAAACAAGAATCTCGATTTTCTCTATAAAAATTTATAATCTTATCTCATATTTTTTCTTCTCTCCATTTTTTAAAATCTATAAATAATACTCAGGAATTACAGTATGGATAATCATGTAATCAAAGGTTATCTTTCCTTGTTTTGTCGGTAGTTGGCTCAATACTCATTCAAATTATCTTATCTCACATATCAGTACTAAACAAATCTTTTAAGCTTCATCTAACAATAGTATCTCAATCCAAATAAAGTAGTTTATCAATATTGTTTGGTAAAATTTTATCAATTAATAACCTTGCTAAAATTACTGAATTTCGTCATTTTGTATCGAACTCAAAATCTAGATATTCTTCAAGAGGTTTAATTTCATATACAAATAATTCATTATCATATTTTTTAGCTAATTTCTTCATCTCATCTTGATTCTTCTGAGTTATTCAGGCAGAAATTATATGAAAATTTATCTTTTCTCATTTATTGTTTTCACAAATTGAACAAATTCAAGCTGCAACTTGTGGAACAAATTTATCGTTAAGCGTGTAAAGAATATGCATTATAATTTGTTATCTTCTAAAAATTTTCAATAGTTAGTCATTTTTCAGTCAGATGTTTTAGTATCTAATTTTCGTTTAAATGATAATTTGAAAAATCAATTTTTTAAAATTTCTTTATATTTCTTTTCATCGTATTTCTCATTGAATATATCAAATAAAGTGTATAATTCTTCATTTCCCAAAGTACATGAATCAATATCTTTCTTTACATCGCCAAAATGATTATATGCGAGATGTATTGCATAATCAATTAAAAAATAGTTTATTAACTTATTATAATCTTTATGATATTGAATAAAAAAATCATAAACAAATGAAAATAATCTATTTGTGTTTCATCAGATAAAAAATCATGTCCACTTATCAAATACCATATTCTTTTTATTCCATTTAGATGGATAACTTGTATTTAGATTTTTATTTGAAAATTCACTTAAAACATAACTACATATAAACATTGTAGCATCTACCCAAATTCATCAATATACACTAAGAAGTTTCATTCTGATTATATCTGATAAATGGGTTAATGATATTGTTCAATTCGCAACTTTTTGTAATATAAATTCAGGTAAATCTATATAATCCTTAAAATTTTCTTTATTTAATAATGTAACTTCAAATCCACAATTATATGTTTTTAAATTATTATAACAAATTTTTACAATTTCTGGCATATTATTTTCTCACTGTCGCCACATAACCCGAATTTTTTTTGTATTTACTCAGGTTTTTATTGGTTTTGACTTATATCTATCCACAAAATCACTATATTTTTTATCCAAAAAAGAATAAATTAATTCAAATTTTCTTCTTTTAACAGTATTTCACAAATTAGTAGGTAAAATAGCTATAAAAGGGTATTCACACCAAAAATTATAGTGAGCTATTTTAAATCAAAAATGTTTCGTGTCATAAAAAAACTTAACAAAAATACTTTTTATCTTTTTTAAAATATCACTTAGTTTATACGTCGTACGAAATATAAGCATATTGATAAATATTATAAAATAAAAATTATTTAGATTTGTGCTTTTTCGATAAATCAAATTTTCATTTTAAATAACATATTTTTGTAATAAAATTACTTGTGACAATTTTATATCGAGGTAAATATTTTTTTTGCATATATAAATCTTCATTTTTTGTTAAATCGTTATTCTTTCAGTTAGTAGATAAACTATTTTCATGAATACGAAAATAATGTACAACATAAGGAAAAAATACATACTTCTTTTTATTGGTTAATATATTGAGCCAAAATCAATAGTCAGAGGAAATTTTTTTTGTTTCATCAAACATACCAAGTTCAAAAAAAACATCTCTTTTTAAAAGAACAGTTCAGTGTCCTATAAGAGCTTTCCCTCAAAGATAAAAAAAAATACGTCATATAGTGTACACAAACCAATTTTTGTTTGATATATCAACTATATTTCAATTCATGATAGTAATAGATTTTCAATAATACAAATCTTTATTTCACGTATCAGAAACAAATTTTAAATATCTTGACATTGCATTCTTTTCTAAATAGTCATCACTATTAAGACACATAATATATTCTCATTTAGCCTCTTTTATCCCTTCGTTCATTGCATTATAAACTCATTTTGGCTTACGTTCAATTAATCTGACATTTGAATACTTTTTCATATATTTTTCTATTATTTTTTTTGTACTATCTGTAGAATACGCATCCACAAAAATATGTTCGTAGTCTTCTACGTTTAAATCTTGTGCAATTACGCTATCTATGCATTCTTGTAAATATTTTTCGCTATTGTATGTACATGTAATAATCGAAAGTTTCATTAATTAGAACCTTTTACTAATCTAAAAATCTTTAGAAGTTTCCTTCTAAATTTTATCATAAAATCTATCATAAAATCTAGAATTGAAAGTTTTTTCAAATTTCTACTGCTATTATCATTTATAAAACCAATACATTTCTCTAAATCTTTATTTCGCTGTTCTAATCAAATTTCATACATCCTTTTTGCTTCTTTTCAAATATCTACATAATTATCCAAATTAATTTCTTCATCAAATTTTGTCAGAATTCAATTTTTATTATTATGAATATACTCATTCATAGTTGCATCGTTATAAGCAATTATACATTGTCATAAACTCATACTTTCAAGAAAGCTCATTCAAATTCACTCCTGTCTTCTCGGAGCAATAAATATCGAATGTTTGGATAAATATCCAAAATATTCTTCTTTCGTATCAAAAAACTCATCTTGAAAAGAAATATCATACTTTTTAATATCTTCTTTAGACAAATTTAATGATTTATATCATGGATCTGGCTTATTTTTTATCGTAATTTCTACATTCTGATTTCATATTATTTTTTTTACATTTTCTCGAGATATATTTCAACGATATCGGAAGAATATTCTCTTTTTAGAATAATCAATCTTAAAATTTAGTGGTGGTAAATAATATTGAATATAAAAACATTCAAATCAAATATCGGTAAAAAATTCGTATACTTTCTTACAAAAACAAACTATTTTAATATTAAAACACTTGTATCTTTCCCACGCAATTTTATGTAATACTACTCCATCATACATAGGAATAAAAATAATTTGTTTATTCTTTAATTTTATTAAATCCAAAAAATCTGGTATAACTTGCCAAAATATATACTTATCAAAGTTTTTGTTTAAATATTTTTTTCTCTCATTTTCGTAAAAAACATTAATTTTAAAATACACTGAAAGGATATCCTGGAAAAAATCCGAAGATTTTGTCTTCTTATGAAATTCTAAATCTATAAATGCAATATTTTCCATAATTTAAAGATTTTTTAATTTGTTAAAGAATTTTTTTTCTTCTTCATTTACATAATTAAATGTATTTAAATCATTGAATACGCATATGTCATAGTAGAATTCTGACTTTCTACCAAGTACATATCTATGAAGATCTTCTATTAATTTTTCATTATCTAATGAACAAGAAGTAATATACTGTCATATATTATCATATATTATCATATATTGATAAGATAAATTTTTTAGTAATGAAAAAATATCTATTCATTTTTCATTTTGCATTTCTAAGAAATATGGATCATATTCAAAAAATATTGTTGGTTTATTCTTTTTTATTATATCAATAGAACTTTTAATTATTTTTGTATCAAAACCATCTGTATCTATTTTAATGAAATTAAAATTTCCAAAGTTTTTATGAAGTTCCAATATTTCTTCTAAACTTTTCATTTTGATATTGCCATTTTCTTTTCAAACGACATCTATTCTTGTAGTTCATCATTTTCTTTCTAACTTAGATCATATACCAATTCAAATAAAACTTTTTTCAACTTCAATATTATTTCATAAAATCTTCAAATTTTTATCTAAATGATTCAAATATTTCTGATCTCATTCTATTCATAAAACAGGTACATCGCAATAATTTTTTATAATTGCAATTGAATCTCATATATTAGCTCAAACATCAATGCATTTTACATCTATTCAATAATCTTTTATATCTTTTACTATTCTTCATAGATTTTGCGAATATGTAGGAAAGGCTTCCATATATATTGGTAATTTATGAGAAAGATTCATCGAAAGTTTAAATTTTCAAATTTGTTTTTTTATAGGGAAGTCATAAACTTTGGATATTAAATCTTCTAAAAAGTTTTTAATTTGCATAATAATTTATTAGATAATAAAAATTTTTTCATTGTACAATAAACGGCAACCTCTCAATCATATCAATCCATCAATCTCTCTTCACCTTATGTAATATCGGATAAACTATTTTCCTAATCATCTCAAATCCAACCACTCAGATTCCATACCAAACTGGATGAAGATAGAATATTGTATTCAAGTTCTCTCTCGTAAATTTAAATCGCTTGTAACTATAATTCTCAGTTCATGGCTTGATGCGATGAATCGTTAATGTTTCATCAATATTTCATATCAGATTTTTTCACTTACAGAGTACCTTTTTCTGGAAATAAGCATCATTCATATATACTCTGTTTGGATAACGATATCATGCGTTCCTAAACATCAACGAGGGATGAATCGTGTAGTAATTCTCTTTTCATAAGTAGTATTCGAATCATTTATTGTCTCATTCATACCACATCAAAGTTTTTGTTCCACAACCGACATATTGTTCATTTTCTTCCAGGAATTTGATTTGTTTTTCTAGCTTCTCCAGTTTTCGTAAATCATCATGATCTTGGATGGCGATATATTCTCATTTTGCATGGTCCAGAAGAAAATTAAGTCATCCATACGGTCAAAGCTTTTTTCATGACTCAATAATTCTGATTCTTTTGTCTTTTATTCATTTTATAATTTCAATCGTTTTATCTTTCGATTGATCATCATGAATCAAAATCTCAAAATTTTTATAAGTCTGATTTAAGCATGAATTTAGAGTTTCTTTTATCGTTTTTTCTGCATTGTAAGTACAAATGAGAATAGATACAAGCCTCATTCTATTCTGATTGTGAACTAAAGCACCCAACTTTTTGTGCTTCTTCTTAACTATATATGTCATTCAGAGGGAGAGAATCGACTGAAGAATCCATTTTTTATATCAACTATAAGAATCAATAATATTTTCTATATTCTTCCTGGATCTTTCGCTACGCTCAAGATGACATTTATTAACCAACCAGAAACAAGGACAGCCTATAACCGATAGTCGCCAAACCATTATACAGTTTATCCCGCTTACAGATATATGTATATAGTTACAGACTGCCTTTATTTCTAATTCATTTTTTCATTAAACAAAAAAGCACCCTAATAAGTGGTGCTCGATAAACATCAATCAGCAGAAAGTTTTGTGACCTCGCAAGAAAGATATTTTCCACTCACTAAGTGCTAATCTTATTTCTTACGATTCACAAAAATAAAAAATCTGCCAATTGATTTAATTGATATTTATCGAGCAATTATATAATAAGAGTTGTTTTTATTATTTCAAGCAAAAATAAGATTTTGTAGACTTACTGTAATTTATTTGTATAATGAAATTATCTTTATGTTGAAATTTTCATATGAACGAACAATTAGATTTGAGTAAATATCAAGATAAAAAACTGATAGCCTTTGATTTATACTGAACATGTATAGACCACGATTTTGATAATATTAATATGTCTAAAAATTTAAAAGAAATTTTTATGAATAATCCAGTAACTTTAAAGGATATTCAAGAATGAAAAATAGAAAATGAATGAGTAAAAATCGAACTAACTGATGATTTTATTGAAAAAATAAGACAAGATATTCAGTCAACTTTTCTATTTCCAGAGACATTAGAAGCTCTAAAATATATCAAATCTAAATGATATCAAACTGCTGTCGTTTCTAATTTATGAAAAGATTATGCTCAGCCTTTACATAAATTAATTCCTGCATGAAATTTTGATTATGAAGTTTTATCTTTCGATGTATGAGCAGTAAAACCTGATCCAAAAATTTATGAATACTTAAAATCTCTTTCTTGAGTAGATTTTAAGGATATAATTATGATTTGAGATAGTTTAAAAGCTGATGTAATGTGATCAAATAATGTGTGAATCACTCCAATTCATTTAAATAGAAGTGAAGAATGAATCAAAGAAGTACACAAAAAATGAATAGATTTTATTCAGATTTCTACTTTAGCTGATTTAAAAGAAATTTTGTAATTTTTACTTTGCCATGGTAGAAGATTTTATTCATAATAATCTTCCATTATCATTAAATTCACATTTAATTTCTTGTATTAAATCTCATTCATACTGAATTCATGTTATAACTGTCTTATCTCATACTTTTTCACTTCATTTTCGCTCAAAATCAGATTCTTTATCTCAATGAGATAATATCCATTTTTCACATCATGCAGTTTTCTCATCATATGTAGCCAAATTATTGTAACTTTGACATCAAGTTAATAATAAAACACATAAGAAAAATGCTAAAAATCAGATTTTTTTCATATTTTTTATTATAATAATTAAACAATTACTTCTTTTTCTACCATTCTTTTTTCATATTTATACACACCGAATATACGCAAAATTATAAATAATACAAATCATATAACGCTAACTACCCAAAGCAAAATTTTAAAAACTCAGACTAGTAATAAATATCCAATAACTATTCATGCAATCTGAATTCATTCACTTTTCTGAGTTTTTTGTAAAATTTTGATATATTGCTTACATGTGGATTTAGATACTTGATTTGTTATTCAAACCGTTTGATTTTCTATACTATTTCTGATACTTCTAAAAAATCATTCCACTGCATCAGCACTCGCTAAATCTGTAGATTTAGATAATGGATTTCATATTGCAAAAAATTCTGGCATATTCAGAGTCTCTTCTTCATCTTCCTTAAATCGTGAAACAATTTTATTCCGCGTATTTTTAAAAGGATTTGCAGTAGTTTCTGCTATTTTAGTCGGGAAATTTTCGATATCATCACATGTAAACGGAATTTGAGTATATTTTCACATCATTAAAACACAGAAAAATATCGTTAATAAACTAACAATAAAGAATCATCATTCAGTAAAATAAGCCAACGGAGAAAATTCAGTACGATTATCAAGTTGCCAACATAATAAGAATAATAATGTTCAAATAGCTACATTAAATAAAATCAATTCAGCCAATAAATATCGTGAAAATCAAAGCAATATAATAAAAACAATAGTTTCTAATAGAAATATGAAAAATAAAAACAAACATACATAACGAAATTTTAGTCTATAACAGTCTAATGCTATAAAATAAATCAATAAAAACAAAAATATAAAACTGATTGCAGGAATTATAAATCATTTTCAGAAGAATAATGATATTGTGCAAGTTAAATAACTCATTATTCACAATATTACGAAAATGGCTAATCTCATTTTCGATTTTACAGAAAATTCTCTGTAATTTTTTATTGGTTTTACCTCAACTTGTTCAATTTTACTCATTAATTCTTCAATATCTGTCATTTTTTCATAAAAATAAATTTAAAAAATTGGAACCATCAAAAAATAAAATGAATCCAAATAAAACTCCCAAATGATTATTTCTAAAATAAATCAGATAATCATTGATGGTAAAAATGGAATAGAAGCCTGAAATCCATATGGTTTTTTAGATTTTTTGTTCTTTTTTAAAAAGATTTTCTTTATCAAAATTTCAATTCCAAAATATAATAATCCAACTAAAGAACTTAAAATTATAAATAAACAAACTAAATTACACCAATCAAATATTCAATAAGGTTTTAGAAAGAATACTAACCAAGCTCCCAAAATCGGAGCAATAATTACATCTCATAGTCAAAATCATTCAGCATCTTTTTTGTATTTTTGCTTTACATAAAGTTTGGAACAATAGTAAATAAGCCCAAAAATCAAGGTAAAAATCCAGATTCATAATAATATTTCTAATCTATTTGAACCAAAGAATAATGTGAAAAATAGTGTAATTATTGCCAAAAATATAGTTGCTGTGATATGTAATTCATAAGTTTTAATATCATAAAGAAAAATAATCCATAACAACCAAGCAGAAATTGTTATAAAAATAATATATAAATAATAAGGTTCTTCTGTTCAAACATAATTTACTCAAATTTTTGAAAAAATGAAAAAAACTCATAGAAATATTATTACACTCGTAATTTCCAAGAATGGATAAAATCGTGAAATCGGAGCTTTACAATATTCACATTTTCATCACTGAAAAAGCCACGAAAAAATCGGAACTAAATTTCTAGCTTTGAGTTGATGATGACATTTTGGACATTCTGAACGTCAAACTAAAAATCATTTCCAAGTCTCTTTAGTTGGCCATTCTCATAAACGATAAAATATTACAGATCCAAAAGATCCAAATACCAATCCAAAAAAAATTAATGAAATGATTATTAGAGTGTACATATTTTATTTTTTTGTATAAAACTTTGTATATGGATCAAACATAAATATTCATAATTCTCAATTTACATAATCAGAATTTGCTTCTTTTAATCAAGATATTTTAGAAAAAGTTTTTAAATCTGTCCAATATTCTGTATCAGAAATTTGTAAACCTGTTTCTGTTTCAATGAATTTATTATATTCATAAGGTGTAACAAGAGTATTATCTTTTTTTAAAACTAACGGAACACATGCATTTTTTCTATCATTGCATATATTTCAATTTTGTAATTCTTTATTAAATTCATCATCATTAAAAATCCTTCATTCATTTTCGAAATCATCTAATGTTATAACTCAATTAGGCCACTGTAATAATCAATATTCACTATATTCTTCACTTTTGAAAATATCTTTAAATTTAGCTTCTATAAAACTATATCATCATAAAAATATTCATTTCCAATATCATTGTTTGAATAATAAACATGTCGTTTTATTTTTTTCTGTTCAACAATATCTATAACACTCATGATTTTCATTCCAACATTGTTCTCTAATTGTTACATCTACTGAAAAATGAGTAAGTAAAATTCAAACTAAAAGATATAAAATAACCAATATTCAAATAATCCAAAGTCAGATTTTTTTCATTTAATTACCTATTTACTCACATAAATAGTCTGAGAAGGAAATGCAAATTCTATTCACTCTTTTTCAAACTTTTCTATCAGTTCAAGATAAATCTTTTCATTTATCTTTAAACTTACTTCATAAT
>Ga0247608_10007107_pt1 | contig 11590 bp, 10 predicted proteins | sample 176DNAGHGlowgp2_FD_193490 | JGI IMG/M metagenome (GOLD analysis project Ga0247608, IMG submission 193490) | Sheep rumen microbial communities from Palmerston North, Manawatu-Wanganui, New Zealand - 1766 DNA GHGlow gp2 | ecosystem: Host-associated > Mammals > Digestive system > Stomach > Rumen ... | reverse complement strand
CAGATTGGTGTAGATGATGAGTATATTAGGTACAATCCCGCTGACAATGCCTTGAAGGAACTCAAGAAAGCGCGCAATTTCCAGACGGAAAAGAGGAAAGCGCTGACGATTCCGCAACAGGAACTTTTTGAGAAGTTCCTTGGTAAAAACAGCCAATATCACAAGTGGTATCCGGTTTTTGTCATCATGATGTGGACCGGCTTGCGAGTCGGAGAAATCTGCGGGCTGAGATGGTGCGATATTAATCTCGAAGAAGAGACGATCAGTGTGAATCATACTCTGGTTTACTACAAGCAGAGAGGATCTTCAGAGAAGTGCAATTTCGTAATCAACACCCCAAAAACGAAAGCCGGAGAACGTATCATCCCGATGCTCCCTGTTGTGAAAGAAGCATTCAAGATGGAGCGGGAGTATCAAAAAGAAGCGGGTCTCACCTGCCGAGCTATTGTGGATGGATACACGGATTTTATCTTTATCAACCGTTTTGGCGAAGTTCAGCACCAAGGAACCCTTAACAAAGCGTTACGCAGGATCATTCGAGATTGCAATTTCGAAGTTCTTGATCAAAACCGGAAGGATGCAATTACCCTGCCCCCCTTCAGCAATCACAATTTGCGACATACGTTTGCGACAAGATTGTGCGAGGCCGGTGTTAACATCAAGGTGATCCAAGAGATCCTCGGGCATTCTGACATTGAAGTAACCTTGGATATCTACACAGATGCGACCAAGGACTTTAAGAAGTCTGAGATGAAGAACTTCGCTGATTTCTTCACGCAGCTGAGATCAGTACAGTTGACCGGATGAGATTGCGACATTTGCGACATTGCGACAGGTTCGCGACAGATTTGCGACAAACAGCGAAGATTTATGAAGGGTTTCTCAAAAAACGTGACATGGTCGCAAATTGGAAAACACTGAAATAAAGGGATACATAGAGAAATGCAAGATAAGTCCTGTTTATCCCGACGATGAAGTCCATCGACAAGTAATAAGCCCGAAATCTAGGGATTCTTACTTGTGAGATTTTTACGACTTACGACCAGTTTACGACCATAACCTGTCGTAACTATGGTAAGTTATGACGTAGAAAATCGGTAAAACAAGGCATTTGCAGTCCGCAGAAGCTACGCAAAAACACGACATCTTACACTGTTAACCAAACGACCTGTGAAAAACATAGTGCTTCACAGGTCGTTCTCTTTTCCGACAAATATCGAAATACTGGCGTTTGAGGGGCGTGACGTAGCTCGAGAAGACTTTTTGTACCACCAGCGAGTTGGTCGTAAATGACGGACTACACCAAGAACGGTCAAACGCCCGAAAATAGGCGTTGCTGGTCGTATGAGCTGTCGTAAAGTAAACGTACCGAGAACATAACAGTCTCTAGTACCACAAGATACTTGGAACTGCGAAATGTACTATAAATATGTCAGTATAGAAGGAGGCATATAATCACATTGACTATGGATCCTTATGGTGTTGTAGAATGTTTCAATTTACTCAAAGACAATACAGATGATGAAGTTGCTAAATCAAATTTCCGAAATATCAGTGCTTTGCCAAAAACAGTAGCAAAACCGAGACCCCAATATAGAACTGTCTATAAGATATTTTAATGAAATGCTGAATTAGAATATTCTTAATCTCATTGATGAACATTGGCACTTCTATTAAAATGTATAAAAGATTAATCGTGTTTCTTGAAGTGATAGTATGGGTGGAGTGCAAATGCGAAAAGAAGGCATATCTGAGCAGATAGTTCACAAAAAACAAGGCAAAATAGTATCACCTCTGGTTGATAAACTTGGAGATCTATTATCGATTACTTCATGGAGTGTTGACAGACTTCCGGAATACCTATGGCTTGCTCTTATTCTTGAACATGAAGGGCGTGATGAAGGGATTCTTCGCTGTAGAAGCATAATAAAACGAATAATGAATTGCAATGAACGGTGTGAGTCTGTCCAAATGTCCCAGATATTCTCTCTTGACGATGCCCTACAAAGAAAAGTATACAGCATAATTAAGAGTGAAGTCCCCATTGCTGCATTGACTCCGTTGACAGCTGTTGCAAATATGGAGTATTGTCCTGTTTTTTACGAACAATTCTGTTGCGCTTCTATAGGATTAAACGAACGAATTGACATTTTGAACACAGTTCTCAGAAAATATAATGAACCGAATGGTGATAGTGCAATTGACTTGAAGTATTTGGAATTGTTGCCGCTCGCCTGGTCTGGTCATTATCAATTTCAAGAGAACAGCCCATTTGCGGATGCTTTGCTTCATTATTGGGAAACTCCTGCAAGTGAAGGTATTATGAGCATTTATCGTAGTTCTATATATTCGCTTGAGGGATGCATAGCTATCTCCGATGGACGACAAAGTGGTTGGACGAAACAGTTCTGGAACGTTTTGTCTCGCATAACTGATTGTAGGTTGTCTCGTATTTCTTATGGCAAGGAGGCTGTGAAAGTGGATTATACGACGTTTATTTCGAAAACAAAGGAAGCTTTGAATTATTTGAATATACAACACAAGACAGATACATTAGGTGATGACTATTCGGTTTTAGTCGGTTCGTTAGCTCATTCGCTGAAGATCTTCGATGAGGTGATCGAACATAACCTTGAAAACACTTTGATTGGTCGTCAAGTTGTAAGAACACTCGTTGAAATATATATCATGATGAAATATCTGATTTTGAAAGAGAAAGAAAAACCAGATGTGTGGAAACAGTATAAGGTATATGGAATTGGGAAATATAAGCTAATACTTATGAAGCTGAGGGATGGAATAGGAAGTGAGATAACTCACGTTTCGAAGAATATGCTCGAATTGCTTGTCAACGAACCTCAGACTGAAGAACTGACAGACGTGGATTTAAAATACTTTGATGACGAAAATATCAAGGCAAAAGCGATTCTTGTTGGTGAGAAAGACTTGTATGATATTGCATATGACTATGATTCTAATTTTACACATGCTTTATGGGGTGCTGTGAGAGAGAGTAGTATGTTGCTTTGCGATAATATATTACATCACTTCAGTCCGGTTCCAGATGCAGAATTATCACAAAACCTTCCTGATATTTCAAAAGATTGTTTTATTGTAATAATAAAACTACTGTTAATGACAAATGAACGATACGGGTTTCCTGAGTGGTATGTAACTTATTTGAGGAGATGCCATGTTCAAGTATAATAAAGAGTTGTTGGATATACAGCAAGAATATCTTGAGATGCTATATGATCTTGATTCACAGACATTACATGTTGATTCTTTTGTTGAATACTCTTCGTTTGTTGATCGATTTGAAGCATTTTGGTTGTCCAAACGATTGGAATTATTACATATTATTTCTGATTTAACAACTAACGAAAAGTGTGTATTTTTGGCAGGCTCTTTATATGTAAATGCAGAAGAAAACTGGCATTACGATCTTGGAGCAATTGGAGAACGAAGCATTATAGATGATCCAATTATGAAGATGCGACCAGCTCTTGTAGGCGCAAAAGATTGCAAATTGACAGTTGATATGCAACAGCTGTTTTCTGACGCAATACATGATACATCAATATTATTGAAAAAGTACCCAAATAGTTTTGTTGTTTTTCCTGTAGCATATTATTTGACGAATGAGGGCGACAGTAGAATGAGAATAGGAGAGCAGCTTTACTGGGCAGTATTATCATATGCAGTTGGGCATAGTGTTAATTCGCTAAAAGATTTAAAGGGACGATATTACACTCTTGACAAACTTGAGAAAGCAATGGGTGATTTTTCTTCGAAGTATGTTTTTACTAGCCTAGAGGATATACAGATTCCTATGGAAGATAGAATTCATAACTGGCTAGAGTATAGTAACAAAATGGTAGGCTTCTCTCCCAAAGATGACATTGATGCCTTTTTTTGCGCAAGCATGTCATTAGTGCAGACGGCTTCAAATATCCTGTATGACTGTTTATCATTGGGGCTGTTTCCTTTTGTTCGCAATGAAGTGTATTTAAACTATCTGTTATTAATTGCTGATGCATTCAAAGAAGACAAAGAGATGCGTTGTTGTATAGAATACTCATTGATGGGATTTCTTTTACACAACTATGTCATTCAAGATGGTGTTGAAACAATAGATTTTAATGAGTATCGAGATAAATGTAGAGCATCCAACATAGCTGATTTGTTTAGAGAGGCGATTTTTAAAGAAGGCCAGGCTTTTAGCTCGATAAATATCGATATAGCTGTTGAAGAGATGAAAAAAATAATGGGGATAGTGCTTGAACCCTAAGGATATATGGTGAGAAGTTGATTTTTCGAACGAAGTGCGCGAAAGAACATTCTGAAAAACGATCTATGAGAAACTCGAAGAATGGGACTATACCCTATTTTTTTCAAATCACGGAATATGAGATTCTGTGGTATATTTAAGATGTTGTAGGGTACAGAATTACCATCGGGAGTTGGACGTATGAAAAAGCACTATCCGAACATACCAAAACCGTCAAAAGCGCAGGTGGAAACCTATCTCCAGTCGTGGAATGAACTAGAGAATTACCACTTGCAAGAGGATGCTCTGGACAAACTCTTCTTCACGCTATGCCCTGAGAATAAAGAGATTTCAGATATCCTTCTGAAGGTAGCAGCCCTGAATGATTTCTATAGCACCAACATCTTTTCTGTATATCCGGTTGCAAAACATATACAATCGCTGGACATCGACTCGCGATTGAGCGCCGGAGATATTTCGGTCGTAAAGGATATCCAAAGAGTGACGATAGGAGATGGCGTGGTGAAGAACTTCTATTCCTTCGCAACTAAGTATTGCAATCATCACAAGCCTCTAGACTTCCCAATCTATGACAGTTATGTCGAAAAGATCTTGTGCCACTTCCGTGACCAGGACGGCTTTGCATCCTTCAGAACACCCGATCTGAAGGATTATGCCCGCTTCAAGGACGTTCTGATCAGCTTCAGATCCTTCTATGGTCTGGAACAGTATAATTTGAAACAGATCGATAAGTACATCTGGCAGATCGGGAAAAAATTCTTCAAGAAGAACTATGGAAAGAAAAACGCACAAGATAATCACGAGGCTTGATATTCCATGGATCGATTAACCAAAGAACAACGCCATAAGAATATGAGCCATATACGAAGTAAGAATACCAGCATCGAGGTGATGCTGTGTAAGGAATTGCGTAAAAGAGGTTATGGATACAGGAAGAACTATAAAAAACTTCCTGGTAAACCGGATATTGTTCTCACTAAGTACAAGATAGCCATATTTTGCGATGGCGAGTTCTTTCACGGAAAAGACTGGGCAAGTCAAAAAGAGAGGGTTCAGCATGGAAATAATCCGAAATACTGGATAAGCAAAATAGAGAGAAATATTGCACGAGATGAAGAGATCAATAGAGAATTGATTCATCTGGGTTGGATCGTCCTTCGTTTCTGGGGAAAAGATATTAGGAAGCATATGGACTCTTGCATAGATGAAATTGAAAACGCGATTATTGAAGGTCAAACCGGAAATATAGTTATCTGAGTTATCTGAAACACTGTCAAGACACTGTCAAGCCCGTTGCAGTCCGATTTTTGGGACTCTGTTTGTGATATATTTGCTTTATTAGATACGTTCGATAGAGATGTTTTCTAATTTTGTTTACAAACAGTTTTGCGCCAAATGGCTCAATTTGTTTTAATATATAATATATAAGGAATTGTTAATAAATCAGATGGTGAGGTTTATCAGGCTTGATGAAAGAGAATGTGTATAGGTTGGGAGAGTTGTTTTGCGGGCCAGGAGGACTGGCTTGGGGGGCAATGAACGCAGATGTTCCAGGGAACAAAATAGTCCATGCGTGGGCAAACGACTATGATAGCGACACGTGCAGAACATATGCACGGAATATTTGTCCGGATAATCCAGATAGTGTAATATGCGAGGATATTCATCTCCTAGATCTTGATTCACTAGGTCCGATTGATGCATTAGCCTTCGGCTTTCCGTGTAATGATTTTTCAGTAGTTGGAGAGCAGCTTGGGTTCAAGGGGAAATATGGCCCGCTTTATTCTTATGGTATAAGTGTTCTGCTACAATACAAGCCACAATGGTTTCTGGCAGAAAACGTCGGCGGTCTAAAGTCTGCAAATGATGGACTTGCTTTCAAGCGTATTCAGAAAGATATGATTAATGCTGGATACCGTATTTATCCGCATTTGTATAAATTTGAGGAATATGGTATTCCGCAAGCCAGACACAGAATGATTATTGTCGGTATTCGCAATGATTTGCCTTATGAATTTAAAGTTCCTTCGCCGTCTCTATACGATACTAAAACCTGCAAAGAAGCAATTGAGAATCCACCTATTCCCAAAGATGCGCCTAACAATGAGATGACAAAACAGTCTGAACAAGTAGTAGAACGACTGAAGTATATTAAACCAGGCGAGAATGCATTTACGGCGGATATCCCCAAAGAATTACAGCTGAAAGTTAAGGGCGCAAAAATAAGCCAGATATATAAGAGACTTGATCCAAGCAAACCAGCGTACACGATTACGGGATCTGGAGGTGGCGGGACTCACGTATACCATTGGGTTGAGAATAGAGCCTTAACAAATAGAGAACGTGCTCGATTACAGACTTTCCCAGACGACTATGTCTTTGAAGGCAGCAAGGAATCTGTCAGAAAACAGATTGGTATGGCTGTCCCGGCAATGGGGGCCAAGATCATTTTTGAGGCTATTCTAAAAACTTTTGCGGAAATACCATATGAGTCTGTGGAGGCTAGCATTAAGGAGTAGACGGAAATGGCAGAGCTAAACTACTGGTGGGTAACACGACCAAAGAGAAAACTTAACAGTATTCCTGAGGTCCTGGCTGCATTTTCAAATGTAGCTCTATCAGTACGTTGGTCTGCCGCTAGAAACGTACATATCCTATTTGAGGAAGAACTTGAGCGAGATGGCCTAAAAAGGATAGGCGAAAGAAGAGATCAGTCAGGATCTGGAGGAAGAACCTATCAGGCATGGCTCTCTAGTTTGGGATTAATCTTTATCCAAGAGAGTACTGGTATTCCATTTCTTACTTTAGCAGGAGAGGCAATTCTTGAAGGAAAATCTCCGGTTGAGGTTCTGAAAAATCAGGTATTGAAGTATCAGTTCCCTTCTCCGTTTGGAATCAAGACCCATGTTTCAGGCAGATTTAAGGTTCACCCTTTTATTTTCTTACTTCGGCTTCTTAATGATTCCAGAGTAGTTTACCTTACTGAAGAAGAAATAGCCAAAGTTGTAATGACCGAGGGAGTAAATGATTCTGAAAAATGCTTTGATTATGTTGTAACAAGACTGCTTGCATTTCGTGAAAACGGAGATAGGTCATTACCAAGTGATTTTATTGATACCCATGCGCCCTCTACCGGAAGAGTAAATTTAGCGCATCCGTATAGTCACCTAACTGATACAGCTAATACAATGATCAATTGGCTTGAATATACACAATTGATTTTACGAGACGAGGGTAAAATCGTAATATCCTATGAAAAACGGGATGAAATACGCAGTATTCTGTCACAGAAGATATCTTTTATTGATCGGCCGGATAATCATGAATTCTTTCAAAGGAAGTATGGATTGGATCCATGGCATCAAAAAGATACGCGAAATCTGTTGAATACTGGAACAATTTCAAGCAAACTGATCGACATGCAACGTATCCGTCAGGCATTTATAGCGTTTTCTATGCATCGGCCAATAGCGCAAATCGGCCCAGATATTATTCTTGAAATTGCAGATCAGACCGGCACAGATAAAGTTTTAGTAGAATCAGTTTTGTATAAGGAATACCCACATGGTGCAATTGGAGGCTTTCTGTCTGGATATTATGAAATGGCTTTCAAAGGACGCGATGAAGCTACGGACTTTGAGGTAGCTACTACAAGTATTTTTAAAGAAGTGCTTGGTTATAATGCTATTCATTTAGGTCAGACGGGTAGTAAGTCTGCTCCAGATGTTCTGTTGATTTCCGACGACGATGGGTATCAAGCCATTATTGATAATAAGGCTTACAGCAATTATTCAATAAGTGGAGATCATCATAATCGTATGGTTTACAACTATATCGGGAATGTATCCAATTATAGTAATTCCTCTTACCCCATAGGATTCTTTACCTATATTGCTGGAGGTTTCATAAATACTATTGATAGGCAGATTCAAGCAGAGGCTGATGAAAGCAAAGTACATGGTTCTGCAATCACAGTTGGTACATTTATTAAACTGCTTGAAAGGCACAATCAATGCTCTTATTCGCACAAAGAATTGAGAGAACTTTTTTCAATTAATAGGCAGGTATTATTGACTGATATTAGGTAGGTACAAAAGTATGCTAAATAAAGATGATTATGAATTAGCAAATCCCAACGTAGTATCACTAATCCAATCTCTGCGTGCTTTTGGCTATGATATATCTACAGCAATAGTTTTTCATAAAAGACTAATCGAGGTACCATGAACAAGTATACATTTTCAACTCAAACGGGGAAAGCTTACTATTGTAATTCCATTCCAGCATTTATCCAAGATAAGGCTGATAATATAGTGGGACAATTAGTCAGGCATGCTTTTGAAATCAACAAAGCACAATCTGATGCATGGAGCAATCAGATTAGTGAACTCCAGACCCGCTTGGAAGCGTGTGGGATGGAGGGTGACATTATTTTCGAGTATGACATTATTCGCTTGGGAAAAAGAATAGATGTTATTCTCCTAATCAGACACATGGTTTTTTCACTAGAATTTAAAAATGGAAAAACTGTATATGATGCACAAGATGCAAGACAGGCAGAGGATTATGCGCTCGACATAAAAAACTTTCATAAGGAGTCTGAAGATCTTTATGTGTGCCCTATCTTAATAGCAACCGATGCGAAACCATATCATAAAGATCAATCGTTAGCGGTTTATCCGGACAAACAGGTTCATTTGCAACGGGAAAACATCGAGACACTTATTCCCAAGGTGAATGAAATAACAAACCTCTATGGGGATGATGGCGAAATAGATTTCGAAAAATGGTTCAATTCCCCCTACTACCCTACGCCAACGATAATTGCAGCAGCTGTTGAAGCATATAGTTCTCACAACCTAAGCCAAATTGCACAGTCTGAAGCTGGACAAGAGAATATAGACGCTTGTGAGAAAGAGATTAATAGAATAATCCTCTGGGCTAGGGAGAATCGAAAAAAATGTGTCTGCTTTGTAACAGGTGTACCGGGTGCTGGAAAGACTCTGGTTGGGCTTGATGTAGTGGCTAAAAACTTGGACAAAGGGAAAGAGAATCTTAGTGTATATCTTTCTGGTAACGGACCTTTAGTAGAGGTTTTGAGAGAAGCGTTAAAGCGTAGCGTTAAGGCCAACAATCAGTGGAATCGTGAAACTGAGGCTGCTATTAACGCGTTGATTCAAAGCAGTTATGCGTTCAAAAAAGATAATTCTACTCACCATAGACCAACTCCTGAAAATATACTGATATTCGATGAAGCACAGCGTGTGTGGAATCAGCAGAAAATGGCTAGAAAGCACAATAATGACCCTGCAATGGCTATGAGCGAACCTCACCTTCTCTACAGCATCATGGATCGTCATGAAGATTGGGCAGTGATGATATGTCTTGTTGGATTAGGGCAGGATATATATGATGGTGAGGTAGGAATCAACGAGTGGTTTAAGTGTGGAATAGAAGTCTTCAGAGAATGGGAAATGTTTTATTCTCAGGACATCTTTAGTCAAGTTGAAGACAAAAACATTGACAAATCTATGATAGAGAATTGTTCTCGTTGCCATCAAGTCCCGACGCTTCATTTGAAAACGTCAATACGTTCGTTTAGGGCGGAAAAACAATGTCAGTTTGTTGACCATTTACTAGATAATAATCCGACGGAGACAAAGAAGATTTATAAAGAAATATCAACAAAGTATCCTGTATACGTTACTAGAAATATCGAGATAGCAAAAAAATGGGTGCGTAACCAAGTGCGCGGTTCGCAAAGATGTGGCATTCTAGCTTGTAGTAGTGCACAACGCTTGAAACCAGAAGGTATATATGTTCCTGCCGAAATTGATGTGAAGAACTGGTTCCTTGCTCCTAGCGAAGATCTTCGTTCCTCCAATAAGCTGGAAATTGTTGCCAGTGAGTTTAAGGTTCAAGGTCTGGAATTGGATTGGACCATAGTATGCTGGGATGCTGATCTGAGAAGAACGGAGAAGAATGAAAATTGGGATTATTACAATTTCAGAGGAAGCAAATGGCAAAAACGTAATCAAGAAGAACAGAAAAGATATCTTCTAAACTCATATAGGGTCTTGCTAACTAGAGCAAGACAAGGCATGGTCATTTTTGTGCCAAAGGGTGTGGATCCGGACGAGGATTCGACTCGCGACTCGCTGTTTTATGATGGCATATACAATTACTTATTGTCGTGCGGGATTTCAGAAATAGATGGCAATGAATTGCAAATGAACACGCCGACCATTTGAGAAAGGAATACAAGGGAGGATGATGCATGATTAAATGCAACTACAACAATATTTCCGAGCATGATATGGATATGCTGTTTCTTCAACTTTTCTCATCTGATAACGGTTTTGTAGAGATTTTTAGTCGTGAAGCGGAAATACCTTCGAAAAGTGTTTCTGTCGTTGCTATTGAACTATCAAAGACTGATCCGGAGTTGGGTGAATCAGACATAACGGTAATACTTAATGTTGATGAAAAGCGAATCGGCTTGCTAATCGAAGATAAGATCGATGCAATTGCAATGCCTGAACAGCCGGAGCGATATATCAAGCGTGGTCAAAAGGCAGTTGAACATGGAGACTATGAGACTTTTGAATGCTATATAGTATGTCCACAGAAGTACCTTGATAACAACGAGTCTGCTCGAAAGTATCCTCATAAGATCAGTTATGAAACTATTAGAGATTATCTAGACAAGAACAGTTCTCCTCTAAATCAAGCTTACAGTCAGCAGATTTCTCAAGCAATTGAAAAAGCAAAGAAGCCACCGGAAGTGGTTTTGAATGAAAACGCAAATGCGTTTTTTCGAAAGTATAAAGATTACCAAGAGCGTTTTTACCCTATGCTGGATTTGAGAACAAGCCGAAATGCCAATGGCTATTGGGCGTATTATGCTACACCTCTTGAAAATGTCTATTTGGATCATAAACTTCGAGAAGGGCGAATTGATCTCACATTCAACAAGGCAGCAGAGAAAATAAGTGATCTGAAACAGATAGCTGAATGGCTTCGTAAGCATGACATGAGTAACGTACGGGCAAAAGTAATATCCAAATCGGGATCCTTACAGATATCGGTTCCGGAACTGGATATTACTAGAAGTTTTGAAGAGACTGATCCAGAAGACCTCCAAATATGCTTTGAAGCGATACAAGAACTGATTAGACAATATGTAATGACCCCCGATTTGTAGGTTCGTGGATTTACCCATATACTACAAATCGTTAGAAAAACATGTGGTGATGGGAGTTACCGCATACAAATGGAGGTCACATATGAAGTATAGCA
>Ga0247608_10007106_pt1 | contig 11591 bp, 13 predicted proteins | sample 176DNAGHGlowgp2_FD_193490 | JGI IMG/M metagenome (GOLD analysis project Ga0247608, IMG submission 193490) | Sheep rumen microbial communities from Palmerston North, Manawatu-Wanganui, New Zealand - 1766 DNA GHGlow gp2 | ecosystem: Host-associated > Mammals > Digestive system > Stomach > Rumen ... | reverse complement strand
ATTCCATAATTAGCTACATGCTATTACCAATCGGTGGATCTTATCAAAATGATGACAATACTCATTGAAGTTCTTGGGAAGTTCGTCTATGGAGCCTCCGACCCTGGAGAAGTCAAAATAGACCACTTGATAGATGCCTTTCTCCGGCGTAGGATGATCCTTGATCCAAAGGCCATCGAAAAGGGTGTCGAAATCCTTAGCATCATTCAAATCATAATAGGCCCTGAGCATATTCAGGAAGATGCTCTTGCCAAACCGCCGGGGACGGATGAGGAAAAGAAAATGACCCGTCTGCTCCAATTTCTGGATATACTGGCTCTTGTCTACAAAATAGAGGCCTTCGCGTCTCAACTGCTTGAAGTTGGAAATGCCGTAGGGAATGAGCTTGAACTGAGTCATAACTGAGTTATTTTGGGCAAAGATAAGACTTTTTCTCCATATGTCCTAATCTATTTGCAATAAAAATGCTTAAATGGCATTTCTCTACTCTTATGTATAGATATTATCAGTAGTAAACAGTTAACTATAAACTGTAACTTTTCCTATGTCCCATTTGGATGGCTGATTCTCCCAGCAATAGATATAAAAAGGACTGACAAGCGGGGCGGCAAAACTCCAAATAGCCAATACATCAGATTTTTCACTACAGACTGTTTTGACTTGATTATATCTTTCAAGGGCATGGGATGCTTCATGATATTCCGAATATCCTTATCGGTATATGGTGGAGAAGCCTCTTTACGACGATTAATGATTTGAATGGCGAAATGGAAATCATACATCATGAGCATCGCACAACGCTTGGCATAATAAGGCTTGTCTCTTAATTCTGTCCTGCGCTTTTTCTGGTCTATGGCAGCAAGTGCCTTATCCATCTGCTGACGTGACAACTGTTTCCGCCTTGAAGTCCCATTAGTTTTGGCTTCTATATAATAGAAATAGGTAATGTCAGGCAACAGCACGGCACGAGTGATATAAGTAGGAAGGTCTACAGTAAACGTATAGTCTTCACCATAGCCATGACCGACGGGAGTGACTTGCAGATGATTACGCCTGAATATGTCAATCATTATCAGGAAATTCCAATTCTGGACCTGTATGCCTACACCATAAACATACGCAGCATATTCATCTGGTTTGGAAAACACTTTGAACGGATAGGGGTATTTATCTACTCGGTCCTTCTTCCCGCCTGACAAATAAACATGCTCGCGGCTTCCATATACAATCTCTGCATCATACTTTTGAGCAGTATCGTACAACAGAGCAATAGTATCTTCCCGAATAGTGTCATCTGCATCCAGAGAATAGAAATAACGACCGCTTGCCTCAGCTATCATCCTGTTCCGAGCCTCACCTATACCCATATTCTGTGGCTGATGCACAATCCGGATGTCTTTCCCCCGGGGATGAGAAGTCTGATACTCCTTAACAATCTCTATGGAAGAATCAGAGCCGCAGTCATCACAAAACAAGAATTCTATACTTTGGAACGTCTGTGCCAAAGCAGAATCAATGGTCTGACGAATATGCCTTTCTACATTATAGACCGGGATACCAATCGTTACTTCGTATGACATAGCTATACTCTTTTATTTCAAATAGTTCTCTTAAGTTTACCCATTATCCATAAAGAAGGGATAAAGAGAGGAACAGGCAATCTTCCCAACGTCCAAAGTACAAGATTGTGCAACAACTTTGAACGGAAAAACAACAGTTCAGCCAATCCTAAAGGGTGACGTAGTATTCTGTGCATTTCCTTCCAAGTGAACGCTGGGGAGATACGACTGGCATGCTTCACGATGTGACACACGATATAGAAACTGCTCATTTCCAGATTATAACACAGATAAGGCAGATATGACTTACCAGCAGACAAACGGCATTGGCCTTTCAAATAATCAATGGTAGACACATTATTCATTATCTCAGACTTGTCGAGTTGCTCACGGTCTTGATAATGTGACAGAGAGCCTGGACGCAAAATATAGTGATAGGTGATATCAGACAACAGAACTGCACGAGACACCCTCTGCACCAGTTCATAAGTAAAGGCCATATCCTCCCAAAAAGCAGTATCGAGGAATCTCAGTTTCTCTCGCCTAAGGAAATCAAGACGATAAAGGCAATTACATACTGAGACGTGAAAGATGCTTGCATGCTTAAAAGCATAAAGTGCCAATTGGCCCTGACGGAAGAACTGGCATGAAGGCTTCCTAAATTCCCGGTTAGGGGAGTCGTTAACCCTGTCGACAACTTCATAGGAAGCATAGGCGACTTCGGCCTGATGGTCATTAATAGCCTTAACCAGCAGCTGTATAGTGTCGGGTTCTATCAAATCATCCGAATCCAGGAAATACAGATATTCCCCACGAGCCTCGTCAATAACCCGATTGCGGGTATATCCAACTTGAAGGTTTCTGGGGTTTTTCAGTATCCGGATATGTTCACCCCTTGCATGTGTTCGTTGAAGTTCTTCTATTATTTCCATAGACCCGTCATTTCCACAATCGTCAACGATCAGGAACTCAATATCGGGATATGACTGACCAAGAGCCGACAATAATGAATTGCGAACATATTCCCGTGCCTGATATACAGGTATTCCTATGGTAACACTATATTCATAACTCATAATTATCAATTGACAATTCCTCAAACAGCCGCTTCCATCTCACAGCAACCTCATCAATTTCAAAGCGTCTCACGTTTACAATGGCATTTTGCCCCAGTCTTGAGATTTCTTCAGGATGCTGCATCAAGGATGCAAGAGCCAGAGCTAACTTATGGGTATTACCATTCTCAACAAGCAGGCCGTCTTCACCGTCTCGAATAATATTACGAGGTCCCCAAGGGCAATCGAAAGATACAACCGGAACGCCACATGCCATCGCTTCAACCAACGCCATCCCAAAGCCTTCGTAGTTTGAACTACATACGGCTATTGAACTATTCATATACTCATGCTCGACATTGGATGTACGACCATGAAGGGTGCAACGGCTTCGGTCTATCTGAAGCTCATCGGCCATCAACTCATACGACGACTTGTCACCATCGCCATAAGTATCCAAGCGCCATTCTGGATTAAGCCGCTGAACTTCTGCCCATGTCTTTAAAAGGTCGTCATATCCTTTTTCGTGACAATAACGGCCAATACAGATAATCCGTTTCTCTGTCAGAGGGCTTTGGGCGGATAGTTCCAAGGAAAGCGGATTTGGTATTGCCACAACATTAGATAGCTCATGCCACGCCTCTCTGTCGTTGTCCGTCAATACTACCAAACGGTCTAACCGGCGCAATTTAGGCACAAGAGCCATCATCCAGACTTTGGCGAACAGCACCTTGATGATTCCCGGATTCTCGCTCTCTTCTGTCCGAAAATGTGCACGATTGATATGCAATTCACCAATCTTCTTGCTACCATCTTTTATCTTCGTCAGGAAATTAACCTCACGCCTCAACATACTTATAGTAATATCAGGACGGATACGCATGAGTTCAGCCTTCAGTTTCCTTTTATAAACAGGCTGTTTACGAAGGTACAACCATATCTTCTTGAAAAAAGAACAAGACCATAGTTCCTCAAAATTAATATCAAGGTTCACAACGTCCACCTTCTCCGAAAGAGGATAGAAAAGCGGCTTACCCTTGCCCTCAGTAAGGATAATTGTAATATGATAGCCCAACTTGTCTGCAAAGTAGTTGGCCTTAGCTGTCAATACCCTTTCGACACCGCCTGCCATGTATAGGGCAGGAGTGCAATATACAATCTTATATCGCTTAGTTTCAGATTCCACGATGCAAATATAGCAAAAAAAGTCGGAACAACTTTGCAATTTGAAAGAAAAGTGCTATTTTTGCACAAAATATCAAGAATGAAACGTATTTGCTTCATAGTAGACAGCATTTTTACCATCGGCGGAGTACAGAGGGTGACTGCAGTCATTGCCAAAGAATTGGCAAGGGACTATGATGTTACAATCGTCACCTTCGACAAACGAGACGGCCGTCATACAACGCTTTACGACCTGGACAAAAGCAATATAAAGTTCCGGCATTTTGAATATCCGGCCGTCAACAAGCTGAAATCCAAACTTTGTAAGATATATAGCGGGCTATACCTGAAGATGCAGCCGCAGTCCAGACGGGCTTCCGATTTGTACGCACTTAGTTCTTTCCCATCAGAAAGGAGGAATGCACTGGCACGAGAACTGAAAACTGGGAATTATGATGTTATCATCGGTGTGCATGCACCATTGGCAGCCAGACTTGCTACGCTGCGCAGACAACTGCCTGGAGTAAGGCTTATAGGCTGGATTCACAACTCCTTTGAAGCACTTTTTGGCAACACCTCTTTATATATAGGCCCTGAAAGAAAAAGGCACTATGTGTATCAGTTTCGCAAACTGGATAAGACAATCCTACTTTGCAAACATGACATCGAGAGCTATCAGGCTTATGACCGGAAGTTCAGGCCCGTATTCATCTATAACCCTCTGACACTGAAGCCAGGAACGCCATCAGAGGGGAAGTCTAAGCGTTTTCTCGCTGTAGGCCGTTTCTCGCGTCTGCATAAAGGATTCGACTTGCTGATAGAGGCATTCCACCTGTTTTCAACGAAGAACTCTGACTGGAGTCTGGACATTGTTGGGGAGGGTGTTGAAGAGAAGTCATACAGAGCCCTCATCCATCAATACAGGCTTGAGAATAGAGTCATTATCCATCCTTTTACGAATGACATCCAAGAGTATTATTCTGGCGCTCAGGTATATGTGCTTAGTTCCAGATGGGAAGGCTTCGGACTGGTACTTGTAGAGGCCATGGCTCATGGTCTTCCTGTGGTTTCATCCGACTTGCCGACAAGCAAGGAAATAATTGGTGACTTCGGACTCTATTTCAAAAATGGCCACATAGAAGAACTGGCCGAGAGGCTGGAGGAGGCAACAAGACTCGACTGGGATTCGAAATCAAAGGAGGCTTTCGAGATAGCAGCGAGATTCGACGTTAACAATATTGTTAAACAATGGAAACAATTGATTGAGGAATGATAGAACGGGAGAAAATCATAGAATTCATCAGGTTTGGCATCGTGGGATGCATTGCCATTGCCATCCAGTACACCATCTATCTACTGCTGATTGACTATATGAATGAGTCGGTAGCCAACACCATCGGCTATATCATCAGCTTCTGCTGTAACTTTATGCTGACCACCTACTTCACCTTCAAGGTAAAGCCGAACAAGAAGAAGGCGGGTGGGTTTGCCATAAGCCATCTCATCAACTGGGGGATTCAGACGCTATTGCTCAACTTCTTCATTTGGGTTGGCGTAGACAAGATCTGGGCTCCATGGCCTATGTATGCCATCAGCGCCCCCATTAATTTCCTCTTTGTCAGGTTCTTTGTAAAGACGAGAGGCAACTAAGCCTCGTCGATGACCTTCTTCATCTGTATCTTCCAGGTCAGATGCTCTACGGTCTGCCGTATCTCCTGAGGCAGGAAATGACTGTTGTCGATGAAGTCCAATATCTGTTGCACATCGATTGGCGACTCATCTGGTATGGCTTTTAGGATATAAGGCTGCTCATCGAAATCGCTGTCTGTCTCTGAGTAGATGAAAGGGATGCCGCGAGTGGCATATTCGCGATTCTTCAATGTCTTAATCACCGTAATGCCACTACGATGACGTGCCAGGCTACCAATGGCAAAGCAGCTTTGATTAAACACCCGGTCAAGTTGCTCGCCAAACAACTGACCATGGAAGATGACTTTATCCTGTATACCATACTCTTCAATAATAGGCCTGAACGAGGTCGTACGCTGTCCATCACCTTCCATATCAAACGGGTGGACACCTCCAACAACATGGAAGAACACTTTCCGGGGATTGGGCGTGTTTTTGTAATATTCACCCAAGCCTCTCATCAGCCGGTCATAGCCATGCCAGATGTGCACCTCAGCCACTCCTATCAAGTGAATCTCATCGCCCTGAGGCTGGTATTGATGGATAGGGATGCTATCGAAGTCTACACCGTTACTGATTCGAATGGTGCGTTGTCCGAAAATCTCTTCTGCATCAGAGAAGGTGACTATAGCCGACATCTCTCGCGACAAACGGTTGCGAAACATCTGATCTATCTTTAAGCCCATCCTGACCTTCAAGGGGAATGTGGCAAACTCTTGATCATACGGATAAGTAGGGATTTCTGTTACCGACTTTATGCCAAGTTTATTCAACTTCTCAAAGAATCGGATAAGAAACGGATTGGCATTCTGAAAGCATCGGGCATAGACGAACTGAATCCCTGCCTGCCTACAATAATCCACTATAGGGTCATAGTCAACACGCTGACGAAGCCCAGCCAACCATCCTGTGCCATAGTCTCTGATAACTCTATCATCTATATAGCGGCATCGATGGCCTGCCTCAGAGAAGCCATAATAGCACAGATGGACTTCGAAGCCATTTTCCCGCAGTCCTTTCACTTGATAATGTATCTTCTTACTGATGCCGCTGACATCAGAAAAGCCATGATAAACAAGGAATAATATCTTCATTTGACATATTTTTGGGCAAAATTATAAAAAATATTTGGAATTGTGCAGGAATCTTTGTATTTTTGCAGAAATAAATTAGAAAAATGAATAGCGAAACTATCAGGGAGAAGTTCAAAAGCAATCCTAAACTGAAGAAGCTCGTTGACGGACTGATCATGAACCAGACCCAGACACGTCCCCGTTGGTATATACGTCTGTTGGCGCCATTGTACCAACACAGAGGTCGTCATTCCGTTATTCATAGTTCGGTAAGAATGGACACTCCCCCATACAGGAGATTCTCCTTAGGCAAGAACAGCGTGATAGAGTCATTCAGCTGCATCAACAATGCTGTCGGAGACGTCGTCATCGGCGACCATACCAGAGTGGGACTGCACAACACAATTATAGGTCCCGTCAAAATAGGCAACCATGTCAATCTGGCCCAAGGTATTACTGTCACAGCCCTGAACCATACGTTTACGAATCCAGAAAAACGAATCGACGAACAAGGCGTCTCAACGACTCCCGTTGCAATAGGCGATGACATCTGGATTGGTGCCAATGCCGTCATTCTGCCTGGCGTGACCATCGGTGAGCACTCGGTAGTTGCAGCAGGAGCTGTCGTAACGAAGGATGTGCCTCCCCACTCACTGGTTGCCGGTGTCCCTGCAAGAATCATCAAGACAATATGAGGATAGGAATCGAGGCACAAAGAATTTTCCGAAAGAACAAACACGGAATGGACTTCGTGGTGCTGCAGGAAATCAAGGAACTGCAGAAACTGGACACGAAGAACGAGTACTTTGTGTTTGTCGCTCCTGGAGAGGACCGCTGTCTTGAGGATACCCACAACGTGCATATCTTCGAGATTGGCAGCGGCATTTACCCTATTTGGGAACAAAGTACCCTACCCCATGCTGCCCAAGAGCTGAACTTGGATATGCTGCACTGTACCAGCAACACGGCTCCCATTCACTGCGACATTCCTCTGATTCTAACGCTTCATGACATCATCTTCCTTGAACCGAGAAGCAAGTTCAACCTCTCCATTTACCAAAATCTGGGTTGGCTGTATCGACGCGTCGTAGTAAAGCGAATCCTGCATAAATGCCGGAGAATCATTACTGTCTCCGAATTTGAACTGAACAATATCATCTCAAAACTCTCTATCCCCCAGGAGAGGATGGCAATGATCTATAATGGCTATACCGACTGGTTTAAACCGGAAACAGAGCCCGACTTCACCTTCAAGAAGTATATTGATGAGGCCGGCTACTTCTTCTTCCTGGGGAATACCGACCCTAAAAAGAATACGGAACGCACCCTTATAGCCTATGCTAAATATCTGAAGAAATCAGAAGTAAAGCGAAAACTGCTGATGGCCGATTTAGACAAGGCATATCTTAATGAGATTCTGCTCCGCAACCATATTGACCATATCCGGAAAATGATTGTCATTCCTGGATATATCATCAATAGTGACTTGCCCAATATCTACAATAATGCCTTTGCATTCCTATACCCATCCTTAAGAGAGAGTTTCGGCATCCCCTTGCTCGAGGCCATGGCCTGCGGTACTCCGGTCATCACGTCAAACACCTCTTCCATGCCTGAGATTGGTGGGCCATACGCCATCCTAATCAATCCCGAGAGTTCCGATGAAATTGCAGAGATGATGCTTAAGCTTGAAACTGACGACAATTTCTATCGGCAGCAGGAAGAAGTAGGCCTACAGCGTGCCAAGCTGTTCTCCTGGCGAAACACAGCCGAACGCCTTCTGGAAGTCTACGAGGACGTCTACAAGGAGTTGAAACGTTCAGGCAAAAAGATCTAATGACAAGTCTGGTTGCTCTTCGATGCTGTCCTTTTCAACTTGTTCCTTTGGTGACTTGAACTCGAGCATTATCTGACGGGCATCTGCATTCTTTTTAGTATTCAGACGATAGTACCCCCACTTGTTTGCCTTGACAAGCAGAGAATGGTCCGTCTTAGAGTTCCTAATTACATATTTCCTGACATAAGACATTAGACTCTCTAAGTCAGGAGTTGAAAAAAGACTAACGTTCATATTATAGAGATGCTTAGACAGCAGCTTGACGCTGATGCCTCCCTCTCCCACTTCAGTGAAGATTTGCAATATCTGCTGATCGTAACTCATATTAAAAAAGGTCGGTAATACTGTGCTTACCGACCTCTTCTATCCTTTGCCAATTGTCTATTATGCCAATGTAACTTTCTCTCCGTCGTTAGCGAGCTTACCCTCCTTGAAGAGCCAGCCGAGACCGAGCAGAGTCTCCTCCTCAGAAATCTTAGCAGCCTTGGCAATCTCCTTCACGGTGAGAGCCTTTCCCTCTGCTGCCAGTGCCTGATATACATCTCCTGCCTTGAAACCAGCATTCTCTGCATTCACTGCGAGAACAGACTTAGCTGCCTTGGGAGCGGCGACCTTCTTTACAGTTTCCTTCTTAGCTGCGGCTGCCTTTGTCTCAGTAGCCTTCTTAGCTGTTGCTTTCTTTTCTGCCATAATACTTAAAAAAATTAATACTCTTGTTTGAAGAATTATTATCCTCTTTTATCTTTTCGTGTGCAAAAGTAGCACTATTCTTTCATACAAGTTATTAATATTTAATTATTTTTGGCAAAAAGGGAATTATTCTTGACGTATATCAACCGACAACTGCAATTCCTCCAGCTGTTTCGGGTCCAATTCACCAGGAGCATCAAGCATCACGTCTCGACCTGAATTATTCTTCGGGAAAGCTATGCAGTCACGGATACTGTCGAGGCCAGCCATCAGTGAGACGAAACGGTCTAGACCAAAGGCGAGACCAGCATGAGGCGGTGCGCCATACTTGAAGGCATTAATAAGGAATCCAAACTGTGCCATAGCCCGCTCGGGGGTGAAGCCCAGTATCTGGAACATCTTCTCCTGCAGCTTGCCATCGTGGATACGCAGTGAACCGCCGCCAACCTCCACGCCATTGCACACGAAGTCGTAAGCCACGGCACGCACCTTCTCGGGAGCAGTATCGAGCAGAGGAATATCATCGGGATTTGGCATCGTGAAAGGATGGTGAGTTGCCATCAGGCGCTGCTCCTCGTCACTCCATTCAAAGAGGGGGAAGTCGACAATCCATAGGCATACGAAATTGTCCTTGTCGCGCAGGCCGAGACGATCACCCATTTCCAAGCGTAGCGTGCATAGCTGCACACGGGTCTTGTTGGCATTGTCACCACTGAGAATCAGTACCAGGTCGCCATCCTTGGCACCCATAGCCTCCTTGACCTTTGTCCATACCTCAGGCTCATAGAACTTGTCGATGCTCGACTTCACCGTGCCATCCTCATTGAACTTCACGTAGACCAAGCCCTTGGCCCCCACCTGCGGACGCTTCACGAACTCCGTCAGCTGGTCCAGCTGCTTACGGGTATAGCTGGCACAGCCTGGCACACATATACCACCGATATAGTTAGCCTCATTGAACACGGGGAAAGAGCCTGTACCCTTCAATACATCCATCAGTTCTACGAACTCCATGCCGAAACGAAGGTCGGGCTTATCTGAACCGAAGCGTCGCATTGCTTCGTGCCAAGTCATGCGCTGAAGCGGGGGAAGCTCTATGCCGCGCACTTCCTTAAAGAGATGGCGGGCCATGTCCTCAAACAGCTGCAGCACATCTTCCTGCTCCACAAACGACATCTCGCAGTCTATCTGTGTGAACTCAGGCTGACGGTCAGCACGCAAATCCTCATCGCGGAAGCACTTGGCTATCTGGAAGTAACGGTCAAATCCACTCACCATCAGCAACTGCTTCAGCGTCTGCGGTGACTGGGGCAGTGCATAGAACTGTCCGGGATTCATACGGCTGGGCACCACAAAGTCGCGTGCTCCTTCGGGAGTAGAACCAATCAGTATAGGTGTCTCTACCTCTATAAAATCTTTTCCGTCGAGGAAATTGCGGATAAGAATGGTCATGCGATGACGCAACTCCAGATTCTTACGGACAGCATTGCGGCGAAGGTCGAGATAGCGATACTTCATGCGGATGTCGTCGCCGCCGTCGGTATTGTCTTCGATGGTGAACGGTGGTGTCTGGCTCTCGCTCAGAATGTTCAGTTCACTGACAAGAATCTCGATATCGCCCGTCGGCATCTTGGGATTCTTGCTCTGACGCTCACCGACCTGGCCCTTCACCTGAATACAGAACTCACGTCCCAGCTTATTGGCACGTTCGCAGAGGGCGGCATCGTCAGCCTCGTTGAACACAAGCTGTGTCAAACCATAGCGGTCGCGCAGGTCAACAAATGTCATACCTCCCATCTTGCGACTGCGCTGAACCCATCCGGCCAGTGTCACCACGCTGCCGGCATCTGAGAGCCGAAGCTCTCCACAAGTCTTACTTCTATACATATTTATGACTGTTTTATTCGTTTGAGGTGCAAAAGTACACAAAAAAAAGAAGAATGAAGAATGAAGAATGAAGAATTTGCTACCGCGAGGTGTTTTTTTTCATTTTTTGTTCCTTTTTCTTAATTAAAAGTTGTACCTTTGCCCCCATAAAATCATAAAACCGAAAAGAAATGAAGAAGATTGTATTAGCAACATTGATGCTCATTTGCGGAATGACCGCTGCCCTGGCCCAGAAGCCGGCAGAGATTAAGTTTGACAAGCTGACTCACAACTTCGGGACATTCTCGGAGAAGGAGCCGGTGGTGACCTGCATCTTCACCTATACCAATACCGGCGAGCAACCCTTGGTGATCAACCAGGCTGTTGCCTCATGCGGCTGTACGGTGCCCGAATACACCAAGACGCCCGTCAAGCCAGGAGAGAAGGGCCAGATTAAGGTGACTTACAACGGCACGGGCAAGTTTCCCGGACACTTCAAGAAGTCAATCACCGTCCGCACCAACGGTGCTGTTGAGATGACGCGGCTCTACATAGAGGGAGACATGACAGAAGCCAAATAAGGCATTACCAGACGGCTAAAGCCGAGCAAAGCGATTATAAGAAATCCCCGCCAGGTAGCTACCCGACGGGGATTCTT
>Ga0247608_10007098_pt1 | contig 11601 bp, 5 predicted proteins | sample 176DNAGHGlowgp2_FD_193490 | JGI IMG/M metagenome (GOLD analysis project Ga0247608, IMG submission 193490) | Sheep rumen microbial communities from Palmerston North, Manawatu-Wanganui, New Zealand - 1766 DNA GHGlow gp2 | ecosystem: Host-associated > Mammals > Digestive system > Stomach > Rumen ... | reverse complement strand
CACAATCCTGATACCATCGACCGCCATATTGACCTTACCGCTGTTCATCATGCTGTTGATGAGGGTATCCACCTTCTTGTCAATACGCTTCTTGACTTCCGTCGCAATCGTATTGATCTTCGCATCCACTTCGCCCTTCTTGAACTGACGGAGCTTTTCGATTACATCGGCGATGTCGCTCGACTTAATCTCAGCAGACCCATCACGCACGAGGCCACGGACGGTGTTGATGATTTTCTCTTCACCGATTTGGACCTTGAAGGTAGCGCCCTTCCTCGTCACTGTGCGTTCAAAGATATGGCTTCCGTTGACACCACCGACTTCCTTCGCCCAGGCCTGGCCACCCTTTACACCGGCATTGTTGATAATGCTCAGTACAATCGGAGCCAATTCACGGGTCGAGGTAACCGGGTCAACCGGATAGCGAACCGATGTTTCACGCATCATGGATGCCAGCTTCTGCAAGTTTTCGTCGGTAACATCACCATCTGTGTCAATCAGGTTAGTACCGTACTTCTTCTTGAACATATCCATGAGGATTTCCAGCTGGCGAGCGGCATAACCGGAACGCATGGAGCGCGGTTCATCGGAGTTGGCAAATTTAACCATCGGTTCTTCATTGCCATCCGCATCGCGAACCATGTTGACACCAGTGAGGCCAAGCTGATCCATACCACGGGCAACAGCCAAGACAGCATTGTCATCGGCGATGGACTTGGTCGGGGTCATGGCGCTCAACGGGCCGTTAATCTTCTGGTACATGGCGGTCTGGTAGTTGTCAGGATTGGTGGCAAAGTCCTTCGCCAAGAGCTTCTGGTCTTCACCATCAAGAACCTTGTTACAGAATTCTTCAATGCTGCCCTTGAAACCGGTCGGGTTAAGCCTACGGTACAGACGGTTGCGTTCGCCCCTGTCGGAATGAACATTGAAGTTGGCGAGAGCGTCCTCAACGAAGTCGAATACCGCTTCCTCCATACCTTCGTTCTCAGTCCTACGGTCGCCATGTCCGCGAACGTCGCCGCTTTCACGAGCGTTGTTCCAACGGGCCACGCTGGACTTGTCACCAACACCGATACCGGCATTCTTCATGAGCCTCGATACCACGTTGGATGTCGAGTGAAGGAGCTGGAACAGGAAGCGGGAAACCAGCATATCAAGGGTACGCGGGTCAATTCGGCTGCCATCCGGAACCTTATCCTTGAAGGCGTCCAAGACAGCCTTGGCAAGTTCGTCGCCGAGCATATTCGGGATGATGGTATTTTCATACTCATTCGCGGTATGTCCGTTGGCATCCGGCTTACCCGTTGCCACCACTCGCAGGGCAGTACGCAGGGTTCTGATTTCAGACTTAAACTTGGAATCAGCCCCTTCACCAGCATGCAAAATCGAGCTTGCCGTCTGGCCATAGGTTTCCGCCAAATTCTTCGCGAGTTCGTCACAGATACGTTTGCGCTGGGCAACGCTGGTGTCATCGCGAAGCTGTTCCGGGTTGATAGAGTCAACAAACGTGTTGGTCGGTCCATCACCCAGAATGGTCCTAATCTGTTCCAGACCACTCTGCCTACGGGCCTCATTGGTATCGAAAATGTACCTGAGTATCGCAGCAGAGAGTGCCTTGGTGTCAATCTTACCGCCATTGAACGAACCGATGTTGTTTCGGACCATACGTTCGGAAGCATAGTCCTCGCCCAATTCGGCATCCGCGTTCAGGGCGTTGTGAATCGTCTTCTGGCGCTTTTCACGACCCAAGTTCAAAATCGCATGGTCAAGCGTTGCAAACAGCATCACCGACGATGCGCCGTTGAGATTAAGCGCTTCCGCACTCACACGATTAGAGAACTTGTCCCACAGTTCCTTGTTTTCGCGGAACGAATTGAAGGTCCTGTCATCCAGGAGACGGTCAACCATCTGGGCACGGAGTGCGATTGCCAGCTTTCGACCGATGTCCGGGTCGCCCTGGACAACGCTACGAACACGCTGCTTGTACTCGGAGGCATCCCCGAAGCCGCAGTCGGCATAGGTCTTTCCGGCAGCCGGGCCAATCTGAACGGTATCATCCAGCTTAGCCATGTGGATGATGTCCATCAAGAATACCGGCGTTTCGGCATCCTCTCCAGAGATGTTTCCATCCACGTCAAACGAAGCGGCGGAAGTTTCCTTCGGATTGTACTGTCCCTTTGACGCATCCGACACGGGAACCTGTACGGCTTCGCCATTCGCCACGGACGCTATCGCATTGACAAGGTCGCCGTACTTAGGATCGTTGGCATCTTCCGAATCCCACAACTTCGCATACAGCATGCCGGCAAAGTTAGTAGGTGCCACACCACCCTGCAATTCAGTCTTGGCACGGGCGGTCTTGTTGCCGGCAGCATGTGCAGCGGCCTGCATGGCGCCGAGCGCACCCGCATAACCTTCGGTAGTATTTCTACCATAAGTATCATACAGGTTCGAGAGCATCTTGGCAAAATCGCTGTCCCCGTGAACGCTATTCTTTACGTTGGCAAGGAAGCCGGATGCCACCTTTTTATCACCGGCAGACATCTGTCCACGCACGGTACTACCCGGCATGGCACGCATGCGAGCCATTTGCTTAATCGGGTCAGGAACATCAACCTTGCCGCCGGTTGCACCATTCAACGGGTCACCAACACGGGTAGAATCGCTGAACTCACCCAGCTTGATAATCAAGTGAGCAAGAGCCGTACTGACCTTGGAAATGTCTTCGACGGTACTATTGTTCACTTCAATCGAGCTAACCATCGAGAGAATTTCATCGGCTATGCTGGCCGAACCGTCAGGTGCGAACTCCTTACACATCTTCCCGATTTCATCCAATACACCTGTTGCCAACTTAGTCCAGTCCTCGGCAGCATACTTGTTCAGAGGATGGGTTCCATTGGGTGCATTAGTTTTTCCTTCAAGGGTAATACGAGACAACATGTAAGTCGATGCAAAGTTGATAATTGCATCGGCCCAGGCATTCTTATCATTAGCAATGACGTAGAATTTACCCTTTTCGCCAACCTCAGACAAGCGGGATTCATGATTGCGGGCATCGTCAATCACACGGGCACACATGATAAGCCCATACGGGTTAATACCCTGTGCAACGTCTTCACGGTTTGCCAAGGAGGTCGCCATTCACTGTCGCCGGACTCGCCGATCCTGATGGTGTCAAAGCCCATGTAACCGGTCAAGCCATTGTAAGTGATATAGCCAGGGGTGCGGTTCCAGTCCTTGAACTCGCTTTCCACAGTTTCACTGATGTTGCTGCCATTGTCTTCATTGGCAGCAACCTGGGCAAGTTCTTCCTCGCCGGCAGTCTTTTCCAGGTCAACATCGTTACCCACGTTCTGGCGACGACCGGTGTCAATGAGCCCAACAGCCAACGTACCGGCTTCGAGATTGCCAACACGTTCAGCAGTCTTACGACACGCATCGACCGCGGACATAAGTATTCCATAGGTCGCACGGTTCGACTCCATGTTCGCATCACCGAGAATATCGCGAATCGGCTTAAAATCGGCACCACCATTACTCAGTTGCTGAATGCACCCAAGCAATGTCATTGCCTTTTTGAAGTCAGCACCACCGTTCTGCAAAAGCTTAATCATGCCCTTAACGTCGTCAATGGACACATCAGGCCTGATGCCTTTGATACCTTTTTTGGCATTACCATCGTCTATATACTGGACCAACTTACGGGCCCGGGAATTGCCAGTAATGGCACCCACCAGGATTGCGTATGCGATCGCCGAAGCCTTATCCAGACCACCGGTTGCATCCAGAGCATCCTTAAGCGCCTTGTCGGCAACCCCACCATCGATGAAACCACCGGCCTTTGCTGTTTCCAGCGTTCCGGACAGCATCTTCGCAGCTCCTGCGTTATTACTAACGGCATAATGCAATCCCTTAGCAACCGGTTTGACTACATTTTCCATGATGCTCTCACGATACTCATGAGAAGACTTCGATTCGTAGAAATCGCCAATCGGCTCGTCGAAAGATGCACCATTCAAGGTGAGACGGTTGTTGAAGTTATAACGGCCACCCTTGTAGGTGTTTGTCAGCTTCAGTCCGCGATACCCATAACCAGACACGACCTTCTGGACCGCATCCAACAAGTCCTTGTATACATATGCACGCAAATCACGCGCAGCAGAACGAAAGTCGTTGCCGTATGTTTCACTCATCTTCGATATGAAGTCATTATCGTCCATGCGGTTAAAGAAATCGGTCAGATATGCATCATAGATGCTCCTGACGGTTTCTTCTTCGCCATCAGAAACTTCGCGAGCAGCTGCATATTCGCGGTAAGTATCAACAATCTTATCGACAACTTCTTCCGAACTCATAGGAGTCATCATGATGACCGGATTACCCATGACACGCATGAAGGCGTCCTTGAATGCAAATGATGCATCCCGCATGCCTGAATTGGAGAAATAGTGACTAATGGCACCACTGTAGAATTGAATGGCGGTCGTGAGCACATAGTTTCGCAAGTCTTCATCATCCAACCCCTGCAACGCTGGATTAGAAAGAAGGTCACGATAATGAAATTCGAGGCCCATAATGCGGTTAGCAACTTCAATAATATCATCATGGGTAAGCTGCTTGACAGTCGGTTCAATCTTTCCACCAAGGGCGGAAATTGCTGTCCTATCCTGAACGCTTCCCATCGCACCATGCACCAAATTGCCGAGCGAATCCTTACGAGCCGCTACAGTCTCGTGACTCTGCGCGATGTCGTATGTGGCCCGGTTATCTTCCATCTTGCTGTACGGGACAATTCCTTCCCAGATAGCATACACCGGATAAGACGATTCTGTATCATAGAAACCAACCAGAGCCGGGCGCTGGTAATTGTGAAGCATGTTTTTGTCTTCACGGGAAACGGTCTCTTCAATACCATCAAGGTTCACGGTAAACTTGTCACTGTAACTTACCCGGCCATCCAAATCCGGATTCTCATCAGCAACAACCATGTACTTGCCGCTGTCCGGCTTAAATACATCGGTAATCTTGGAAGTGATGCTCCCGATAGCAACACCAGTCCTACGGTGGCGGATCTCATCACCGGCACCGGAAATACCCGAAAGCTTGCTGTACAGTTCATCGTTCTTGTACTGGAACACATGTCGAAGGATTCTGTTAGCAAGTTCAGCGGTCTGTGGGTTGGCGCGATATTTAGCAATAATGTTAATCGCGGTTTCACGGACCTTTTTAGCCCGTTCAGTATCAGTCGCCAATTCATCTCGGATGAAGGTGTTAATGTCTTCCGGTTTGGCCGACGGGGCACCAATGGCACGGGCAATAAGCTGGTACCCCAATTCAGCCATGTCCGAATTCATTCCTTTAGTCTCAAATTGACTGCAGTCCTTGGCAAACAGCGGAATGACATACTCAGGTGCAACCGGAGCGTTAATCAAGTCATTACGCTCGGTAACATCGAGGGGGACATAATCCGTTGCGTCATCGCCGGTACGGCGTTCACGCTTGCTTTCCAAAGAAGCATTACCCTTAATCCAATCAGTCGCATACTTCATTGCGTCAGTAAATGCAACCTTGTCCGTCAACGGCTCCGTGGCGTGTTCAATGGATTCCGCAGTCGCAAGAACATCATCGGCATAATGTTCAGACATGTGACAAGCAATGAATACGGCAATTTCCTCGTCGGTAACCTTGTTGATGCGTTCATCGTCGTTGATAACCTGGCCCTTGTCGGGGAGGTCCCACTTCATCATGAGACCGCGGACATACTCGGCCTTTGCACGTTCCTTGATTTTCTTGAACCTATCAAGCAGCAGAAGGTCAGTGCCGTTAGGGGCAGCATACTCCATTACATCAATCAAGTCAACTTCAAACGTCTTACCAACGTCATCTATAAGGATATTAGGGTTAGCGAGGAAACCGGCAACGATATCACATCCTTCATCGATATCCATCTTTTTCTCATTGATGCCAGGTTCATTACGGAAAGCCATTACCTTTTTCAAACGAGCCGCAATGCCTTCCGACCTTTTCTTACGTTTCTTGCCGGCTTTCCCACTACCTTCCGACTCCTTCTCACGATTCTCGTCGGCTTTCTCACTATTGGGAGGATTGAGAGGTATTCTGGGTTTAAGCACCTGGGTATCCGCATCATACCCATAGCGTCTACCGCTCGTCACCGCAGTATTGCCAGCAACCATCTTATTGATTGCATTGAAGAACACCGGGTCATCAGTACGGTGAAATATCGCATAGATAACCGATGACAAAGAAGGCGGGAAGTAATGGATATGGGCGTTCTGACCACTCTTTCCAGCCGCATTTAATGAAAACACCATCGCCAGCGGCTTGACGATAAATAGCGACCTATTCAACCCGTTGATTGCATCATAAACCGTCTGGGTGGCTTCGAATAGCGGATTATTTAATGACATCAGTAACCTCTTGTATATTCACCCAACCACGTCATGTAGTCCAGGCAACCATATAACCGGTTTTGCTTTCAGTTTATAGGATGTTCTTCATGTTTTAATGGCAATTCATCCTCCAAAGAACAATCACACATTAGTTATAAACTGCCCCATGAGGTGCACCCACCATGATGATAAAACCAATCACTACGAAAAATGATGAGATTACCAATGAAGATGCTGCCATGACGGTCAAAACCAAAGATGGTAAAACCAAAAAGGTCAACACCCTATTAGGTAAATACGATCCGAACCAGGTACGCCATAAGGTATTCGTTGACGCGGACCCCAGGGTGTGGGATGTTGTGTATCTCCAGTTGGCCAATGCCGGCGTTTCCCAGGAAACCATCAATGAAGTATATGATGAAGTAAGGGGAGGTACCCTAAACCTCGAACCGAACCCACTTGTCTTACACCTGCTGGCACGATACAAGCTCACTGGGCTCAACAGTAGCGATGATACCAATGCTGTTCTGGAAACCATCTCGGATGCATTCGATGTAATCGGAAATCATGGCGAATTCCCGCACAACCCATCTCTTGAAACCCTGGAAGACTCCAATCCCGATGCCTACCAAGCGCTGGGTATCCTTTCTTTGTTTTCTCCGGAAATGTCCGAAACAGTCCAAACTGCTAACATCAATGATAAAAATCGACTACTGGCTGCTGCATCCCTAGCCAGCAAATGTATCAACGCGGAAATTCCATTGTCCGACCAAAATATCAAGAAAATCGAAGGGACACTAACCGGCACAGAAAAAGTAACCCATACTGCAAGTATGCCCCACAAGGAAACCAGTACACCCGGTGGACTCCCACCGGTAACGAATTTTTCCATGGTCGATGATGCCGATGATGACTCTGACATCAACAATGTTATACCAAGGTCACGTAAAAAGCCTAAGACGGTTAAAGAAGAACCTCCGATTCCGGCGGAAGAAGAAAAACCTGCGGTTGAGCCCCCTGCACCCCCAATGGGCATCAAGCCAATAACTGTGTCGTCTAATCCTCCGGCGGATATCGAGCCGTCCACAACACCTCCGGAAATTCCTCCAGAAGTCAAGCCAACCGAACCGCCTACACCTCCGGTTGAACAGAAGCCTGTTGTGCCTCCGGTTCCTAAGGTTGAACCGAAGCCTGTCGTGCCCCCTGCCCCGAAAGTGGAGCCGAAAGTGGAACCGAAAGTGGAACCGAAGGTGGAACCGAAGCCTGTTGTACCCCCTGCACCCCCTGCACCGAAGGTTGAACCTAAACCTGCTGTATCCCCTGTACCTAAGGTTGAACCGAAGCCTGCTGTACCCCCTGCGCCGAAGGTGGAGCCGAAACCTGCTGTACCTCCTGCACCAAAGGTGGAGCCGAAACCGGTCGTCCCCACAGGCGATGTCGTAGTGTCAGAAGAACCGGCACCCGCTGCTCCGGCTGCTCCTGCCGCTACTCCGGCTCCGGCTGCCCCTGCTGCTGGTGGTGATAGCGATTTGGGTGACATTGTTATTGGTGAGCCTGAACCGGAAGCAATTCCACCCGAAGAACCCGCTGCTGATGAAGACTCTAGTAACTTGGGCGACGATATGGACGAAGGCGCCTTGCCACCGGGTACCCCGGCAGCGCCCGCCCGTCGCATCAACGTCCCACAGCGTGTACTCATGGAAATTTACAACCACGCAAGTTCCAGGGACCAGATTACCGACGCGCTCCGCCATGTCGAACAAGATATCATGGATAACACCCCGAACGCACAGTTCCTTGTGCGCTTTGTTCCCGGCGTTACCCAGGAAATCATCAAGGACATCTTGGTCAACCGTACCGCCAGTGGACGGTATATCAACCGTTCTACCGGTCGTACCGGTGACGCCATTCCGCATACGAACCTGACCGGTGGTTCCACCTACACCGCCGGCACCAGGACCAGGGCTCTCGGTCCGGTCGAGGTTCCGCCTGGATTTGCCCAGGAAAATTCCTCTGTCCTGTGGGATGAACCCGTCATCACGACTATGGGCTATCCGTTCATCAACTTCGGTGCCCCCGAGATTTACACCATCCTGAAAGACAAGGACGAAAAGCGCGTAAAGCAGGCATACAAGAAGTTGAAGAAACAGTTGAAGAAGGTTGGCCTTTCGGACCCAATCAAGGTATTGAAGGACTTCAAGAACTCCGTAGGTGTCCCCTGTGCAATCAACCGCTTGACAATCGATTCCAGCGACCTTCTTGAAACCGGCAACGCGAACGTCCTCGCGACTGTTTACCCGCGTGCCACGTCCACGATGCAGGCCGCTATCGGAACCATACCCCTTACCAGGGACTTCATCGTGGAAATGTACAAGGTGCTTTCCCCGACCAAGGGCGCCAAGATTTACATGGACACCCTGGGCATGACCGAAGATGAGTATGCGGATACGCTGAATACGGAAGGCCGCCCGCCCATCTATATCTTCATTCCGAAGGAAAAGCTCCGGTTCAAGAAGGCCCCGGCTGGCTTTATCGCCCGTCTTTTCACCAGCAACAAGAAGCCTACCCTGGTCGAGGCCAAGATTGGCACCCATTCGGGCGGTTTCGTGATGCCGTTCAAGACGACAAGGATACTTTTCACCGAAGTATAGGATAGTTTCGCATTATGATAGCAGTCAAACACATCGCGTCGGCAGTCTATGGTTGTATCATAGGCAACTGGATAGAGAACCTGTTCAGGACGTTCAGCCACCGTCCAGGTGGCGAACACCGGTTCGTTGTGGTTGCACAGATCCAAACCGGTGAATACATCAAGGTGCTCGAAACAGACACCCAGTCGGTCGCATTCGAATTTGAAGGCCAGATTGACGAGGAAACCAACACTATCACCGGTTTCACGTTCGACCGACTGATGCCGGGAGACAAGGAAGAACTGCAAATCCTTGAAATAATGAACACGGTGCCCGTCGATGCCGAGGAACGCGACAAGCTCCTTGCCATCATCCACGAGGCAAGGAAATACTGGTAGCATTTATATAAACTGAGGGCATTACAGGACCTGAGGTTTTATCATGGTATCCAAGGAACTCCAAAACAAATTTTATGCCGCGCTCGAATCCCTGAAGGACGGCAAGAACGATTATATCCTCGAAGCTCTTGCCGCCGGTGCAAAGGCAACGTTCGAAGGACTGATTCGTGGCGAAGTTACCGCCGACGGTACTTATATCCCACCGAAGGATGAACGGCCAGATTCCGACAGCATCGGTCCGGATTCCTGTTCAAAGTTCCTTACCTTGGAAGATCTCAGGAGATTGACTCACGATCTGGATACTGAAAACGAAGAAAACCCCGAGGAACTGAACTTCGACAGCAACGAAGCCAAGCGTTTCCCGACCTACCCAGGCCAGTTCAGCGAGGAAGAAGATCCGTCCTACGCCATGGTTGCCGAGGCAGTCACAAAGCTCGGAAATACCATCAACGAAATGAAAACAGCCGACAACGCCTCCATCATGGAAGCTATCCACGAAGGGTTCAGTGCATGTTTCGAAAGCTCCGAAGAACAGAAATCCGAGGCCCGGTTTCCAATAATGTTCGCGGATGAGGACGTTATAGGAGACGCCGAAGTGGAAAAGGCTAAGTCCGGTGACACGACCGCCCTCGTTGAAAAACTGCGTGCAAAGGCGCACCCCGCCGGAAAGGGATTTGCCAGGCCGGAGGGACGTATGTTCACCGAGCATGACCTTGCCGACATCATAGACATGCACACCAGGATGGTTGCACAGGATGAAGAACGCGGCCGGTTTGCAAAATGCATCCTCGATGACCCCAACGAGAAGGCATGGTTCTTCGACGACTACAACTCCGAAGGCGCACATACCCCGTGGGCAACCTACATCAAGTGGTGATATTTTCATTTCGACTTCATCAAATCCACCGGCCATCCGGTGGATTTTTAGTATTTTAAGATAGTTTTCCGCCATGAGCATATATGTAGTAGGATCCAAACGCAACAATTTCCTTGAACTCGACGAGGGCAGGGAAAAGTTCTTAGTAGACATCCCCCACAAGGGGGACAATATCGACAACCTGAACCCATGGTACTGTGAGCTCACCGCCCTGTACTACATGTGGAAGCATTCGACCGCGAACATCATCGGCCTCGAACACTACCGCAGGTTCTTCGCGAACGCCAACAGCCAGGGGTGGTCCAGGCTTACCAAGAACCAGGCCAACGAGCTTCTCGACAAGTCGGACATCATCGTCACCGAGTTCTTCCACCGGAAGGACTACTCGGCGTTCATGTGGTTCGCCGATGCAAAGTACATGAAGTGGCTCGACATATTCCTCTCGGTACTCGAAGAGACCGAGAAGAACCTCGGCACCCGGTTCGCCAACTACCTGAAAGGCCCCTCCCTCATCCAGTGCAACATGTTCATCGGCAAGAAGCCGCTCCTTGACAAGTATTGCAAGGACCTGTTCAACCTCCTGAAGGCATACGACGAAAAGGCCGGCCTCGATGACAGCAACCGCCGCATGGACGGCTACCTCGCCGAGCACTTCTTCGGCTTCTGGCTGTCCCTGGCAAATGCCCGGATGTCCAAGGTCCCGAAACTGGAACTCAGGTTCCTCCGCACCGGTGTCCCGGAAGGCGAAAAAATCAGAACAATCTACTAAACAGAAAGGCCATCTCGCAGGAGATGGCCTTCTTAAATTTTGCCGAGTAATTAGGCAATCACGCCACTGAACTTCTTTGCAACGAAGTTCAGGAGTTTCACCGCGTTCGGTCCGGCCTTCAACATGTCATCGACAGTATCATAGGCCTCATGGTACTTCATCTCGCTACCACCCTTCGACACCGTGTAGTTAATGTTGAAGAATACCGGCTTGTTCTCATTCAGGAGAATTTCAATCTTGATATAGCGAGTACCGACCGAGTGCACCATGGAGAACAGGTTGCGTTCAAGCGACATGTTCCATGCATCGGCAGGGAGGCTGGCGATCCGATTGAACATGTTTCCCGGAATGTCGGTATGACGCGAGAACAGCTTCTTGTACGCATCCATACTGGGCGGCATCTTGGGAGGTGCACCGACCGGACAGTTGACCCGCTTAACACGGTTGATATCGGCCTCGACAATTTCCTTCGTCAGCGGGATTCCGTCATCCAGTGTACTGCCGTTTTCAGCCA
>Ga0247608_10007095_pt1 | contig 11602 bp, 9 predicted proteins | sample 176DNAGHGlowgp2_FD_193490 | JGI IMG/M metagenome (GOLD analysis project Ga0247608, IMG submission 193490) | Sheep rumen microbial communities from Palmerston North, Manawatu-Wanganui, New Zealand - 1766 DNA GHGlow gp2 | ecosystem: Host-associated > Mammals > Digestive system > Stomach > Rumen ... | reverse complement strand
TTTGCTAGGACTCATAACAAAATCAACTTTTTTCCTAGCATTGCTAGGAAAAAACGGTCGATTTGCTAGGAAATACCGAGCCGTGCCATCAAGCCCCCCCACTGTGCAATCTGTAAACCTTCTCCGCCTCACCTCGTGCAGGTTGGCTAATATCAATATTCATCGATATTTGTTATATTTAAGCTATGTTGGTTCAACAGAAGATCCGGAAGGGAGGACAGCTTATGTCACATGTGAAGAAAATCGCGGCATTGGCGGTTACGCTGGTAATGGTTGCAAGTGCCATGCCTGTAACATCTTTTGCTGCAACCTACTACAATCAGTGGGTCCAAAAGAGCGACGGCAAGTGGTATTACTATGACTATTACGGCAAGAAGGTCAAGTATGATTCCAGGCAGTATTTTGATTCCGAGACAGGTGCGTACAAATACTACGTCCTTAACGGCAAGGGAGCGCGCGTTACTTCCAAGGGATGGTATACGACCAAGTACAGGTACAACAGTTACTACAGCAAGACAAAGTTCACGACGAAGTATTATCTGAAGTCAGACGGAGCATGTACGATCGGCTGGAAGAAGATCAAGGGAAAGTATTATTATTTCGATACTGACGGTAAGTTGTTGACGGCAACCACTGTTAAGAGTACCGACGGCACGAAGCTCTATCTCGTCGGAAATGACGGCGCCCGCATCACAAAGAAGGGTTGGTATCAGGTCAAATATAAGTACTTTAGATCAAGTGAAAGCAAGGTCTATACCGAGAAGTGCTGGTATTTTGTCAAGACTGATAAGACTGTTGCGACAGGTGTGAAGAAGATAGGCGGCAAGAAATACCTGTTCAATGATGATGGCATTCTCGTTCAGAACAATATTGCAAGTTTCCATAATGAAGATTATTCAAAATACACTTACTATGCCGCTGACAAGAACGGGAAACTGATCACCAAAAAGGGCAAGAGGACGATCTCAGCCAGTTTCAAATATGAAGGACTCAACTATAAAGATGAGTATAAGGTCAAGGCCACCATATATGTAAAATCCGGCGGAAAGCTCTTCTGCGGACTTAAGAAGATCAGCGGCAAGTACTACTATTTCGATCCGACTATGATCAGATGCGGTAGCAGGGATGTTAACGGTGTACGATATTTCTTCGGCAGGTCAGGTGCATGTACGAAGACGGTAGACCTCGTGACCTGAGCCGGAACGGAACCGGGTTAACTTCAAGAAGGAGGAAAAGGTAAATGTCATATATAAAGAAGATATCCGCTCTCGGTCTGACACTGATCATGACAGTAGGCATGATCCCCATGACTTCCCTTGCTGCAACCCACAGGAATGAGTGGGTTCAGAAGAGCGACGGCAAATGGTATTACTACGATTCTTACGGCAAGAAGGTTAAGTATGATTCCAGGGAGGATTATGATACCGAGACAGGCGCATACAAATACTATGTCCTGAACAGCAAGGGTGCACGTGTCACATCCAAGGGATGGTACACGACCAAGTACAGGATCACAGAATACTACAACAAGATCAAGTTCACCAATAAATACTATCTGAAGTCAGACGGATCATGTACGACCGGCTGGAAGAAGATCGGCAAGAAGTACTACTATTTTAATAGTGATGGAAAGCTGGCAACATCTACTTCAGTACGGAGCAAGGATGATACCAAGCTCTATCTCGTCGGAGATGACGGCGCACGCATCACTAAGAAGGGCTGGCATCAGGTAACTTATAAGAATTTCGATGAGACTGACGGTGAAATCTATACCAGAAAAGAATGGTATTATGTCAAGACCGACAAGACTGTTGCTACGAAGATCAAGAAGATCGGCAAGAAGAAGTACCTGTTTGATACTGATGGTACTCTGGTATGTAACGATTATGTTTCCTTCTATAACGAATCCAAAGACACTTACACCTACTACTGTGCCGATAAGAACGGTGTGCTCATCACAAAGAAGGGAGTGCACAAATTTACGGAAAGTGAGAAGTATAAAGGATCTTACTACTCAGGCAAAGAGACCTGGAACTTTAAGGTTTATGTCGGATCCGGCGGAAAGCTCGTGACGGGACTTAAGAAGATCAAGGGCAAGATGTATTATTTCACCCCTACGATGCGCAGGAACGGCAGCTATACTGATTATGATACCAACACGACCTATTTCTTTGACAAATCAGGTGCTTGCACGAAGACGTATAAGTCTGGTACAACATGACACTTAAGTAATGCAAAACTAACCGGGGGTGCCTTGCGGGGCACCCCTTTCTGTTGTCATTTTTACCATTTTTTATGGTTATTCACGAAAATGGTCTTCAATACCCCTTTTTCGCCTTGTTTTTGGTAGACAACCCTCGCGAAGTAGCGGATAATCTACGTATGTGACACTGAACAGGAGGCATCTTTATGAGACGCTTTAAGAATATAAACATCGCATTGGCATCTGCTGCACTGATGACAGCCTCGATGCTTGCCGGCAATGTTCTGCCGGTAAATGCGCAGGATGAACCTGAGATCGTTCCTGCCGAAGCGACTGCATCGGCAACAGTGAGCGCGTATGACGGCGTTGATCTTCCGTTTGTACCTGCATATCTGCTCACGCCAACAGCAACTGCGACAGCTACAGCGACTGAAACCGAGGCTTCGACACCGACTGCAACTGCTACAGCAACCGCAACAGCCACTGCCACGGCAACAGCCACTGCCACGGCAACTGCAACGGCCACGGCAACCGCAGGGGGGACCGATATAACGCCGGCCCCGGCAATCTCCATCTCCAAGGAGTACTTCCCTGACGACAATTTCAGGGAATACATCGCCAGTGAGATCGATAACGGTGACGGCGGTCTCACAAAGGCAGAGATCAAAGCAGTCAGGGAGATCAAGTGCAGCAACAGGAAGATCGCTGATCTGACCGGCATCAGCATGTTCACGGAACTTGAGACATTGTCCTGTTCAAGTAATGCTCTCACAAAGCTCGATGTATCAGCAAATACCAAGCTGGTCAACCTTTTCTGCGAACAGAATAAGCTTACTTCCCTTGACATCTCTTCGAACAGGGCTCTAAGCTGTCTGGACTGCTCCGGCAACAAGCTCATATCGATCGATATCAGCGAGTGTCCCAACATCATGCGCGTGTTCGTATCAGGTTATAAGTGGTCAGATGAAGGCTTTGCCAAATATGAGTCTGAAGACAACTGTTATTTCTTCATAGATGAAGGTGTTCAGGTCATTACCGGTTCATCAGCTGAGCGTCACTGGCTGGATGAAGACGGCAAGAGATACTATGTCGATGCAGAGGGCAATAAGGCAGTCGGATTCTATGAGATCGGAGACGACATGTATTATTTCGACAAGGACGGAGTAATGCAGACAGGCAAGCTCAAGATCGGCGGCAGGTCTTTCCTTCTGACGGATGAAGGCGTTATTTATACCGGCTGGAAGACGGAAGGTTCAAACAAGTATTATTATGATCCTGCCCAGAACGGCGCGATGGCCAAGGGCGTCATGAAGATAGGATCATACATCTTCTGGCTGGACGAAGAGACGGGCATCATGCAGAAGAATAAGATGTACGAGTCCTGCGCCGGATACATGTATTTCGATTCGAAGGGTCACAAGGTAGACGGTTTCTACAAGATCGACGGCAAGACATACTATTTCTATCCCGGCATCTGGGCTGAGAGCGCCTGGGGATGGGAACTCATAGACGGCAAGTGGTACTACTTCGAGCCCTACATGAAGACCGGATGGATCGATTATAAGGGCAACAAATACTACCTCGGCTCTGACGGTGTCATGGTAAAGGGCTGGAAGACGATCAGCAAGAAGAAGTACTATTTCGACAAAGAAACCGGCGCGATGACTACGGGCTGGAAGACCATCAGCAAGAAGACGTATTACTTTGCAAAGTCCACGGGAGCCATGGTCAAAGGATTGAAGACGCTCGGTTCAAATAAATACTTCTTTGACGGCAGTGGCGTCATGCTGTCAGGCTGGCAGCAGTCCGGCTCGAAATGGTATTACTTCAAGCGCAATTCCACAGGCAGCAGGGCACCGGCTTATGTGAACACGGCAAAGAAGATCGGCGGCGCGTACTACGCTTTCGATGCTGACGGAGTCATGCTCAAGTCAGGTGTGAAGAAGGCCGGCGGCAATTCCTACTACCTCAGATCGACGGGCAAGGCTTTCACAAAGAAGTGGTACAAGAAGTCTGGCAAGTGGTATTATTTCGGCGCGGATGCAAAGATGGTGAAGAAGACTTCACTTAAGATCGGCAAGAAGACATATAAGTTCGATAAGAACGGCGTCTGCAAGAATCCGTAAGGGTCTATTGAATAAATGATCAATCAGCTGTCCCGGTTGGGGCAGCTGTTTGTATCATCCGGATCATTCGACAATTCCGGACAAAGTATATCTTACCACTATTTCGTTTGCATTCTTAAAGTCATATTTCTCCGTCTTTTCTTCTGTCTTATAGCAGTCGAAGTATACGCACCTGTCTGTATCATTAAGTGATACAGTTCCGTCATCAGAGACTGCCACAGTTACACCATCACATATAACGCTGATATTTGTGATCTCAGTATTGGAAATATCTATATCGGCCTTATCATCACCCGTTTGCCCAAGCAGTTTTATAGCCATGCCCGAAAGTCCGTTAAATGCTTCCTGCAACTCGCTGTCGTCCGAGCGTTTTATAGTTACAGTATATGTTCCGTCACGATAAACCTGCTCAAATTCAGTATAATAGTCCTGCGCTTCTTCATCCTGCCCGTATATCAGGTCAACCACGGCATATGCAGGAATACTGTCAGGATCGGACTCGTCGTCTATGGATTGAGTACTATTATCTACAGGCTCCGGATCAGCAGTATCTAATTTCGATCTGATCAATACCACCGAAAGGAAAACAACCATGATCCCGACTATCACATACCATACTATTGACAATATCCGCTTGCTTTTCTCCGGCAGGCTGCTGAATAATTTCTTTACAGGTGCGCTTATCTTTCCAAATATCCATCTAAATGCCAACGGTCCTAAGACTCCGGCTATCACATACAGGACTTTGATACTGCTGCTGATCTCCCAGAAATACCATTATGCTTCCTTAAAGAATTCAACATCGAAATAAGGCAGCTCAATTATATGCTGGCTAATGATCATCAGCAAGCAGTTAAGGATATTGAAGAACAAGATATGGAAACCCATTATCCAGAATGTGTTGCAGGACATGTAATTAACGAATCTGCTCTCACCGACCTGTTTTCCGATCAGATCTACAAAAGTTAGCCAAAAAGTGATGCCGACAAACGCAGAAATAAGCGGTGTAACTATGTACGGGCTTGTAAATCCCGACAGATTATCCAGGCTGTCACATGCAACATCATATGCATTCGGCATATAAGTGATACGGATCACGTTAACCACCAGCATTCCGGACATGAGTGCTATCTTTGCCCCGCCGGACAAAGCCTCATGCTTACCTTCAATATGGTTTTTATATATTCTGCCAAGCTCAAGGAAAGGGAAAAAGAACAGTACCTTAAGAGGTAACAGGAAAGGATCTAACCTCTCAGGATCGATGGTCTTAGCAAGATATACCACCAGAACATTTAAACCGCAGAATATCACAAACATCACTATACTGTTCCAGTATTTATTCAGCAGTTTTTTCAGCACGGCATACACCATGAGGGCTGCAAACAGGGTAATAACAAACCACATGGGAGTTACCAAAGCAAACGGTGTGCCTTCTGTGACCACCCTGTCGAGCGCATACGCTAAATACCCTTCAGGGATAGGCGGCATATCGCTCCCCATTTTGATCAGATTGATCAACTGCTGAAAACAAAAAACAACCAGTGATATTCCCACATAAGGAACCAACAGCGTTTTCACCTTTTTCCTGAAATATGTCCAAAGATTCGTAGAATGATCAACCTTGTTGAAATAACCTGAGATAAACACAAACATGGGCATGAAAAAAGAATTATATGGAATTATGTCACCAAAAAAATTGAAAGCAGTAAATGTATGAGAATCGACTACCATAAAAATACCAATGGCAGACAGTATCATAAATTTCTTGTTGGATTTAGTACGTTGTTCGCTCATATTATTGCCTCAACTGACTTCCTTGATAGATCATACTATAGCACCCTCATCAGTATAGGACAATTAATGGCTTCACCGCAATGGTATAATTGTATCGTCGGTATTACCTGCATCAGGTTCCTGTCATTGGATCGTGATTTCAATCTCCACAGACTCGCGGATGTCTTGGAGGACGAAGAGTGTAAATATTATATCGATCACTATACATTTGCTGACGGCACCAAGATGGACGTACTTCAGCACCGCAGCTGCTATCTGTCAGTATCTTATGGTGACAGCACAGGCTATACCGTAAGCACTTTTGATAAAAGCACGGGATACGATATCTATAAGCTCACGGGATCGACCGATTCGATCAGCCGCAGTGAACTTGATGCGATCGATTATACCGATGCGGACAGTGATAAGAAGGTCTACATATATATTTCGGGCAGCCCGGCCAAAAACAATCTGGAAATAACAAAAGTCAGGATCGTTGACGGCTCTTTGATAATGACAAAAGAAGACGAGATCATCTACCAGAAGGAATTCAATTAACGCGCCCTTTTCCCACGCGTAAACCCAAATTGATAAATATAACAGATCGGGTTTATCTAGACCATTATGCGGAGCGCGTGTAAGAAACAGTTAAGGATCTCTTAAATTCTGCGTTAAGACTTACACACCGGCTTATCCTACAATACACTTGAGGCGCGGAGGGAATAAGCGCGCCGGAGGATAATAAACATAAGCAAGGAGAATAAAGAAAATGAAGAAGGCATTGCTCGAAGCTACCGACCTCTGCAAGACATACTCAAACGAGAGTGTTCAGCAGCACGTCATCAAGAATCTCAATCTGAAGATCTATGAGGGTGATTTCACCGTCATCATGGGCAACTCCGGTTCCGGCAAGAGCACATTGTTGTACTCCCTGTCAGGCATGGACAGGCCGACTCTGGGACAGATCAGATACGGGGACGAGGATATCTCGGGATACAGCAACAACAAGCTGGCTGTATTCAGAAGGAACCACTGCGGATTTGTTTTCCAGCAGAATTATCTGAACGATACGATGAGCGCATTGGACAACGTAATGGTCAGCGGCCTTCTAATAAACAAGAACCGCAAGGAACTCGCCGCACGCGCCAAAGAACTCCTCACTCAGGTGGAGATCACGGAGCAGGACTGGAAGAAGTTTCCGTCACAGCTGTCGGGCGGACAGCAGCAGAGAGTCGCTGTGGTGAGAGGCGTCATCAATAAGCCGGAGATCCTTTTCGCAGATGAGCCGACAGGTGCGCTCAATTCACAGAATACGAAGAACGTCCTGGATATCCTTACGAACCTCAACAATGAGGGACAGACGATCGTCATGGTAACACATTCCACGACTGCTGCCGAGCGCGGCAACAGGGTGCTGTACCTCGCAGACGGCATCGTAAAGAGTGAGATCGACTTAAGCGGCACAGAGGGTGAACAGCGCCACAGGAAGCTCAAGGATTTCCTGTCCGAAATGGGGTGGTAATATGTATCATATCTTCTTCATCGCAAAGAACAATGCAAAGAAACAGAAGGGTGATATCATTACCCTCGTGGTGCTCGCGCTTCTCGCATCATTCCTTCTCTACACGGGTGTTTCGATAATGGCCGGGATCGGAAATGTAATGGAAACCGCCGCAGACGAGCACAATACGTCTCATGTGTACTACTGGCTTCCTGATGAGGCTGCTGATGAACTTGAGAAGATCTTTGAAGAGAACAAGGATGTCGCAGAGAGTGACAGGAGCAGGGCAGACCTTGTCAGCGCAAATTACAGAAATCCCAAGACAGGTGAAGACTGGTCATCATTCCAGTTCATCTTCGGGGCTTTTGATGAAGAGAGGACGATCAATACCCTGTCCGTCGACACTGCAAGCCTGACTGACAAAGATGCCCTGATCCCGTACTACATCAAGCCCCAGTACGATCTCGGAGACAAGATCGAATTCAAGATGGGGGATGATATCTACAGCTATAATGTCGCAGGTTATGTAGCAGATCCGATGTTTGCATCATCCATCAACATCTCTGTGTATAACATCTACCTGACCACGTCTGAACTGGACCGCCTTACGGAAGCGCATAAGGATCTCTTCGTCAGGGGCTCCTCATTAAAGTACCGCGGCAGTGCAGACTGTGACATCTATGCTCTCCATAATGCCCTCTGGGATAAATATCAGACATGGTATTCCGAGAATACGTCAAGGAACACCGGAAACGTAATGGAGACCAACTGGTGGGATATGAAGGGTGGCGGATCTTTCATGACACAGATCGTCATGGCGGTATTCACGATCTTCGCACTTCTCATAATCGTCATCGCAATGATAATCATAAGCTTCTCGATCCGCAATTTCATCGAGCGCAACATGAAGAATACAGGCATCCTCGAAGCTGCAGGATATAAGACAGGCGAGCTGTCCCTGGCGATCGTTGCAGAGAACCTGATCGCTTCACTTGCAGGTTCAGTATTAGGCGTTATCCTCGCCGCAGTTGCAAGCGAGGGGATCGGCAGCGTAGTGGCCATCATATCCGGACTTCCCTGGAATCAGGGATACAACTATGGCGTTGCAGCTGCGACAGTTGCAGGCATATCTGCCATGGTGGTCATCGTATGTCTCATCTCCTCAAGGCAGTATGCCAGGGTGCCCGTGCTCGACTGTCTGAGAGGCGGCATCAACAACCATAACTTCAAGCGCAATCACTTTCCCTTTGAGAAGAGCTCATTGCCTGTTCCGTTCACGTTGTCGCTCAAGGAGCTGTTTGGCGACAAGAGACGCAATCTCGTACTCGTTCTGATCATTGCCATCATCACGATATCAAACAATGTCGGGTTTGCTCTAGTTGGGACTTTCGGAGGGAGGACGGACGCCATCCTTAAGCTCTCCGGGATCGAATCCCCTTCCGCGCAGATCACAGGATCACGTGCGTTAGAGAAGGATATCAGGGCGATGGAATGTGCAGATCACGTACTTCTCTATTACCAGGCAGAGCCAACCTTGCGTTCCGGCGATATGACAACGACGTGCAACTGTGATGTTTATGATGATCCGTCACTGATCGAGAATAACATGATGCTCGAAGGCCGTCTTCCCGTGTCATCCAGGGAGATCTGCCTGACCAGGAAAGTGGCAAACGGATTAGGCGTAGGAGTCGGCGATATCATCTATGTTGATTTCGGCGGAAACAGTTACGATTATGTAGTATCCGGTCTCGACCAGAAGATCAATCACATGGGCCTCAAGGGAATGTTCACCGACGAAGGCGCACGGAGGTTTATCGGTACTCAGGACACGCTGATGTACTACATCTACGGCAAGGAAGGATACAGCTTCGATGATATCGCTGCAGAATGCGGCAGGATCACTTCCACATCAGTGGATGACTCCGCGAAGATCCTCACTGAGACAGTCTCCACGGTATCCAATTCAATGTCCGTCATCTGCATTGCGATACTGGCGGTAACGGGAATGGTCGTAGTGTTCGTAGAGATACTCCTCGTCAGATCCAAGATCATCCGCGAAAGGCGCAACTACGGCATCAACAAGGCGCTCGGATTCACATCCGGCCAGCTTATGTCGCAGACGATGATATCCAACATCCCGTCGATCATGATCGGAGTCCTTCTGGGAATAGCATTATCGGCGTCTTTGTCATCCCGCCTGATGAGTGCCGCACTCATGTTCTTCGGGATCGAGAAGGTCGATATCGAGATGCCGTTATACGGACTGGTGCTGACATTCATAGGCATACTTGCCGTTGCAATGATCACATCGCTTATGTGCTCTCTGTCGATCCGCAAGGTCGAACCGGTTGGACTGCTCTCGGAAGAATGATATAATCGCGGGTGGAGGTGGGGAACATGAACAAGTCTACTGTTAAGGGGTTTGCTTTCGTCGTAGCATGCATCATATCGGTCGTTGCCATGGTAGTTCCGTATTACACATATGAGAGAACAGGTGTGATCGAGATAAGCGATTCCATGAAGCTCGTCAACTCAACCTGGGGTATCGTCATCGTAATAATCGATATCGTATCGGTACTGATGGTCTTTACGAACCTCCAAACGAAATGCGGCATACCGGCTGCGCTGAACTTTGCCGTGTCGATCCCGGCGATAATAATGGCTGAGTTATCCATGAAGCGTGCAGCAGCCGGAAGTGCAGTAACTGAGATCATAAATGGACTGGATTTCATGGGCATGTCGGAGGGGAAACCCGTAGTTGAACACGGACCGGGTTTTATCCTCGCCATCATTGCCCCGATCCTTGTCGTAATAACAGGAATTATGTTTGCCGTAGAACGCGATTGATATGCTATAATCCTTCTTGTAGATTCGTTTATACAGGAGGTTTTTATATGGCAGATGTACGTCCTGATTCAATGGTGAGGATCACGACTCCCGAACTTGCAAAAGCTTATATCGATGAGCAGATCGAAGCACTCCGCGCACAGATCGGCGATAAGAAGGTCTTGCTCGCATTATCCGGCGGTGTTGATTCATCAGTAGTTGCAGCAATGCTCATCAAGGCAGTAGGCAAGCAGCTCGTTTGCGTTCATGTTAATCACGGTCTTCTCCGTAAGGGTGAACCTGAGCAGGTTATCAATGTATTTGGCAAGGAGCTTGATGCAAACCTCATCTATGTTGATGCAACAGACAGGTTCCTCGATAAGCTCGCAGGTGTAACAGATCCCGAGCAGAAGAGGAAGATCATCGGCGGAGAATTCATCGAGGTATTTGCAGAAGAAGCTCGTAAGCTCGACGGTATCGAGTTCCTGGCACAGGGTACCATCTGGCCGGATATCCTCGAGTCTGAAGCAGGCATCAAGGCTCACCACAATGCAGGCGGATTGCCTGAGGATATGAATTTCGAGTTGGTGGAACCCGTGCGCATCCTCTTCAAGGATGAGGTCCGCGTAGTCGGTAAGGAATTAGGCCTTCCTGACAACATGGTATTCCGTCAGCCCTTCCCGGGTCCCGGACTTGGTGTAAGGTGTCCCGGTGCCATCACGAGAGACCGTCTCGAGGCTGTAAGAGAGTCTGACGCGATCCTCCGCGAAGAGTTCGAGAAGAATGGCCTGGCAGGCAAGGTATGGCAGTATTTCACAGTCGTACCCGACTTCAAATCAACAGGCGTCAAGAACGGCAAGAGAACTTTCGACTGGCCCTGCATCATCCGTGCGATCAACACTACTGACGTTATGGAAGTTACGGTCGAGCACCTGTCAAATGAACTTATCGACCATCTGGTACAGAGGATAATCTCGGAGGTTCCGGGTATCAACAGAGTACTGTTTGATTACACGCCCAAGCCCCCGGCAACGGTCGAGTACGAATAATCCGGATAGTTGCAGGTTCCCTTCATGACTATCAGTGAACGTATCTTTAAGATCATGGATGAGAAAGGAATATCTCAGATCGAGTTCTCCAGACTCACGGGGATATCACAAAGCACCATAAGTG
>Ga0247608_10007094_pt1 | contig 11602 bp, 10 predicted proteins | sample 176DNAGHGlowgp2_FD_193490 | JGI IMG/M metagenome (GOLD analysis project Ga0247608, IMG submission 193490) | Sheep rumen microbial communities from Palmerston North, Manawatu-Wanganui, New Zealand - 1766 DNA GHGlow gp2 | ecosystem: Host-associated > Mammals > Digestive system > Stomach > Rumen ... | reverse complement strand
TGGTAGACCTGGTGCTCTCGCGCCAAGAGTTCCTGCCCAATGCCCAGCGCGTCTTTGCCATAGGCTATGCTGGCGAAGCGCAGCTTGTGGTCTCTGCCCTGTCATTTGTCAACACGGTCTATCTGGGACGGAAATACAAATACCCGATGGACGACGTACTATCCAAACTCCGTATGATAGCCGATTTTGTAGATGTGGCAGACCTGAGCGGTCAGAATGTAGTCGATATGCTCACCAGCGGCTGGCGAGACTACGAAGATGCTACCCAGTACCGCTCGGCCATCGACGAGCAGGCAGATTGTATTGTCACACGCAACAAGAAGGACTTCAAGGCAGGCACTCTGCCTGTACTTTCCCCTGTGGAATTCTTCAATAAGATAGACTCAAAATAATCACCCCATCTTTCTACACCACCACCATGCTCCTTCACCCCCTGACATACACCCGTGAGGCTGCGTCCTGCCCGACATTCTTAGGCTGGACGGCTGAGGCCGTCGTGGGCGCTGCTGACGGTTTCAGCGGCGGCAGGGACGGCGTGGAACTCTAAAACACAGAAACTCAATACACATTTTAACTTATGCTATGCAGAGAGACGTTAAATAATCACAACACAGCGAAAAGAATGACCGAAACATTTGGTCATTCCGATAATTTGATTACTCTCTCAGAAAACAGGATGACCCGGAGCGTCCATCGGACATACTGTGAAGAGAAGAACGTCCGTATATGGTATAAGGGCAGATGGTAGAACAGGTAGGCTAACATGCCCTTGGCAGAGTGTGGCTTCTGTGGATGTTGAACTCTGAGGAGAGCATGGGATGGTGCAACGAAAACTATCGGCTGCACTGGATATAGACACGCCTATGTATAGCAAGATAGAGCGTGGTGAAAGGAAAACCAAGCGGAGCCATATCCCCATTATGGCCAGACTCCTTGAAATCGAAGAGAAAGAACTGCTGACTATTTGGTTGGCGGATAAGGTGCTGGATACCGTTGAGGGTGAAGACGAGGTGAAACGTGATGCTTTGATCTATGCTCAGAAAGAGATAGAAGCTGGAATTAGGTGATTCGGTTATAAGAACAGCAGGTAATCTGTGGATTTCCTGGCTTTTCGAGGTCGTTTGTTCACATTTTTGCTTCCACAGACTTATAATCTCGAAAAAAATATCTAATTTTGCAGCCGACTCTGGGAACGCGGGCGTCCTCGCCCGCCACAGATGCGGGCGAGGACGCCCGCGTTCCCAGGCAAAACAGTTAAATAACCGTTAGTTATATAGCAGCCGCGCAAGCCCAAACCAACACTAAAGGAAAAAAGATGGAAAAGCAGAAAGTAATCATGTCCCAACAGCTGGAACCTACGCTCACGGCAGCCATTGCCGCGTGCGAGCACGACCGGCTATTCCTACTCACCGACACCACTACCCGCGAGCTTTGCCTGCCCGTGGTGGCTGGCTATCCTTGCCTCGACTCAGCTCAGCTGATTACCATAGGAGCCACCGACGAGAACAAGACCCTCGACTCGCTGGCGCAGGTCTGGAGCGAGCTGCAGCGCGGCGGTGCCACTCGCCACTCGCTCATGGTCAACCTGGGCGGCGGCATGGTGACCGACCTGGGCGGCTTTGCCGCCTCCACCTTCAAACGCGGCATAGCCTACATCAACATACCCACTACGCTGCTTGCCATGGTCGATGCCTCCGTGGGCGGCAAGACCGGCATCAACTTCGGCGGCTTGAAAAACGAGGTGGGCGTGTTCAGCCTGGCCAGCAGCGTCATTCTCGACACAACCTTCCTCCTCACACTCGACCATGAGAACCTGCTTTCGGGCTATGCCGAGATGCTCAAGCACGCGCTCATCGCCTCGCCAGAGCAGCTGGCCGAGCTGCTGCGCTTCCCCCTCTCTGTGCTGAGCCGTGGCGAGGGCGACGCAGCCCGCCAAAGCCTTGGCGAGCTGCAGGGCCTGCTGGCCGAGAGTGTCGCCGTGAAGCAGCGCATAGTAGACCAAGACCCAACGGAACAGGGGCTGCGCAAGGCGCTCAACCTGGGCCACACCATGGGCCACGCCTTCGAGTCGCTTGCCCTGGAGCGCCACCGGCCCGTGCTCCATGGCTATGCCGTGGCCTACGGGCTCATAGGCGAGCTCTACCTCAGCGCCACGAAATGCGGTTTCCCCACCGACCGCCTCTACCAGACTGTGCAGTTCGTGCGCGAGCACTACGGTAAGCTGCCCATCTCCTGCAAGGACTATGAGCGGCTGCTCGAGCTGATGACCCACGACAAGAAAAACCGTGCCGGGGAAATCAACTTCACCCTCCTGGCCGACGTGGGCGACCTGCGCATCAACCAAACCGCCACCGACGAGGAAATTCGTCAGGCCCTGGACTTCTACCAGGACTGCTAACCTGGGCTGTTCAATTTATAGTTCCCGTTTTAGTTCTTGCCATGCAAGCGGCCGCTCGACCTTTGGTCGCTTGCAAGGCAAGAAAGTCGAGTCCAGCCTCCCATTTTTCAGCCTGCTTTAGAAATGTCATGCAACTTCGGTTGGTCGCCGCTCGTTTGGATTTGTGAGCAGACCGAACCGGATTTCAGCATTTGTAATGCGAGAAGATGATTGTCGTAGAGTTAATCGCATAGCAAATGCTTGTATTCAAGGCAGCCGGAGCGGCAAATCTGGCTGAGCGACGATGGGGCTGCAAAATACTCAGTGCTTTTTGAAAAATAGTCAGTGCTTTTTGAAAAATAGTCAGTGCTTTTCGCGCAAAAGTCAGTGCTTTTCCGTGAAGAGATGTGCCTTCTTGCTAACTTGTTGGCTGTCAGACTGATGCTGTAGGGCTATTGTTTGCGCTTGCGATAGTAGGTCTGTGTGCTACCGTCGGTGAAGCTGAGCGTGAGTGTGTCGCGGCGCAGGGTGACGAAGTCGGCCGTGTCGCTCTGTAGTCCGAGACTGTCGCTCTGTCCTATGCGTGCCTCAGTGAGCACCAGCCGCCCGTTGAGCATGTGCCACTGTCGGTAGAGCTTCAGCTTGGGGTAGGTCACTGGACTCTGCCCCCTGTTGTTGCGCTGGCGCTGTAGGCCTATGGGCCTTGCCTGCCACGAGGGCAGCAGCTCCATGCCGTACTCGCGCGGTTGCATGATGCGGCGGCGAATGGAGTCGGGCATGCGCCCGGCAAAGTCCTTCTGCTGCTGCTCGGTCATGTCGGCGCGTGGGCGCAGCGTGGGCGTTACCTGGTAGCACCATGTGCCCTTGAGCTGCTCCAGGTCGACCACTATGTCGGCGACGGTGGAGTCGTCGCTGTTGACCATCAGCGCTATCTCGTCGCCCACCATGGGGCGTCCAAGCACCCTCCGGCTGCGCGAGGCTTCGAGCACGTCGAAGGTGTCGGGGTTGGCCGACAGGTCGCTCAGCACCACGACCATCGTGTCGTTGCAGCCCTCGCAGGCCAGCCCATAGAGCATGGAGTCGCCTGGCAGCAGGCCTATGGAGTCGGTGGGCGTGTTGTCGCTGCTGGCCAGGTTGCTGTTGCTGCCAGTGCAGGCTGTGGTGAGCAGCAGTGCTGCCAGAAATATTGTGAGGGTGGGGTGGTGTGTCATTGTCTTCTCCGTTTTTCGCGGCAAAGTTACTCTTTTTTTATTCATACAGGAAACAAAGTAGCGTAAATTAACCTTTTTTTTCGTTACCTTTTGGCCGATTATGAACAATAATGACTATCTTTGCACAATCATTGTCGGCAGAGCCGCGCGAGTAGCCTGCCCTTCAACCCAAAACCGTAATAGTATGAAAAAGAAAATCCAGTTCAGCCTTGTCTATCGCGACATGTGGCAGTCGAGTGGAAAGTTCCAACCGCGCAAGGACCAGCTTGAGCGCATAGCTCCGGTAATCATCGACATGGGGTGCTTCAGCCGTGTGGAGACCAACGGCGGTGCCTTTGAGCAGGTCAACCTGATGGCTGGCGAGAATCCCAACCACGCCGTGAGGGCTTTCTGCAAGCCCTTCAACGAGGTGGGCATCAAGACCCACATGCTCGACCGCGGCCTCAATGCGCTGCGCATGTATCCGGTGCCCGACGACGTGCGCGCGCTTATGTATAAGGTGAAGCATGCCCAAGGCGTAGACATACCCCGAATATTCTGCGGCCTGAACGACACGCGCAACATCATACCCAGCATAAAGTGGGCCAAGCAGGCTGGCATGACGCCACAGGCCACGCTCTGCATCACCACCTCGCCCATCCACACCGTCGACTACTACAGCCAAATAGCCGACGAGGTCATTGCCGCCGGTGCAGAGGAGATATGCCTGAAGGACATGGCCGGCATAGGGCAGCCAGCCATGCTCGGCCAGCTCACCAAGGCCATCAAGCAGAAGCATCCCGACATCGTCATACAGTATCACGGCCACTCCGGGCCAGGACTGTCGATGGCCAGCATACTGGAGGTGTGCAACAACGGTGCCGACATCATCGACACCGCCATCGAGCCACTGAGCTGGGGAAAAGTCCACCCCGACATCATCTCGGTGCAGTCGATGCTCAAGAACGAGGGCTTCGAGGTGGCCGACCTCAACATGCAGGCCTACATGCAGGCCCGCACGCTGACGCAGGAGTTCATCGACGACTGGCTGGGCTGCTTCATCAATCCCGCCAACAAGCACATGTCGAGCCTGCTCCTGGGCTGCGGCCTGCCGGGCGGCATGATGGGAAGCATGATGGCCGACCTGGGCGGCATCAAGAAGATGATAGACAAGCTGCGCCAGCAGAAGGGCGAGCCAGAGCTGACCATGGACGACATGCTCGTGAAGCTCTTCAACGAGGTGGAGTACGTGTGGCCGCGCGTGGGCTATCCCCCATTGGTGACACCCTTCTCGCAGTACACCAAGAACATAGCCCTAATGAACCTGCTCACCATAGAGCAGGGCAAGGGGCGCTTCGTGATGATGGACGATGCCATGTGGGGCATGATTCTGGGCAAGAGCGGCAAGGTGCCCGGCACGATAGCCCCCGAGCTGGTGGAGCTGGCCCAGAAGCAGAAGCGCGAGTTTACCGATGTAGACCCCCACACGCTTCTTGCCGACGCCCTGCCCGCTTTCCGTAAGGAGATGGACGACAACGGCTGGGACTACGGCCCCGACGACGAGGAACTGTTCGAGCTGGCCATGCACCCCGAACAGTACCGCGCCTACAAGAGCGGCCAGGCCAAGAAGCAGCTGCTGAGCGACCTACAGAAGGCTCGCGACGAGAAGCTGGGCGGTGGCAAACTCTCGGCCGATGACATAGCCGCCCTAAAGCACCAGCGCGCCGATGCCGTGAAGTCGCCACTTGCCGGACAGCTCTACTGGAGCTTCGGCGGCGAGGGTGTTATGGCTCCCTGCATAGAGCCTTTCATAGGTCAGCGCTACCAGGAGGGCGACACCTTCTGCTACCTGCAGACCAAGTGGGGCGAGATAGTCGAGATTCCCGCAGCCCTGGGTGGCAAGCTGGTAGACATATCGGTGAAGCCCGGCAGCCATGTGCGCCAGGGCGACACTATAGCCTGGATAGAGCGGCCCTCGGCTGAGTGAAGAAAGTGAGAAGTGGACTATCAAGCTATTATTAATAGGTATTATATAGCCGACGACGACCTGCGGCGACTGCTTCTGAGACATTCGCGGCAGGTCGCCGACCGTTGCCTGCGGGTGTGCCAGTGCCATCCAGAGCTGAGGCTCGACGGCGACTTCCTTGAGGAGGCTGCCATGCTCCACGACATCGGCATACGCTGGTGCCACGCACCGGCCATACACTGTCACGGCGACCAGCCCTATATCCTCCACGGCACCCTGGGGGCCGACCTGTTGAGGCGCGAGGGATGGCCGCGCCACGCCTTGGTGTGCGAGCGCCACACGGGCACGGGCATCACTCGCCAGCAGATAGTAGCCCAGCAGCTGCCCCTCGACCTCGACAGGAGCTACGAACCCCAGACACTCGAGGAGCAGCTGGTGTGCTATGCCGACAAGTTCTACTCCAAGAGCCACCCCGAGCGTGTGCTCACGGTGGTCGAGGCCGCGAAGAGCCTGGAGCGCTTCGGCCACGAGGGCGTGGCCAAGTTTCTTGACTGGGCGGCACGCTTCGAGTGAGCAGGACGGCAGGATAACAGTAGTTTGGAAATACGTTAAACTATCGAAAAGCGTGCGTTATTCCGTTTTTTGTTAGTAATTTTGCAGCCGTGAAGCGAAAATCGGTCATATTGTTCATGCTATTCGCCTTCTTGCTGATGATGGCGGAAGTGCCCTTGACGCTCTATCAGGAGCGGCGGGCGGTGCAGGCCGTAGCCGACAGCATAGCCCAGGTTGCCAGTGCCGACACTGTGCCCACGTTGGCCCCCAGAGTGCTCCGACGGCCATCCGACGGCTTGTTTGCCGAAGACTTCGTTCCCACCGACAGCCTGCCAGACATACAAGCCGATGGGCAGTCGACAGAACCCGACACCACGCTCATGGATTCGCTCGAGCTGGCCATCTACCGTCACAACAAGGCCATCGACGACTCGCTCGCCCTCGACAGCATCAACAAGCGCAAACGCAACGGCATAGAGTCGCCCGTGACCTACTCGGCCAACGACTCGCTGACCTACGATGCCGCCACGGGCAGGGCCTATCTCTATGGTGACTCCCGTGTGCAGTACCAGAATATGGACCTCAAGAGCGACCGCATATTCATGGACCTCGACAGCAGCCTGGTCCACGCCACTGGCTCACAGGACTCCACGGGCAAGAAGATAGGTACGCCAGTGTTTGCCATGGGTAGCGACGAGTATGAGAGCGACACCATGTCGTTCAACTTCAAGACCAAGAAAGGCCTCATCTCCCAGGTCTACACCCAGCAGCAAGACGGCTACCTCACCTCAGAACTCTCGAAGCGCGGAGCCAACGGCGACATGTTCCTCCAGCGTGGGCGCTACACCACCTGCGACGACCCCCATCCCGACTTCTACATCGCCCTGTCGCGTGCCAAGGTGAGGCCTGGCAAGGACGTCGTGTTCGGCCCGGCCTATCTCGTCGTGGCCGATGTGCCCCTGCCCCTGGCCGTGCCCTACGGCTTCTTCCCCTTCTCGAAGAGCTACTCCAGCGGATTCATCATGCCCACCTACGGCGACGAGACAGAGCGCGGCTTCTACCTGCGCGACGGTGGCTACTACTTCGCCTTGTCCGACCGGATGGACCTCAAGCTCATCGGCGAGATCTACACCAAGGGCTCGTGGGGCGTGCAGGTGGCCACCAACTACCGCAAGCGCTACAAGTTCAGCGGCTCTTTCCTGGCCAGCTTCCAAAGCACCGTCTCTGGCGAGAAAAACATGCCCGACTACTCCAAGCAGTCGAGCTTCAAGGTGCAGTGGAGTCACAGGCAGGACCCAAAGGCCAACCCCTACAGCCAGCTCTCGGCAAGCGTCAACTTCGCCACCACGAGCTATGAGACCAACAACCTCTCGTCGATGTACAACCCCCAGGCCTTGACACAGTCCACACGTACCTCGTCGGTGTCGTGGAGCACCAACTTCTCAAGCATTGGCATGTCGCTCAGCTCCACCATGAACCTTAACCAGAACATGCGCGACTCCAGCATTGCCCTGACCCTGCCCGACCTCAACATATCCATCTCGCGCTTCTACCCCTTCAAACGCAAGAAGATGGTGGGCAAGGAACGCTGGTACGAGAAGCTCTCGCTGAGCTACACCGGACACTTCAGCAACTCCATCACCACCAAGGAAAACAAGCTGTTGCACTCCAGCTTCACCCGCGACTGGAAGAATGGTATGCAGCACACCATACCCATCAACGGCAACTTCACACTCTTCGACTACATCAACATCACTCCTTCGTTCAACCTCACCGACCGAACATACCTCAACAAGACCAAGAAGTGGTGGGACGAAGACCGAGGCAAGGAAATTACCGACACGATCAACGGCATCTATAACGTCTACAACTGGAGCCTCTCGCTATCCGCCTCCACCAAGCTCTATGGCTTCTACGTGCCCTCGCGCAAGCTCTTCGGCGACAAGGTGCAGGCCATACGCCACGTGCTCACACCCTCGATAAGCTTCAACTACGCCCCCGACTTCAGCGCCAGCCGCTATGGCTACTATGACACCTACCAGAAAACCGACGCCGACGGCAATGTGACCCTCGTGGAGTACTCGCCCTACCAGAACGGCATGTATGGCGTGCCAGGCAAGGGCAAGACCGGCTCCATATCAGTGGACCTGGGCAACAACATCGAGATGAAGGTTCGCTCAGAGAAAGACTCCACGGGCTTCAAGAAAATAAGTCTCATCGACGAGCTGGGACTGGCCATGTCGTACAACATGGCTGCAACCACGCGCCCACTGAGCGACCTGTCCACACGCCTGCGCCTGAAGCTCACCAAAAGCTATACGCTCAACCTCAACGCCGTCTTCGCCAGCTATGTCTACGAGGCCGACAGCGTGGGGGCTACACCGCGAGTGAGCGAGCACACCACCTACTGGCAGAAAGGCAAGTTCGGACGCTTCCAGGGCTTGTCGCAAAACCTGTCGTACACGTTTAGCAACCAGACCTTTACCGACCTCTTCAAGCGGCTGCGTGGCGAGAAGACCGATGACAAGAAAAAGGGTAGGGACGACGACAACAACGGCGAGGACGACGAATTGGGCGACGTCGACACCAACCTCGACAAGGACATGGAGGCTGGAAAGCATGGAGCCAAGAAAACCGGCATGGCCGAAACCGACGAGGACGGATACATGGCCTTCTCGCTGCCCTGGTCGCTCAGCATAGGCTATGGCATAACCATGCGCGAAGATACCCGTGCCGGCTTCAACTACAAAACCATGCGCTATCCCTACGGCTTTACCCAGAACCTCAACCTCAGCGGCAATATCAGGATAGCCGAGGGGTGGAACATCACCTTCTCCAGCGGCTACGATTTCGAGAACAAGAAAATATCCATGACCACGGCCTCGCTCTCGCGCGACCTACACTGCTTCAACATGTCGTGCTCCGTTGTGCTCTCGCCCTACACCAGCTACAACTTCTCCTTCCGTTGCAACGCAGCCACGCTCACCGATGCCCTCAAGTACGACAAGCGGTCGAGCTACTCCAACTCCGTGCAGTGGTACTAAGACAAAAAATACATCAAAAGTTTGGCCAATTCCAAAAAAAGTAGTAACTTTGCAGCCCAAAAGTGAAGACAAGCGTTAACAACCCTATATTTTAAACAACAATGAAGAAAGGAATTCACCCCGAAAACTATCGCCCCGTCGTGTTCAAAGACATGTCCAACGGCGATATGTTCCTTACAAAGTCTACGGCAAGGACAACAGAGACCGTGGAGTTTGAAGGCGAGACTTACCCCGTGGTAAAAGTAGAAATCTCAAGCTCCTCTCACCCCTTCTATACGGGTAAGAGCAAGCTCGTCGACACCGCAGGACGCGTCGACAAGTTCTTTAGCCGCTACGGTAAGGCTGCGAAGAAATAAGATACAACATTTACAACACACACGCACGGGAAGAGGCGCTCCATAGTAGTTGCATATGCTACGGAGCGCCTCTTCTTTCGTGCTGATGCCTTATTCCTGCGGCGTGGAAGCCATGAAGCCAGCGAGGAAGCCAAAAAAAACTTTTTTTTGGAAAATATTCTTGGCCGAAAGAAAGAAAATGCGTAAATTTGCCAGCACAAACTAAGAACTTACATTATTCACAACTCAAAAATTTCGAATGAGAACAGTTTATGAATTCTCTGTCAAGGACAGAAAAGGAAAGGACGTTTCCCTGAAGGAGTATGCCAACGAAGTGCTACTCATTGTCAACACCGCCACCAAGTGCGGATTCACCCCACAGTACGACGAGCTGGAGAAACTCTATGAGAAGTATCACTCCCAGGGATTCGAAATCCTCGATTTCCCCTGCAACCAGTTCGGGCAGCAGGCCCCAGGTACCGACGAGTCCATCCACGAGTTCTGCAAGCTCAACTTCGGCACCGAGTTCCCCCGGTTCAAGAAAGTGAAGGTCAATGGCGACGATGCAGACCCGCTCTTCAAGTTCCTCCAGGAGCAGTGTGGCTTTGCTGGCTGGGACATGGAGCACCCCATAGCCCACATCCTCGACGACATGCTTTCCAAGGCCGACCCCGACTACCGTCAGAAGCCAGACATCAAATGGAACTTCACCAAGTTCCTCATCAACAAGAAAGGACAGGTCGTGGCCCGCTTTGAGCCTACGGAGAAGATAGAGAACATAGAGAAACGAATCGAAGAGCTGCTCAAGTAGATGGAACAAACCAAGTGTCTCATCATAGGCAGCGGCCCTGCTGGCTACACTGCCGCCATTTATGCCTCGCGGGCCAACCTCAGCCCCATAGAGTATAGTGGGCTGCAGCCCGGCGGCCAGCTTACGCAGACCACCGAGGTGGAGAACTTCCCCGGCTACCCACAAGGTGTCGACGGCAACCAGATGATGCTCGACCTGCGCGAGCAGGCGGAGCGATTCGGGGCCGACATACGCGACGGTGAGATTGTTGCCGTCGACTTCTCCAAGGCCCCATATCTGTGTACCGCCGAGGACGGCACACAGATTGCCGCCCAGACCGTCATCATAGCTACCGGAGCCTCGGCCAAGTACCTCGGCCTCGACGACGAGCGTAAGTACAACGGGCAGGGTGTCTCGGCCTGCGCCACCTGCGACGGGTTCTTCTACCGCAAGAAGACAGTGGCCGTGGTCGGGGGAGGCGACACTGCCTGCGAGGATGCCCTCTACCTGGCCGGCCTGGCCAAGAAGGTCTACCTCATTGTGCGCAAGCCCTACCTTCGTGCGTCGAAGGTCATGCAGCAGCGCGTGTTCGAACGCGAGAACATCGAGATACTTTTCGAGCACAACACCGTGGGCCTCTTCGGCGACAACGGCGTAGAGGGTGCCCACTTAGTGAAGCGGCTCGGACAGCCCGACGAGCAGCCCGTCGACATAGCCATCGACGGCTTCTTCCTGGCCATAGGCCACAAGCCCAACACCGACATCTTCACTCCCTGGCTCGATACCGACGAGGTGGGCTATCTCAAGAAGGTCGACGGCACGCCACGCACCAAGCTGCCCGGCATATTCGTGGCCGGCGACTGCGCAGACCCCGTCTACAGGCAGGCCATTACGGCTGCCGGCTCTGGATGCCAGGCTGCCATAGAGGCCGAGCGCTACCTCCTGGGTAGCTGAGCCTTTCAGGCCTGCAACAACACACGACATTACGTCCGAGACCCTGCGCACACTGTGCAGACGGCTCTCGGGCGCTTTCTTTTTATGGCCCTACGAGAGATTTTGTGTTGGTCACGATTGTTAGGCTCCCGCATGATTCGGACGCACAAAAGCTTGTACCACCTATTTCGGATGGAAAATCCTTCTATAATCGTAGCGTTCGGGCACGGGATAATTGTGCCTTGAAATAGTCGGCTTTTATTATGATGTCTACCAAGGGAAAAGGCAGCGAAATCGTAGGAGTAAGAAGAAAGATGGAGAAAAAATGAGGGCTTGTAGGCAAAAAAATGGCAAAAAATTTCGTCGTTTGCGAAATAATAGCTATCTTTGGGCGCTAATTTGCCTAAATAGGCGT
>Ga0247608_10007093_pt1 | contig 11603 bp, 10 predicted proteins | sample 176DNAGHGlowgp2_FD_193490 | JGI IMG/M metagenome (GOLD analysis project Ga0247608, IMG submission 193490) | Sheep rumen microbial communities from Palmerston North, Manawatu-Wanganui, New Zealand - 1766 DNA GHGlow gp2 | ecosystem: Host-associated > Mammals > Digestive system > Stomach > Rumen ... | reverse complement strand
AAGGAATAGCAGTGGCTAATGCAGTTCCCGCAGCATTAGCTGCAGCAGACGATATAACTATGTCAAACGATGAAGATGGCGTGGCTCATTGGCTTAAAGTAAACTGTATCGGATAGAACGGAAAATCGGAAGATAATCTTGCCAGCACTTTTAGCTATGTGGGCTTGCTGGAGCGTGCCCCGCAATGCGCACCATTTTTGACACAGCATAAATACAGTATTTCAGCTTCATACGGAAAACAAACAACAGCCCTTAAGGAAATCTCCATTAAGGGCTGTTTCTTCATCATTTGTAGCTACCGGTTATATCATTCAGGTTTAACAGGCGGATTATCACCACCCGGAGCCATATCACCACCCGGCTTCTGAGGTGGTTCTCCATCTGGTTTCTCAGGCGGTTGTCCGTCCGGAGAAGTCGGTCTGTCACCGTCCTGCAGAGGTTCCTTTTTCCCGTCTTGAGCTTTATTTCCGTTAGGTGTTGAATCTCCCTCCTTACCCTGGGGTGGTTCACCTTTCCCATCCGGAGGAGCCTGCATTCCTTCTCCTTTTCCGCCTTCTTCGCTTATCTTGATCTCGATCGCCTCTCCCGATGACGATGTGCCCGCTGCATATGCTTTGCCATCCACTGTAAGCGTATGGCCGTTCAGATCAATGGAATCGGCATCGCAGGTAAGAGAGCTTATGTTTGAATCCACACTCAGGATCCATTTCGATCCTTCTGTAAGTTCCACATACACATCTCCTGCTTCCCCATCCGGATTGAGGGCTCCTTCAAATGTACTTCCGTCCTTTAAATACAGGTTCAGGATTGATATGTCATCTACGATCATATCTCCTTCGATTTTCTGCGATTCTGCCGTGAGATTGACTTTGCCTCCGTTTGATCCTTCATTTCCCCATCCGGCAGAAGCTGCACGTAAGAATACCCCGTCTCCGTTATTCGTTATATCCACTCCCGACAAAGATATATCGGTTGCCGTATTGTTTACAAAGAATATATCCCCGTTGGCATTCGTGATGCTCCCGCCCGTTGCCGAGAACTTCGAAAGCCCTGTATCAGCATCTCCAGACATGGACTGGTATATCATAACTGCATTGAAATTATCTGATTTATCACTGTTATGCTGGTTGTGATCAGCACACATAATCACGTTGTTGAGTGTTACCGAATTCTTTCCCTCAACGACCACACCTTCGGAAGCCGTAGATGTAAGCGTTGCGTCATTCACCGTGATATCAGCTGTAGAATATACGGCCGGCGATCCCTTACCGTCAGTCGTATAGCTGCCGCCTGTTACCGTAACCGTGCCTCCGCCCCGATCCGACCTTATTGATGCCGATGAATTGCCGGTCGTATGGATCGTAAGATTTGAGGCATTCATTGTACCTCCACCCGTAGTCATGATACCGCCGGAGCAGTTTCCTGAAGTATTGATCGTAGAATCGGATATATCAACGATAGTACCCTCTCCATACGAGAACACCGCATTTGCATGAGCTCCGTTTGTAGTGATATCCATGTCAGAGAGAGTCAGCTGTGCTGCGTTTGTTGCAAAAACTGCAGAGTTCTCACCGTAAAAATCTGCCTCATCGCCTTCCGAATCACCGGTTTTATTAACAGACGCATTACTGTATTCTGCGGTTTCCCCGTTAGCAGTTATCGCATGCCCGCCATCCTCAGTGTTTTCGAACGATGATGTCTTGTTGTCTGCATCCATAGTTTCCGTAACAGCTCCCGATGCTTTCTGTAAGACGGTCGTATCTGTTTTATCTGTGATATTTCCCGCACCAACGGCTGCATTCCCGCATCCTGTGATCATAAGGGCAGCTATCGCAGCAAATACAGCTGAGTCCTTTATCAGATGTCTTTTCTTCATATACATGTCCTCCATATGTTCCTGTCTTCATTTGGTTACCGGATTTCTATGGTATGCATATTACAGACCGATTTTGTACAACCTGTGTTGTAAATGTGTAGAATGTGTGATTTTTCATGATATAATAAATATTATAGTTAACACGTTATATCGGAATATATTCCAGGATTATACACGATGATAAATGAAAGAATACAAGAGTCACGATCTGGTGCCTTCTTTCTATCTGGTAGATTGACTAATTCAAATTGTCGGGATGATCGTTGAAACATAAAACCGGAAGATATTCCAGTTTTTTAAAGACGATGGGGGCCTTATTAAAGGGATATGAAAACTTCCAAATTCGACAAATCGTGCGAGGTTTGGAAGTTTTTCTATTTAACAAGAAACTCTATTTATTATAGAATCACACCATAGAAAACTTCCAAAACATCAAAAAAATACAAGATTTGGAAATAAATGGATAAAAGATATGGTTGGAAGAACAGAAGAAAAGAAGTTATTGCAATCGCTTTTGAAAGAGGATGAGGAAAAAGAATGAGTACTGATAATAAATCCGCCTATGATTCAAATATATATGATGAACATATAGTTAATGTCCTTCCGTATTATCGGGAATACCATGATCAGATTATTGATCTTGTCCAGATCTGTAAGCAGGATCCTATTGATTGGCTGGATGCCGGGTGTGGGACCGGAACACTTGCATCAAGAGTTCTGGAGAAAGAACAAAATGTAAGATTCACCTTATGCGATCCATCAGAGAAGATGCTGAATGAGGCGGAAAAGAAACTCAAAGATAAGAATATCCGCTTCATCAAGGCGGCTTCTCATGAGTTTGATTATGATTCGGAATATGATGTTATAACCGCGGTACAGTCTCATCACTATTACAGACCTGATGAGCGGGCAAGAGCTGTATCGAATTGTTATCGGGCACTGCGCAACGGCGGTATTTTTATCACGTTTGAGAATATCAGAATGTCTTCTGAGACCAGTGATACTATAGCCATGAAACGCTGGGTGAAATTCTTAAGAGAACACGGAAATTCCGAACAGGATATTAAAATGCATATAGACAGACGTGGAGTAGAGACCTTTCCGATCACCATAGAGCAACATATTGATCTGCTTAGGCGCTCCGGCTTCAGGTCAGTGGATATATTATGGGCATCATATCTGCAGGCGGGATTCATGGCAATTAAGTAATCGGCGTTAGCAGGTTATCTTGGAAGATATCAGTGTGACGTTCAGACATGGCTGGTCTAATATTGTACCTAAAATATGTATGTAGGATAAGGAGTAACTTTAAAAAATAGGTAAATGTACCCATAATCTAAAATGACTATTGAAAATAGATTCATGCTGAGGTAAACTTTAGAAAAAGGGTAAATATACCCATAATCTAAAGCAGAGGCACTATATGATGATTGAAAGACAACGGTATTTAGATAAGTTGATCAGCCATATGAATAATGGTCTGATAAAGGTAATAACAGGAATAAGAAGATGCGGAAAGTCGTATCTGTTATTCGAAATATTCTACAAATATCTTCTTGAACAGGGGGTACCGAAGGAAAATATAATCGCTGTTCCATTGGATGATGAAGAATATGTTGAATTTATTGATTCTAATAAATTAAATGATTACATAAAGAGCAGACTGGTTGACAGTAATCAGAACTATTATGTTTTCATAGATGAGGCTCAGTATGCGATAACAAAAGAGGAAATGAAGAACCCTGACGTTCCAATAAGATTATACGGAGTATTGAATGGCCTTCTCAGAAGGAATAATGTAGATATTTACGTTACCGGAAGTAATTCGAAATTTCTTTCATCAGATATAATGACAGAGTTTCGTGGAAGGGGAGATGAAATCCATATTGCTCCGTTATCATTTTCTGAATATTTGCCGGCTTCTAAAAAAGATAAGTTTGATGCCTGGCAGGATTATATGTACTATGGTGGACTTCCCCATGTGCTGGCTGAACCTGATGATCAGTCTAAGTCAGCTTATCTGGAAAGATTAAATAAGGAAATATATTTGCGTGATATCTGTGATAGATATGATATCAAAGACGGAAGTGGAATGGAAGAACTCATGAAATTACTGGCCTCTGCTATTGGGTCTCTTACTAATCCACAGAAGGTTTCTGATACATTTACCAGTAGTGGGCGTAAAGGGATATCTATGCCTACTATAGCCAATTACTTAAAGTATCTCCAGGAGAGCTTCATGGTTCAGAAGGCAGAACGCTACAATATTAAGGGGAGAAAGTATATCAGTACGCCAGCTAAGTATTACTATACCGACATAGGATTAAGAAATGCTTTTCTGAATTTCAGACAGTATGAAGAGACGCATATCATGGAAAATATTATCTACAATGAGCTTATTTATCGTGGATATAATGTTGACGTTGGTGTTGTGGAAATAAGATCTGATGAGGGAGGAAAAAGAACCAAAAAACATTTAGAAGTAGATTTTGTTGTTAACCAGGGAAGTAAACGATATTATATACAGTCTGCATATGCTTTGCCGGATAAAGAAAAGATGGATCAGGAACAGGCTTCGCTTGTAAAGATATCTGATTCTTTCAAGAAAATAATCATTGTATCCGGTAATGCAAAGATTTGGAGAAATGAGCAGGGTATAACTATTATAAGTTTGTTCGATTTTTTGTTAAATGAGGATAGCTTGGATTATTAAACCAGAATTAAATGTTCTGATATATAGGAGAAAATACATGGCAGATATAAAATGCACAAAGTGCGGTGGCACATTAAAATTTCAGCAAGGAGATACTGTGGGCGTTTGCGAATCCTGTGGGGCCGAGCAGACTTTAGCTCATCTTGATGAAACGGAAGAAAAATGTATAGCTCCTGCTAAACCAACTAAAATACTGAATAAACAAATTGTTATTAGAACTCTTATTGTATGTGCCTGTGTTGCATTAGTTATTCTTGGAATTATTTATCGTATATCGCTGGGCATTAAGATTAATGACAGACATTTTCCTGATCGGGCATTAAGTAATAGTGTAAGAATATTGGATTTAAATCAAAATGGATATTTAAGTAAGAAGGAATTGGCAGAAGCAGATACTCTTGGTATTTGGGGCCCGTGCCGTGATCTGTCCGGAATTGAGTATCTGACCAATTTGAAAAGCCTTGGTATTAATGGGTGTCAATTCTCTGATCTGTCAGGCGTAGAGTACCTGACTAATCTGGAAGAACTGCATCTTAGTAATATTTATGGTCAATGTCCTGACCTGTCAGCCCTTGAGAATCTGACTAATTTAAAGGAACTTAGAATATATGAATCTGTATTCAGTGAAAAATTTGTTTTTGATAATGATATATCAGTTACCAATCTGAATTTTAAATATTGTGTTTTTGAGAAAGGTATTCTCTTTAAAAATAATTCTGTTGAAGACGTAAATGTTGATGAATGTGCAGCATGCGGTGAAGTCGTTTTTGCGGATTGTGATGGATTGATTGATTTCGATGCAGATTTTCATCCAGATGATTATGATTTGGATTGGGTTTTGGACGATTATAAATTTGATTATTTTGAAGCTTTGATGGAACAAAGCTTCAGCATTGATTTATCAGGATGCGATAGTCTGGAGAGAGTTTTTGTTCATACTACAGGAATAATTTCTTCTGTTAACCTTAGTAATTGCAGCATGCTAAGAGAAATCCTTCTATCCGATTGGCGTGATAAATCAGATGAGATTACTCTGAATATCAGTGGTTGTCCTAATATTGATTATGCTCATATAGGGTTAAATGGTCTTAAAGAATTAGACATCAGTGACTGTCCGCTACTGATATCTGTAACAGAACAAACTCCAAGCGATAAAGATTACTGCCTTGAATATGAGAGTGAAGATGGATATATTTGGGCATCAAACGAGAAAATTAAGATTATAAAATGATTTTTTGAGAGTGACGTAAGAACATAATATTGAAATTTGATCGGTTAAAAAATCTAACAATACATAAAATGAGCGTAAAGAGCAGTTATAAAAGAGGCGTATAATTAAACGTCTCTTTTTTGTTAAAACGAAGAGTATCAGCATAGAAGCTGCCTGACAACAGATGATCCCCATATAGTATTTAAAATCTACTCAAAATACCCATTGACATCCATAAGCAACTGCTCTATTATGAATTTATCGAATATCTGTTCGATAAAGGAGGGCTTATGGACAGGGTGATACTGCACAGTGACATGAACTGCTTTTACGCCTCTGTGGAGATGCTTCATCATCCGGAATTCGGTGATCGTCCCCTTGCAGTCGGAGGAGATCCGTTAGCCAGACACGGAATAGTGCTGACGGCAAATTATCCCGCAAAGAGAAGAGGAGTCAAGACAGGAATGGCTCTCTGGCAGGCAAGAAAGGCATGCCCGGAGCTTATATTCGTTCCTCCGAGGATGGATCTTTATTTAAGATTCTCAAAGCTTGCCCATTCAATATATAAAGACTATTCGGATCTTATCGAACCTTTTGGCATAGACGAATCCTGGATCGATATAACATCGAGCGTATCAGCATTGGGAGACGGACCTCATATCGCTGATAAGATAAGCAAAAGGATAAAGCATGAACTGGGTCTTACCGTATCCATAGGGATCAGCTATAACAAGATATTTGCAAAGTTCGGATCCGATTACAAAAAGCCTGATGCCATAACTCATATCACAAGAGACAACTACAAGGATATCGTATGGAGATCACCTGTTGGAGATCTGCTCTATGTCGGAAGGGCAACAGAAAGAAAACTAAGATCTGTCGGGATAAGGACAATAGGAGATCTTGCGATTGCAAGTCCCGATTATCTTAAAGGAATGCTTGGAAAGATGGGACTTATCCTGTGGATATTTGCAAACGGAGAGGATCAGACTCCGGTCAGTGAGGACAAGGAAGTCTCTCCGATAAAGAGCATAGGAAACAGCACTACAACACCGAGAGATCTGACATGTGATGATGATGTAAGCACAGTGCTGTATCTTTTGTCGGAAAGTGTGGCAAGCAGATTAAGAGACAATCATTTCGTGGGAAGGAATGTAGGCATATCCGTAAGGGATAACGGACTTTTCTGGTTTTCTAGACAGAAAAAGATAGATATCCCCACAAACATATCTGAAGAGATATACAGATACGCGCTAGAGATATTTAAGGCAAATTATACATGGCGCCAGCCCATAAGGAGTATAGGCGTGAGAGTATCCGATCTTATACTGGATGAGTACTGCTATCAGTTAAGCCTCTTTAGTGATCCCATAATGCGCGAGAAGCAGCTTAAGGCTGATATAGCCGTAGATACATTAAGAAACAGATTTGGACATGAGAGCATAATGCGAGGACGGATGTATATGGACAGAGATCTTTCGGGGCTTGATGCAAAGGCAGAAGATCATATGGTCCATCCGCATTCATACTTTGAAAAAGGAAATCAAGTAGGTAACGAGGAGATATACGGATAATGGCAATAAGAAACGGTTTTAAGGTATATGTTGACGTAGGAGCGGTCTTTTCCGATGAAGGAGAGCTTCTTCCTCAGTATCTTATCTGGGAAGACGGTACGCGTTATGACATAGATATGGTAAAGAGCATCGAAAGATGTGCAAGCAGAAGAGCAGGAGGAGCCGGCATCCTTTACAGGTGCAGGATAAACGGGCAGTATATGAAACTCTTTTACGAGGAAAACAACAGATGGTTTGTTGAGGCCAAAAGATCTTCTTAAAATGGCAGGCCCACCCTTTCAGGCAAAAAGGGTGGGCAACAAATGGAAAAATATATCTGATCATGCAGAGCATTGCATGAATCATCTTGCTAAATAATGATAACATAAAAAGTGTAACAGATCATAACGGTTTACATAACATGCATTCAAAAAAACACAGATTTAAAACAGATAAAACACACTTTGTTCATAATCAGGGGGTATATATAAGATATAAGTTAGATATAAGAAATCTCCCCTGCAATGGATTTATTATGACAAAAGAAGGTCGTGGCTTGCCACGATTTTCTTTTTGTACAAATATATCCATAAAACACTTTTTAAATATGCTCTTATAAATGGCAGGCCCACCCTTTCAATCAAAAGGGTGGGCACAAATGGAAGATATATAAAAGTCACACCACTCCGGCGTGAACTGTTGCTCTTCAAAAACCACTCAAGGGAGTGGTCTTTGTCTGTTGGGAGTATAATGAAAAAGAAAAACGTAACTTATCTTGAAAGTATGGTAACATATTAAGTGTAACAGATCTTTTGGAAACCAGCATGTGATAAAGACGCCGATCGTAAGGAATGCAAAACTCTCGACTGTGGGATACAAGCCCGAAGTATGGAAGGAATGGACATGAGTGCGATAGGTATAATCTTCTCAAGACGAAGCTACAGAGGGACATATTTGCCCGAAAAGATACCAAGAAGCGATCTTAGGATTATCATGCAAGCCGGCCTTGCAGCACCCTCGGGATGCAACAGACAGACTACGAGCCTTATAGGGGTAGATGACAGGAAAGTGCTGGAAAAGATCATATCGGTCATAGATCCGCCGGTAGCACAGACAGCTCCCGCAATGATATGCGTGCTAACTCAGAGGATTAACGCATACAGAGACAAATGCTTTGCGATACAGGATTATTCCGCAGCGATCGAAAACATGCTGATAGCAATAGAAGAGCTCGGATACAGAAGCTGCTGGTATGAAGGTCATATCACAGACGATGACAGGATATGCGACAGGATTGCAAAGATTTTAAACGTGCCGGATGACTACGATCTTGTCTGCATCCTTCCCGTAGGAAAGGCAACGGATGAAGTCAGTGCACCCTTAAAGAAAGACTTTGATGAAAGAGCCTGGTTTAACGGATTTGGCATAAAGGAAAACAAATACTGCCTTAAATGGGATGATCAGGGAGGATTTGGCTTTGCATCAAAAAAGAATGAATACGCAGAGGGAGAACATGTTGAGGTCATCTTTAATGCGATAATGACGGATGTGAGCTATACCTTTCATGTAAATGTGGATGATTTTAGAGTAACAAATAACGGCAGCATTGCATATATCACATTCATAATGCCGGATCATGATGTTGAACTGTCATATACATGCAAAAATGTGATGATGTATGCACCAAACATCATCACAGACGGCATGCGAAGCACAGCATCTATAGAAAACAACACGGGTTCATGGATATGTCCCGCATGCAATGCAAAGAATACGGCAAAATTCTGTTATGAATGCGGAACGCCCAGACCAAAGAAAGACGGAGAATGAAGATGGGAAAAAAGGACATCGATGCGATACGTGAAATGTGTGAAGCAGGAATGAGTCTTAACGCGCTTTTCAAGATATTCAAAAACATTGACACAAAAGACATAGAACAAGTCTATAACGAATATATGAGTAAAGACGATGATGACTATGTAAAGGAAGACATATATATCAGCAATAATTGCTCATGATGGTTTACATAACAATAGATGACCGTAATGGTCAAAATCCATAAATCGGAAAATCTCTAAGACAGAATACAAAGATACGATCAGAGAAAAGTACGCATTTACCTGCATGAGAGCATGTGACAGACGTGTCATATGCAAAATGAAGCTGTAAAGTAAATGAATTATCGATATTTTTCATACCGCGTGATAGAAGCTTTACAGCGATGAAGAGATAGAGGAAATGGATTACCCAGATATGATCACGCTGCATACATATCCGACAGGGATAAGGATCTATTCGACGGACATATGGATGGTTTAACTTGGTAGAGAAATTCTTAACAACATACAAAATGAGAACTGGGAAGGCAAAAAATGTCTCCCCAATTTTAATATTATAATATCATTATTTCAGGATAACTTACTAACGTCCGTGACATAATACCATTCAATATTCCTCTAAAAGTGATATTATTCCAAGGATTTAGAGGAAAAACGAATTGACATATGAGTGGCAAGATAATCTAGCTATGGGATTAGTGGAACGATGTTTTAATCTGAGCAAGGAATTTTTCAGCTATAGGTGTAAAGGATGGGAATTTGTGCCAGATCAAGTATAGCTCAGATGTCTGCTTCGGAGATAAAGGAAGAAATACCAGACCATTCTCCTCTGAGCATTCGACCAAATGCTTAAAAGTCAGGAGGATTCCGAGACCTTCCTGTGCAAAAAGAGATCCGTTATAAGACAGGCGGAATGAACCTTCAAGATGCAGTCTTTCAAAATCATCACCGGCCCAGGCAGGTATTTCATTGTTCCAGCTCTGCTCGGAACAGAAGAGAGGCTGCCCGATGAGATCTTTTACCTTAATGGATTTCTTCATGGCAAGAGGATGGTCTGTTGGCATGACGGCACCCCATATATCAGCTTCCGGAAATCTGACATAATCGTATTTTGCCGTATTTGGCTTTTCGCATAAAACTGCAAAATCAAGAAGCCCTTTATCCAGTTTTTCCGTAACCTGTTCTGTATCGCCGCTGGTGATGTGATAGGTAAATCCGGGATAACTGCTTTTTAATATGCGGATCTCCCGTGCAAGGTATTTTATCTGATAGCTTTCGGCCAGTCCGAAGTAGATATCACCGCCTGTGATGTCGTCAAGGGTGATGAATTCCTGCTCGATCCTGTCGGCCATTGCAATAAGATCCTCAGCACGGTCGCGAAGAAGCATTCCCTCATCTGTCAGAGAAATGCTGAAGCTGTGACGTGTGAACAACCTCTTCCCAAGCTCATCTTCAAGTGTTTTTAATGCTTTCGAAAGCGTAGGCTGCGTGACATGAAGCATGTCCGCAGCTTTTGTCATATTCTCTTCTCTTGCGACGGCAAGGAAGTATCGTAAGTGTTTGATCTCCATAGGCACCTCTCTCTGATATTCGCTTTTGGAATATCATGATATTCATTTTATTCATTAGCGAAGAATCCGTCAAGTAAATATAATGAGGGTACGAGGTAAGGCAGATGGAAATAAAGGCACTGATAGAAAATCTTACAGACAATGGATGCAGCAGAGAAGGAACTTTGAGGGCAAAGGCTCTTTATGAAGCCGGAGACATCGACGGACTCATAAAGCATCTTCGTAGATGCCGATGCGATCTGGTGGAGGAGATGCATGACAGTCAGAGGAAGGTTGATCGGATGGACTATCTGATACGGCAGGCACAAAAAGAAGGTAAACGGTAATCAAAAGAACAAAGGAGGCAGATGATGATCAAAAAGGAAGAACTGACACTTGTAACGGAATGGGATAAGACATTTCCAAAAAGCGATAAGGTGGATCACAGCAAGGTGACCTTTGTGAACCGCTATGGCATCACACTTGCAGCAGATATGTATGTGCCTAAAGATAAAGAGGGCAGGCTTCCCGCAATCGCAGTATGCGGTCCCTTTGGTGCGGTTAAGGAGCAGTGCAGTGGATTGTATGCGCAGACCATGGCAGAGAGAGGGTTTTTGACAATAGCATTTGATCCCTCTTTTACCGGAGAAAGTGGCGGGAACGTAAGATATATGGCTTCCCCGGATATCAATACCGAGGATTTCATGGCGGCGGTTGACTTTCTTTCCCTGAATGATAGAGTTGATCCTGACAGGATAGGGATCATAGGTATCTGCGGCTGGGGCGGAATGGCGATCAACACGGCGGCACTTGATACGAGAATAAAGGCAACCGTGGCATCCACCATGTATGATATGACCAGG
>Ga0247608_10007092_pt1 | contig 11605 bp, 6 predicted proteins | sample 176DNAGHGlowgp2_FD_193490 | JGI IMG/M metagenome (GOLD analysis project Ga0247608, IMG submission 193490) | Sheep rumen microbial communities from Palmerston North, Manawatu-Wanganui, New Zealand - 1766 DNA GHGlow gp2 | ecosystem: Host-associated > Mammals > Digestive system > Stomach > Rumen ... | reverse complement strand
GCTGCCATGAGAAGGGGCTTGAGGAAATTGGTGACCAGCTCGGACTTACTCGTGAGCGCGTTCGTCAGATTCGCGAAAAGAGTATCGCTAAGCTGCGCGATTCTGGCAATGCTAAAATTTTAATGAAATATTTAGGCTAAAATTTTTGCAGCTCCAAAAATATTCGTACCTTTGGGGCTGTGAAATGCATAACACTGATAAAAATAGTGGTGCTGGGCATACTCACATGTATGCCCAGCAGCTTTTTTGCATGGGAGAAAAAAGACTCTCTCATCTTGCCGCGTATCTATACCTATTCGAAATATCATCAGCCTTATTCCGACACTATCACAGACAATGTGTACATGAAGTATCGCTTCAACGTGGAACGACGCAATCCTACCCTATGGCTGATTCCTACTATGTATGTGATGGCCAAAGGTGAGCGACAGTATGTTTATGAGGCTTATAACAAATTCGTTTATTCAGGTAGCAGACATAAGTATGACATTGTCAGTCAGGTACGGTCAGGCACCATCCGCCATAACCGCAAAGCCATGCCAACCCTGATGGATCTGGTCACCCCCAAGCTATACGATATAGCTCTTTACGATGGGCATGTCCTCTCACCCTTTAACCGCGTGAACAAGAAATATTACAGATACAAACAGGAAGCCAGCAGCACTGACGGCACGACACGCATCAATTTCAGACCGAAGCTTTACAACACTCAGTTGCTGAACGGCTATGCCATTGTGGAGACAGAGACCGGACGTATTCTCAAATCTGTTATCAACGGAGAGTTTGACATGATCAGCTTTCGCACGGAGATTAACTACAGCAGCAAGGGAGGACAATTCATCACCCCGTGGAAATCATCGACTGCGGCTACCTTCAAGTTTGTGGGCAACCGCGTTTCGGCCAATGTCACCGCCATACACAACTGTACCTCAGAACTTCCCGACAGTATCACATGGGCAGAAGGCAAAGCAACGATGGACACCCTGCGCCCCATTCCGTTAACAGTAGAGGAAGAAGAGCTTTATGAGAAGACAGAGGACTATTTCCCTGCCCCACCCTCACCAGAAGATACGATTCCTCATCATCCTCCTCTATTGAAAAAAATCTTTTGGGACACCATCGGTGAAACACTCGTCACCCCCATCAGGGCCGAATCAGAGCAGGTATATGTCAAACTCTCACCCATCATCGACCCCCTCGCCGTCAGATATAGTGACAGCAAGGGTTTCTCCTACAAGATGAAACTGCGTTTCCAATATACTTTCTCACCCCACCGTTACCTGACGTTCAACCCATACTTCGGCTATAACTTCAAGATTAAGCAATTCTTCTTTGATGCTCCCTTACGTATGACTTATAATCCTAAGCGTAACGGATATGCTGAACTGACTTTTGGTAACGGCAATCGCATCAGTAATTCGACAGTCGAGGAATTGATCAAGGAAGAATATGGCGACTCACTCGACTTCACAAATATGGAAATGAATAAGTTTAAGAACACCTATATCCGTGCCTTCAACAATATCATGCTTTTCGACTGGCTGGACATAGAGTCGGGTCTGGTCTTCCACAGGCGTAGTGCCGTCAATAAGGAAATGATGAGGAGATATGACATGCCGATGGTCTACACCAGTTTTGCACCTATGATGGGTGTCAAGATCCTGCCTTGGGCAAAAGGTCCGATGTTCACCATCGACTGGGAACGAGGCGTCAAAGGAATCGGTTCATCCAACATCAGTTATGAGCGCTGGGAAACCGATGTCCAATGGAAAAAGCGCATACCAGGACTCCGGGTTCTGAATATGAGAGCGGGCTATGGTACATATACCCATAGGGAGCAAAACTATTTCGTCGACTTCGACAACTTCCAGGACTCCAACCTTCCCGACGGCTGGGATGACGACTGGAGCGGTGAGTTCCAATTACTCAATGGCAGTGAGTTTAACCGGTCGGATTACTATATCCGTGCGAATGTATCCTACGAATCACCGCTGATGTTTGCCCCCTGGCTGCCGTACGTGGGAAAATTCATCGAGAAAGAACGGTTCTATATCAATTCCGTTCTACTTGAGCGCTCACGGCCATATTATGAGATTGGCTATGGTTTCACCAACAGATACATTTCCATAGCAGCCTTTGCCAGTTTCAAAAGCAGCCACTTCCAGCGTTTTGGATTCAAATTCGATTTCGAGATTTTCAAACGATGGTAAAAAAAGAACAAAGCATGAACAAGCCATTAACGATCTACAAAGCCAGTGCCGGCAGTGGAAAGACCTTTACCTTGGCCACAGAGTATATCAAGCTGTTGGTTGAGAATCCGCAATCCTACCGTAACATTTTAGCAGTAACCTTTACCAATAAGGCCACGGAAGAGATGAAGATGCGTATTCTCAGTCAACTCTATGGCATCTGGAAACAACTGCCTGACTCTGCCAATTATATGAAAGTGATCTGTGAGAAGACAGGGCAGAAGGAATCATTTGTCAGCGAGCGCGCAGGCATAGCACTCAGCAACCTGCTCCACAACTATAATTATTTCCGTGTGGAAACCATCGACACCTTCTTCCAAGGTGTACTCCGTAACCTTGCCCGCGAACTCGACCTGACCGCCAACCTGCGCATCGGGCTCAACGACACGCAGGTGGAGGAACTTGCCGTAGACCAGTTGATTGAAGACCTCAAGGCGACAGATGTCATACTCCAATGGATGCTGAGATATATCATGGACAATATCTCTGAAGACAAGACATGGAATGTGATAGGACAGATCAAGCATTTCGGCAAGACAATCTTCCATGACAACTACAAGAACGTAAGCGATGTGCTTCGCCAGAAGATGGAGGAGCCTGGATTCTTTGACCACTACACTGCACGGCTGAAAGAGCTACGGAAAGCTGCAGAAGAGCAGATGAAACAGCTGGCCGACGACTTCTTCGAGGAGATAAACAATGAAGGGCTGTCCATCGATGACTTCTCATACGGTAAAACTGGCATTTGTGGTTTCTTTCTGAAACTGCAAGCCGGTTTTTTCGACGAAAGCATTGTAGGTAAGCGAGTTGCCGACAGCGTGGGTGACCCGGAAAAATGGTGCAAGAAGACCCATCCGCGCCGGGAACTTATCTACAGTCTCGCCGACACCACCCTTGGCAATATCCTCAGGAATGCCATAGAAGAACGGCCCCGTCAGTGGAAGCTCTACCAATCGGCCGATCTGACCTTGCGCCATCTGAGTCAGGTCAGACTATTAGGCGACATTGAGAAGAAGGTACGAGAACTCAACGAGGGTGCCAACCGTTTCCTGCTTAGTGACACCCAGCAATTGCTCCATGCCATGATTGATGGCAGCGACACACCATTCATCTTTGAGAAAATAGGCACTCAACTGCAACATGTCATGATCGATGAGTTTCAAGACACCTCTACCGTGCAATGGCAGAATTTCAAGATTTTACTCTCTGAGGCCATGAGTCAGGATGGAGCAGGAAACCTGATTGTCGGCGACGTGAAACAGAGCATCTACCGTTGGCGTTCAGGCGACTGGCGCCTCCTGAATGATATTCAGGATCAGTTTTCCTCACCCGAGTCGCAGCTCAATATCTGTACACTCAGCACCAACTACCGTTCACAGCGACATATCATTGAATTCAACAATGCATTCTTCCGCACAGCAGCTGAACTTGAGTATCTGGCATTGCAGGATGATCCGGAAGCGACAGCCCTTCAGCGGGCCTATGCCGATGTGGAACAGACCATTCCAGACAAGCGAGGCAACAGCGGACTGGTCCAGATACAACTGCTTCCTGCAGAAGACTATCAGGAAAAGACTTTTGAGCGTATCGCTGATATCGTGTGTGAGTTACAGGAGAAAGGGGTCAAGCCCTCAGAGATGGCTATCCTTGTAAGAACGAACGTCTATATTCCACTGATTGCCGACTATTTCAACAAGCATCTGCCTGATATCCGGATTGTCTCTGACGAGGCCTTCCGATTGGATGCCTCCATCGCTGTCAATCTGCTTGTCGATGCTCTGCACCTTATCACGCACCCTGACGAAACGCTTGCCAAGGCTAACATCGTGAAGCAATACCAATATTATGTGCTTGGCAAAGAGATGCCAGACAACCAACTGTTGCTCAGCAGCCAACCACTTGATGAGCTTTTGCCAGAGGCTTTCATCAACCACTTTGATGAACTGATGAATCTGTCATTATATGAACTGTCAGAACGTCTATACACCATTTTTGAACTACAACGTCTGAAAGGTCAGAGTGCCTATCTATGTGCTTTTTACGACCAGCTACTCAAATTCACCACCGAGAACAACACAGGCATTGATGCCTTCGTTACCGAATGGCAGGAAAACCTGTGTTCAAAGACCATCCAAAGCGATGAAATCAACGGCATCCGTCTGATATCCATCCACAAATCGAAGGGTTTGGAGTTTGATCATGTGATTATCCCTTTCTGCGACTGGCAACTCGAGAAGCCACAAGGCAACATCCTCTGGTGCAGCCCTCATGAAGCACCATTTAATGAATTGCCGATTGTACCTGTTGACTATAGCCAGAAGCAGATGATGGGCACCATCTATGAAAGTGACTATCTGCACGAACACCTACAAAACACGGTCGACAACCTGAACCTGCTTTATGTCGCATTCACTCGTGCCTGTAAGAGTCTATTTGTCATTGGCAAACGTCATGCCAAGAACAGCCGTTCAACCTTGATTGAACAGGTTGTCCCCCTTGTAGCCCATGAGAAACCTGAGGCACTGCTTTCTGGTATTGACAATGAAGATGCGCCACTTGAGTTCACATACGGAACACTTGTTTCACAATCACAACCCTCAAAAGATACGGACATCAGTCAAGAATCACCCAATCCCTTCCTGCAAAAGACAACACCCGTCGGTATTGACATCGACACATTCAACAATCCTGTATCTTTCCGTCAGAGCAATCGCAGCAAGGACTTTATCATCCAGCAGGACGATGAAAACGACGAGCAGCAACAGAGACAGTATATCCAATTAGGAAGCATTCTCCACCAAGTATTCTCCACCATTCACACCGTGGCAGACATCTCCAGTGCACTGAAACGTTTGCAACTCGAAGGAATCTTATACGATGACCAGATGACTGCTGAGAAGGTCTCCTCCATGCTCCAGAAAAGGCTTGAACATCCAAGGGTAGCCGACTGGTTTTCAGACCGTTGGACTCTCTTCAATGAATGTACTATCCTAACGATGGAAGACGATGAAGTCATTGAACGGCGGCCTGATCGGGTGATGACTGATGGCAAGGAATGGGTCGTAGTCGACTTCAAATTCGGCAGACCGATGGAAGAGTATCACGATCAAGTACGCGAATATATGCAGTTGCTATCAGAGATGGGCCACACCAACATCAAGGGCTTTCTTTGGTATGTCTATAGTAATCAGATAGAAGAAGTAAAAAAGGAGTTAGAAGCATGAAGAGTTTCCTCGAATACGTCGCAGCAGACCTGCTTAAGAAATACGGCACCAACATGTCGCGTATCGCCGTTGTCTTCCCCAACAAACGAGCTGCCCTTTTTCTGAATGAACATCTGGCACGCCAGGCAGGCAAGCCCCTATGGAGTCCTGTCTGTATCACCATCAGTGATCTGTTCCGTAGCCATAGTGAACGACAGGTGGCAGATACCATCCAACTGATATGCGAGCTTCATCAGTGCTTTACACAGTGTACAGGCATTGATGAGACCCTTGATCATTTTTACGGATGGGGCCAGCTGTTACTTTCTGATTTTGACGATCTTGACAAGAACATGGCTTCAGCGGAGCATGTCTTTGCCAACCTGCGTGATATCCATGAGTATGACGACATCTCTTATCTCAATGAACAACAACGTGCCACCCTCCACAAATTCTTCAGTCATTTCAGCGAAGATCATAACACAGAACTGAAACAGCGATTCCTGCAACTATGGAGCCATATCCTCGACATCTACCAGACTTTCAATCACAAACTGTCCGAACAGGGATTAGCCTATGAAGGGGCACTCTATCGGGAAGTGGCGGAACGGGAGGGCATCGACTTCAACTACGACACCTATCTGTTTATCGGCTTCAATATGCTCCAACAGGTGGAGCAGACGCTTTTCCGTCGCATGAAGCGACAGGGTAAGGCCCGATTCTACTGGGACTATGACCAGTATTACCTCAACAGGAATGAGGCTGGTTTCTACATTTCGCAATACCTCCATGACTTCCCGAATGAATTAGACAACAGCGATGATGCCATCTACAGGAACTTCTCCCGCCAGAAGAGCATCACCTATATGTCAGCACCAACCGAGAATATTCAGGCACGTTACATCAGTACGTGGCTGAGACAGCAGAACCGTATCGAAGACAACAGACGAACAGCCATCGTGCTTTGCGATGAAAACCTGTTGCAGACAGTCATCCACTGTATTCCACCGGAAGTGGGGAAGGTGAATATCACGACAGGCTATCCACTCTCCCAGACACCCATCACTTCACTTGTCAATCTGCTCATCAGCCTACAGACCAGCGGTTATGTTATACAAACACGCCAATACCGTCTCCGTTATATCAACCATGTATTACGACACCCCTATTCACACTATATCTCTGAGGCATGCAACAGTCTTTACGAAGAACTGAACACCCAAAAGATTTACTATCCAGAGATATCACAACTCTCAAAGGACGAAGGACTCCAACTGCTCTTTTCTATGGAGCATGACCGTCAGGAGCACTTCAACAGCGCACTCCTTCTGTGGATGATGTCTGTGATCCGTAGGATTGCAAAAGCCATCAGGGCGGAAGGCGTGGAATCATCTCCCCTTACGCAAGAGAGTCTTTTCAGAATGTACACCCTCTTGAACCGCCTAAGTGACCTTGTAAACAACAGCATTCTTCAAGTCGATACCATCACCCTTCAACGACTCATCACACAGATTGTCGATGCCACAAGTATTCCTTTCCACGGAGAGCCTATAGAAGGCATTCAGATCATGGGTGTTCTTGAAACTCGAAACATCGACTTCGAACATCTTCTTATCCTCTCTTGCAACGAAGGCAACCTCCCCAAAGGGATTAGCGACACATCGTTTATACCCTATAGCATCCGTAAAGCCTATGGGCTCACCACCATCGACCATAAGGTAGCTATCTATGCCTATTATTTTCACCGATTGTTACAACGTGCCAGCGACATCACATTAGTCTATAACAATTCCACCAACGATGGCCAGACGGGTGAAATGTCACGATTCATGTTACAGATGATGGTTGAGAGCGGTCACAGAATAGCCACTCAGGCCCTACAGGCCAGTCAGGCACCGATACAGCGGGAGCTCCTGTCCATAGAAAAGACCGACACCGTCATGCAACTCCTGCGGAAACGGTTTGAAGACAGTCTCTTCACACCGACTGCCATCAACCGCTATATGCGTTGTCAGCTACAATTCTTCTACCGTTACATAAGTGGCATCATCGAACCGGACAATGACGATGAAGACACGATTGACAATCGGATCTTTGGTAATATCTTCCATTTGGCAGCCCAGCTTATCTATCAAAGGCTCATGCAACGAAGCCGCAAGATTATGGCCGAAGATATTGAATATCTGCTCAAGACAGAAGTAGATATTGAACGGGCGGTTGACGATGCCTTCAAGAAAGAACTATTCCAGATGAAGGACCCAGCCCGTCCCCTGCCACCATTTGACGGTTTGCAGATTATCAACCGCGAAGTCATCATCAAATACATCAGGCAACTGCTTGAAATAGACCGTCGTCTGACACCTTTCACCATTCTTGGCCTTGAGAAACCTGTAAAGATGGATTATAGAATGACAGTCGGAAATGATACTATCACGATGTCCCTTGGAGGCATTATCGACCGTCTGGACAGTATTACTGCACCTAATGGAAAGGAACAGATCCGGGTGGTAGACTATAAAACCGGCAGCCGGCGACTGAAGGCTTTGGCTGATGTCGATGCCATCTTCGCGCAGGAGAGTCTGAAAGATCACAGCGACTATTACCTGCAGGCCTTTCTCTACAGCCATATCATCAGATGCGAATCGAATGACGTACCCGTTTCACCAGCTCTGCTCTTCATTCAGCATGCTGGTACCGACGACTATGATCCCACCCTGTGTCTGGGTCGTGAACCTGTCAACGACATCGCTCATGTCTCAGAACCGTTTATGCAACAACTCTCCGGCATTATCAGCGACATTTTCAATCCCGACATCAACTTTACACCTACCGACGACAGGCAGCGATGCCGCAATTGTCCGTATGCAAAGCTTTGCGGGATTTCCTAACGGTTCTTGTGCTTGATATACCAGTTGTGGATAAAAAAATGGTAGAGCAGAAGAGCAACCACCGTCAAACAGAGTGACACTTGCAGTACAAGCCCTGTCTCATGCTCAAGCAACCCATAGCCGATACCAATCCCTAAGGCCAGACCACTCTCCCAAGCCAGGAAAAAAGTGCTCTGGGCCGTACCACGCTGACAATGACGACTCAACTTGATGAAAAACAGCAGGAAGCGCGACCCTATAATGCCCAGTCCAAAACCAATAAAGACCGGGGCGGCAAATGATACGACTGCCTGTTGACGTGTCAACATCATCAATAACGCAATACCAATCATCACCAGACTTGTCACAACCTCACTCTTCAGTTCCGCATCTCTGAACACGAATCGCTGTGCCAGCAGGGCTACCAGAAACCCTACCATGACCATCACATAGAACAACTCTGAGACAGATACAGACAGAAGTAGTCCCAACACAAATGTCACCATGATCAGATTCACAGTCAAAGGCCATCCCTGAGGCAGGAAGAAACGGTCCAGGCTCACCACTTTCACATTCTCTTCGGGTGTCCTGAATGGGAAATGCACCATTAAGATGAAGATGATAGCAGCCATCGTGCATCCAATAACCATTAGAAGCACGGAGCCAAAACCCATCAGGCGTTCAACAATGATGCCAGCCAGAGGTCCTATGGAAAGCGCAAACCTTGCGAACCAAGAGGCAGAATGATTAGCTTCTGTGCGCTGGAACGATTCACAGGTGTCAATAATGAGTGTACTCGACAGAATCATTTGTGCCATACCAAAGGCAGCTCCAAGCGCCAGTCGCTGGATGAGCAGAATGGGATAATCAAAGAACTGGATCTTCTGCAAGTCAAGATAATAAAGCCATCCCAGCAATGCTGCCATCATTATCATAGCCCAAATACACGCAATATTCCTACGGAACCGCTGAACCAGATAGGAAGTAAAGCTTCCGAAAAGGAAGATGCCAATGCCAAAAGCCCCCATCACCATTCCCGTTTCTTGCGCCGAAAGGTTTTCTGACGTCATCAACCATCTGGGCATCACCGGGATAAGAGCATATACGGCAACCGTCAAAAGTAGATTGGCGATGGCCATTAACCAAAAGTCACGATGCCACAAACGGATATGTACAGGCGTATTCTGTGTATTCATGGTCAGACGGGCATATAAAGAGAACAAGAGAGGGATTCGTATGTCAAGCCGACATAGTCTGCCATCTGAATATCTGAGAGAGGGACCACAATCTCCGGTGGATTGGTAGTCAGCAGTCCCACAATCTTCATGCAGGCCGCTCTTCCGGAACGCAACCCATTAATGCTGTCTTCGAAAACGACGCACTCATCCGGTGATACACCTAATTTCTGCGCAGCTTTCAAATAACAGTCGGGATCAGGCTTGCTCTGTTCAAAATCCTCTGAGGTCAAAATAGCATCAAAGAGTTGTTTGAAGCCTGGCTGTTTATGATAGACACTCTCCATCTTTGGCATGTTTGAACTCGTCACGACAGCCGTCTTCACGCCATGACGGTGCAAATCATCGACAAAGGCCAGGAATCCGTTGATATAGTCATAGTCCATCTGTTGCTCATAGGCATTGAGCCGTTCCGTAATCACGGGCTGCTCATCCAGCAGACTGCCACTGAACCAAGAGTCATAAATCTGAGTAAGCGTCTGGCCTTTTATCTCATGCTCCAATCCAGGATGCTCCGGATGGTAACGACGGCACTGCTCACCCCAGAAAATGGAGTATTGCGGTTCTGTGTCAAATACGACGCCATCGAGGTCGAACAACGCTGCTTTCAATTGCCTTTCTTGCATAATATTGTAAATTTGGGTGCAAAATTACTTTTTTTTTGCGAGAAATTTGCGAAATTCCCAAATTAAGTGTACTTTTGTCGCTAATAATAACATCAAAGACGAGATGATGAAACATATTTTCCCTGTATTGACATTATTGCTTCTCCTTGTTAGCTGCCGCAGTGAAAACGAGAGAATTCTATATGAAGTGGCTACTGCAGACAAGAAAGTCCAGCTGTCATCCGACGAGGACTCCCCTTCATGCAGCGTTCATCTGGAACTGGCATATGCCACGGAGGAGAATGGCCATAAGGCAGAAATCATCAACAATGCCATAGAGAAGCGGCTACTCTATATGCAAGACCTCCCTATGAAACTGGCAGTTGATTCCTTCGCCAATGAATACACCGCCAATTACATGAGGGATCTCCTACCCCTGTATAATGCAGACCGGACCAACAGCATGAAAGGGGTATGGTATAATTACCACTATATTCTCAAGACCACTACGGAGCAGGGATATGACAATGCCTCTGTATATCATATCTTTCTAGACTACTACGAAGGCGGGGCACATAGTGTCAGCCAGCACCTGACGATGAATTTCGATAATACCACAGGCCGGCAGCTCACCCTTACGGACGTCTTTATTGCAAGCTATGAGCACAAGTTGGTCCCTATCCTCCGCAAAGCCCTCTGCGAGCAAGTCGGGGCAAAGTCCATCAAGGAACTCAAGAAACAGGGATACCTCTTCACGACAGACATGTATCCGTCAGAGAATTTCGTCCTTGGAGAAGAAACGATCACCTTTATCTACAGTCCATCCGAGATTGCTCCGTATGAAAAAGGGGGCATAGAATTGAAAATCGCCTATCAGGCACTTGACAACATACTGAAAAAAACTGTCTGACCATGCATCCACTTATCAGCAAGTATTTCACAGACCTGACACCAGAGCAGTGCAACCAGATAGACGCCCTCGAGGCCCTCTATCGTAACTGGAACGACAAAATCAACGTTATCTCCCGTAAAGACATCGACAATCTCTACGAGCACCACGTACTTCATTCCATGGCGATAGCCAAAGTCATCCATTTCCGTCCTGGCACCAAGATTCTCGACTTCGGCACTGGCGGTGGTTTCCCCGGTATACCTTTGGCCATCCTCTTTCCTGACTGCCAGTTCAAACTCATCGACGGTACCGGTAAGAAAATCCGCGTGGCTCAGGAAGTGTGCCAAGCCATCGGACTGAAGAACTGCGAGCCAGCCCACCTGCGCGGTGAAGATGAAAAGGGGTTGTACGACTTCGTCGTCAGCCGTGCAGTCATGCCCCTGCCCGACCTTGAGAGGATTGTCAGGAAAAACATCTCCAAGCGTCAGAACAACGCCCTGCCCAACGGCATCCTCTGTCTGAAAGGTGGTGACATACAGGCTGAGACACACCCC
>Ga0247608_10007090_pt1 | contig 11607 bp, 8 predicted proteins | sample 176DNAGHGlowgp2_FD_193490 | JGI IMG/M metagenome (GOLD analysis project Ga0247608, IMG submission 193490) | Sheep rumen microbial communities from Palmerston North, Manawatu-Wanganui, New Zealand - 1766 DNA GHGlow gp2 | ecosystem: Host-associated > Mammals > Digestive system > Stomach > Rumen ... | reverse complement strand
CATCCGCAATGTATTAAAAGTATGGTTCGGTGGAGATGCCACCGACGATTTTATATGGGAAGTGTGCAGGCTCTGCGAACAGGAAGGTTGGAATGAGTTGCCTATACCTAGTCTTTATCCCCTAAAACATCGTGAGTTTCTTCGTGCTGTCGTGGCAGTGAAAACAGGTATCAGCTTTTGGCGAATCAACCTGAAAGCGCTTGATAAGGCCTATAGCATCGCCTTTCCAAATAGCACCCAAATTAACGTCAATAAGAAGAAAAAGACTATCGTCTTAACTCCTTTAACTACTTAACTCCTTAACTCCCCAAAAATGATTACACGAGGAATTCGAAATAATAATCCGCTGAACGTTCGTCGTTCAAAGGATAAGTGGCAGGGTATGAAAGCGTTGCAGACAGATGCAAGCTTCGTACAGTTTGAAACAATGGCGTATGGGTGGCGGGCAGCCTTCGTGCTGCTCACCCGCACCTACTACCACACGTACCGCCTCTATACCATCCGTGCGATAGTCACGCGGTGGGCACCGCCCAACGAGAACAATACGAGGGCGTATATAGAGAATGTGGCCCGACTCACGGGCATAGGGCCCGACGAGCCGCTGGGCATACCCAGTGACAAGCCTGGCAGATGGATGGCCCTCGGCGCGGCCATGGGCATCCAGGAGTGTGGCACGGCGAGGTTTGACCTCTTCGCGATGCTCCGCGGATGGACAATGGCTAGGGGGTAGGGATTTTTTTTCTGCAAAACATTTGGCGGTCTCGGAAAAAATGTGTACCTTTGCACTCGCTTTTGAAAAACGGGTGTTTTCCAGAGTGGCCAAATGGGGCAGACTGTAAATCTGCTGTCTTTCGACTTCGGTGGTTCGAATCCATCAGCACCCACTTCACAAAAAGCTAATAAAAAAAAGTGATGCGCCTCTTTTGAGACGCATCATTTTTTTGTTTGTATGTGGATGAGGGATTAGTCCTCGTCCTTGAGTTCTGCCTCGTGCTCCTTGATAAGGGTCTGCTGGATATCGTTGGGCACCAGTTCGTAAGAGGCAAACTTGGTGGTGAACGATGCACGGCCACCAGTGATAGAGCTCAGCGCGATAGAATAGTTAGAGAGCTCCTTCAAAGGAATCTTAGCAGAGAGCTTCTGATAACCAGCCTCAGAGTCCATACCCATGATGATAGCACGGCGTCCCTGCAGGTCGCTCATCACGTCGCCCATATAGTCGGCAGGTACATAGACCTCAAGGTCGTAGATGGGCTCCAGCACCTTAGGACCGGCCTCGCGGAAGGCAGCGCTGAAGGCATTACGTGCAGCCAGCATAAATGAGAGCTCGTTAGAGTCAACGGGGTGCATCTTACCATCATAGACGATAACGCGCACGTCGCGAGCGTAAGAACCTGTCAGAGGACCCTGTTCCATGCGTTCCATGATACCCTTGAGGATAGCGGGCATGAAGCGCATATCGATGGCACCACCCACCACAGAGTTGATGAAGACGAGTTTTCCGCCCCATTCCAGGTCAATCTCTTCCTTGCCCTTGATGTTCATCTTGAACTCCTGACCATTGATCTTGAATGATGTAGGATCGGGCATACCGTCAGCATAAGGCTCAACAATCAGATGCACCTCACCAAACTGACCAGCACCACCTGACTGCTTCTTGTGACGATAGTCGGCACGTGCCATCTTCGTGATGGTCTCACGATAAGGAATCTTTGGCTCCAGATACTCAATCTTGATCTTCTCGTTGTTCTCCATACGCCACTTCAGGGTGCGCAGGTGGAACTCTCCCTGACCATGAACGATAATCTGGCGAAGCTCCTTAGACTGCTCTACAACCCATGTGGGGTCTTCCTGACGCATCTTGGTCAGGGCTACCATCATCTTCTCGGTCTCGGCCTCGTTGACGGCCTTGATGGCGCGAGAATACTTAGAGTTAGGATACTTGATGAAGTCATAGCGCCACTCGCAGTCCTTGCCGTTGAGGGCATTGCCTGTCTTCACGTCCTTCAGCTTCACGGTACAGCCGATATCACCAGCCTTGAGCTCGTCAACAGGGATACGGTTGGCACCTGCACAAGCATAGATAGTGCCGATACGCTCCTTAGAACCACGGTCTGAGTTGGTCAGGTCGTCGCCACTCTTCACAGTGCCGCTCATCACCTTGAAATACTGTACCTCACCGATATGAGGCTCTACGCCAGTCTTGAAGAAATAGAGTGATGCAGGACCGTTAGAGTCAGGATTAACCTCCTCGCCACGAGTGTTGCGTACCTTAGGCATCTCGCTCACGAAAGGAACGACATTGCCCAGGAACTCCATCAGACGACGTACGCCCATATCCTTGCCTGCACATACGCAGAACACGGGGTAGATAGAGCGGGTTACCAAGCCCTTGCGGATACCTTCGCGCATCTCGTCCTCAGTGAGGCTCTCGCTCTCGAAGAATTTCTCCATCAGGGTATCATCGTTGGCTGCAGCAGCCTCTACGAGGGCAGCATGCAATTCCTTGGCTTTCTCCATCTGGTCGGCAGGAATCTCCTCAATGATAGGAGCACCGCCTTCGGGCTTCCATGAGTATTTCTTCATCAGAAGCACGTCGATTACGGCATTGAAATCAGGACCTGTGGTGATAGGATACTGCACGGGTACGCACTTCTCACCGTAAATCTCCTTCATGTTAGTAAGGATGGTGTCAAAGTCGCAGTGCTCCTTATCCAACTGGTTTACCAGGAAGATGACGGGCTTCTGCAGCTTGTCGGTATAGCGGAAGGCATTCTGGGTACCTACCTCAGGACCATACTGGCCATTGATGAGAATAAGAGCTTGATCGGTAACGTTGAGGGCAGTGATGGCACCACCTACGAAGTCGTCTGAACCTGGGCAGTCAATGATATTGAGCTTTTTGTTATTCCACTCTACATGAAAAACAGTAGAGAACACCGAGTAGCCATATTCCTGCTCAACGGGGAAATAATCGCTCATGGTGTTCTTACCTTCTACGGTGCCGCGACGCTTGATGATACCGGCCTCGTAAACCATTGCTTCGGCAAGAGTAGTCTTGCCGCTACCCGCACTGCCAAGCAATGCAATGTTTTTAATCTCGTTTGTCTGATAAACTTTCATACTTTATAGTTTTTAGGGTTATAGGTATTCAAATTGTGGGTTCGAAATTAGGCATTTTCAGTGAAAACGCCAAAGGTTTATCAGAAAAATTAAGATATTTTTGTAAATATCACCTTGCTACGGCAACATTCAGTGCCATCGGTGCGCACAATACGGATGCAGAACTCGTTGTCGGCCGTCTGCTCCTGATAGAACGAGAGCTTGTCGCCAGCATGGGCTTCGGCCACATAGGCTATCTCGAAGCGCTTGATGGCGTGTGTGCGATACCAGTCGAGCTCCCACAGGTCAAGCACGTGCTCAATGTATTTCACGGAGTTGATATGTCCGTTGATATCTACATCATTATAATAGGTGTCGATGGTGCGGATCAGTTCAGCGCCGTCGCTCATCTTCACACGTCCGCCCTTGTCGATAGGACAGTCCTTGTCGTTGACAATCCAGTTGTTGATGGCACCATTGTCGATAGAGAAGATATCTGTGGGCTGACGTGTCTCTGTGTCGATCATCGCCCAGATAGAGCGTCCATAGCCATAGACCTTGCCATCAATACCAGTGACGGCGAAGTTACGACTGGTGAAATAGCGCATGGCACTCTCTACCCATGTCTCAACGTTGAACTTGGTATATTGCTGGGGCATCTCCTCAATTTCGATAGCCAGGCGCGAGAGCACCCATGCACGCTTGATGGTCATGAGGTATTTCATGCCAAAGCCACGGGCAGATGAATGGAAGTCGGCGGCATTCAGCATATGATTGCCCAGATGACCCATAAAAAGACGGCCTGAGAAGTCGCAATGGAACGGCTCGGCCAAAAATTCGTATTTTCCTATTTTATCCATGTTTTTCATAATTTCCCTTCTCTCTCTTCCAAGAATTCGCTGACCTGCTCCTGCATGCCACGAGTCACGGCGATACGTCCAGAACGGGTGTACTGCAGCACGCACTCATAGGTATCGAGGGCGCGGAAGAGCTCGATGATATCATCGGTCTTACCACTCTTCATCACAATAGTATAGGTGGGGTTCACCTCTGTGATGGTGGCATCATAGCGACGTACGGTGCGAGAAATCTCAGGGTTGGCCAGCACCTTCTCCGTTGACAGCTTATAGAGGCCTGCCTCACGGATGAAGAGTTGGTCGTCTGTGAAATAGTTGGCTTTCACCACGTCGATCTTCTTCTCTATCTGACGGGTGATAATCTTAATCTGGTCTTCATCGCTCCAGGCGGTGATGGTGTATTTATGTACGCCAGGGATGCTGGAGGCCGATACGTTCAGGCTCTCGATATTGACCTGACGACGGGTGAACACGGCCGTGATCTGATTCAGGATACCTGCCACGTTCTCTGAATAAACGAGGAGGGTGTATAATTTATTCTTGTCTTCCATATTTTAAATCTCCAATTTCATCTTATCAACATCCATACCTGGAGGTGTCATGGGCAGCACGTCGTCGTCTTCCTTGATAGCACACTCCAGGATGAAGGGACCATCGGTGGCGAACATCTTCTCAATGGCTGCAGACAGGTCCTTGCGGTCTGTGACAGCCTGATAGGGGATGCCATAGCCCTGGGCGATGAGTTCGTAGCAGGGGTTCATCATCTTGGTGAACGACTTGCGGCGCATCCAGAACATGTCCTGCCACTGGCGCACGTTGCCCAGATAGTGGTTGTTCATGAGGATCATCTTCACAGGTGACTTCTGTTCCATGATGGTGCCCAGTTCCTCGATACACATCTGGAAACCACCGTCGCCCATGAAGCAGCATACCTGTCGGTTGGGGGCGCCAAAGGTGGCTCCGATAGCTGCAGGCATACCATACCCCATGGTGCCAAGGCCTCCACTGGTACAGATGCTACGCTTGTTGTGATACTTGAAGTAACGGGTCGCAAATAGCTGGTTTTGACCAACATCCGTCACAAGTACGGCATCGTCGTTTGCCTGTTCGGCAACAGCATTGACCACCTCGCCCATGAGCAGTGGACCCTCCTTGGGATGGATGGCTGGCTCGATGACTTTGGTGCGCTCTTTCTCGTCGAACTCCTTAAACGAGTCACGCCACTCCTGATGGTTGTTCTTGTTGACAAGCGCCGTGAGGGCAGGGAGCGACTCCTTACAGTCGGCCACCACAGCCACATGGGTTTTCACGTTCTTGTCGATTTCAGAACGGTCTATATCCAGATGAATCACCTTAGCCTGTTTGGCGTAGGTCTTCAGGTTACCTGTCACACGATCGCTGAAGCGCATGCCGATAGCGATGAGCACGTCGCACTGCTGCTCTTTCAGGTTCACGGCATAGTTACCATGCATACCCAACATACCCACATTGAGCGGATGATTAGAGGGCAGGGCAGAGAGGCCCAACATGGTGCGACCAGCAGGGATATCGGCCTTCTCAAGGAAAGCCTTCAGTTCCTCCTGCGCGTTACCCAGTTCTACGCCCTGACCCACGAGTGCCAGCGGACGCTTCGCGTTGTTGATGAGTTCAGCAGCTTGGCGCACAGCCTCGTTGTCGAGCTTAGGATAAGGCACGTAAGAACGGATGAAGTCGCATGTCTTGGGCTCCCAGTCTATCTCCTCTGTTTGAGCGTTCTTGGTGAAATCGAGCACCACAGGACCAGGACGACCAGAGCGTGCGATATAGAAGGCACGGCTCACGGCCCAGGCCACATCAGATGCATGACGTATCTGGTAGCTCCACTTGGAGATAGGCTGTGACACACCTACGAGGTCCACCTCCTGGAAGAAGTCAGTTCCCAGGGCACCTGTAGGCACCTGACCGGCAATGACCACGATAGGCGTAGAGTCCATCATAGCATCAGCGATACCTGTCAGCGTGTTGGTCACGCCAGGACCACTGGTCACAAGTACCACGCCTACCTCGCCACTGACGCGGGCATAGCCCTCAGCAGCATGGGTGGCACCTTGTTCGTGGCGCACCAGTATGTGGTCGAAACATTTCTTCTCACCTCGTGTATAATCGAAGAGCGCGTCATAGGTGGGCATGATACTGCCACCAGGATAGCCGAAGATGGTTTTCACCCCCTCAGCCTGTAGTGCGCGCATCAGCGCTTTTGCGCCTGTTATTCTGTCTTTCAACATATTCCTTTATATTCTAGTTTATCTAGTCATACTAGTTGTACTAGTAGTACTAGTCGATGATTCTTACGCCTCCCTTATCTGCTGACGATACGCTCTGGGCATAGGCACGCAGCGCCTTGCTGACCACGCGATTGCGCTTCAGGGGCTGCTGAGGACGGGCTGCAAGTTCCTCGTCGGAGAGTTTCACGTTGATAGTACGGCTGGGGATATCAATCTCAATGATATCGCCATCCTTGATCTTGCCGATATTACCACCAGAGGCAGCCTCAGGTGAGATATGTCCGATGGAGAGTCCGCTGGTACCACCAGAGAAACGTCCGTCAGTAATCAGGGCGCACTCCTTACCCATATGCATGGACTTGATGTATGAGGTGGGGTAGAGCATCTCCTGCATGCCAGGACCGCCCTTAGGACCTTCGTGGGTGATGACGACGCAGTCGCCTTTCTTCACCTTGCCACCCAGGATACCCTCGCAGGCATCTTCTTGAGAGTCGAAGACCACGGCAGGACCTTCGAAATGCCACAGACTCTCGTCAACACCTGCTGTTTTCACCACACAGCCGTCCTGTGCGATATTGCCAAAAAGCACAGCCAGTCCACCATCCTTGGTGTAGGCATGTGCGATATCACGGATACAACCATTGGCACGGTCTGTATCGAGTGAAGGATATACCTCGCTCTGTGAGCCCATCTTGGTGGAGAAGCGGTTGCCTGGGGCAGAGAAGTAGATGCTAGTTTTACTAGTCGCACTAGTTGTACTAGTCGCACTAGTGCTACTAGAGCTACTAGTAATATCGTAAGCCTCCATGGCCTCGCCCAGCGTCATACCATCAACGCGAGGGGCGTTGGTGCGGATAAGGCCGCCCTTGTTGAGCTCGTTCATGATACCCAGGATGCCACCAGCGCGGTTGCACTCCTGAACAGAGTATTTCTGTGTGTTGGGAGCCAGCTTGCAGAGGCAGGGCGTCTTACGACTCAGTTCGTCGATATCCTTGATGGTGAAGTCGGCACCAGCCTCCTGAGCCACAGCCAGCAGATGGAGCACGGTATTGGTAGAGCCACCCATGGCGATGTCGAGTGTCATGGCATTGAGGAAGGCATCACGCGTGGCGATATTACGAGGCAGTACGCTCTCGTCGCCATCCTCATAATATGCCAAGGCGTTCTTCACTACCTGACGGGCTGCAGCCTTGAAGAGTTCGATACGATTGGTATGGGTAGCCAGAATGGTGCCATTGCCAGGCAGAGAGAGACCGATAGCCTCAGTGAGCGAGTTCATGCTGTTAGCAGTAAACATACCAGAGCAAGAGCCGCATCCAGGACAGGCACAGCCTTCAATCTGGGCCATCTCCTCGTCGGATACAGAGGGGTCAGCACCTTTGATCATTGCTGTGATCAGGTCGGCATTCTCGCCACGCCATTTGCCTGCCTCCATAGGTCCGCCAGAGCAGAACACAGTAGGGATATTCAGGCGCATAGAGGCCATCAGCATACCTGGTGTCACCTTGTCGCAGTTGGAGATGCAGATCATGGCGTCGGCCTTATGGGCATTGACCATATACTCCACAGAATCGGCAATGATATCGCGTGAGGGCAGGGAATAGAGCATGCCGTCATGTCCCATGGCGATACCATCGTCAATGGCTATCGTATTGAATTCTGCAGCATAGCATCCCATGGCCTCGATTTCCTGTTTGACAATCTGACCAATCTCATGAAGATGGGTATGACCAGGGACGAACTGTGTGAAGGAGTTGACAATGGCAATGATAGGTTTACCGAATTGCTCACGTTTCATACCTGTTGCCACCCAAAGGGCGCGCGCTCCTGCCATACGTCTGCCTTCTGTGCAGATGCTACTTCTCAGTTGATGTTTCATAATCGTATCTTGAATTTCTTAAAGAACTGCAAAAATAAAGCATTTTCCGCAAATCACCAACACTTTCGTCAGTAAATTTGCGGAAAACTACCAAATTATAATTAAAATCAAAGATTACTCAAAAATCTGTTCAATGATTTCGTCAGCTTCGTTAGGTAAACCATCGACGATTTGCATGTCGTCCTCAGTGCTACATGGGTCGTATTCAGGTGGTAAGTCAAACTGATCGTCCTGTGAGTAAGGCAGGGAGGAGTCGGCATAGATACTCTTCATGTATAGGCCGAAGATAGGCAGTGCCATCGACGCACCCTGACCATAGGTCATAGAGTCGAAGTGGATATCGCGATCATCACCTCCCACCCAGCAGGCAGAGACGAGTTTTGGCGTTACGCCCATAAACCATCCGTCGCTGTTAGAGTTGGTTGTACCTGTCTTACCACCCAGTGGCGCTTTGATGTTATAGCGGAAGCGCAGGCGTCCGGCAGTACCGCCATCGACAACGGCACGAAGCATATACAACATCTTATCAGCTGCATTGCCACTGATAACCTCGTTCATGCGTGGCTTGAACTCTGCCAGCGTGTTGCCTTCATTGTCGACAATCTTGGTGACATACAATGGGGCCGAACGGATACCGTGGTTGATGAAGGCGGTGTAGGCACTGGCCATCTCAGCAACGGAAATCTCGCAAGGACCAAGACACAGCGATGGGGCTGGGTAAATCTCAGGGTTGCGGATGCCGTAGTTGTGGAGCAGGGTGACAAAACCTTCTGGCGTCAAGCGGTGCATCATCAAATAGGCTGATATCCAGTTGTTTGACTGTTGTAGACCCCATTTCAGAGTCACCATTTCACCATAGCGCGCACGACTGCCATTACGTGGTGTCCAGGGCTTGCCGTTGACCATATAGGTCTCCTGCACATTGGGCACTTCGTCACAAGGCGTCATGCCGTTCTCCATAGCCAGTGAATAGAGGAAGGGCTTGATGGTAGAACCTACCTGGCGGCGTCCCTCTGTTGCCATGTCGTAGGCGAAATGACGGAAGTCAAGTCCACCCACATAGGCCTTCACGGCACCTGTCTGAGGCTCCATGCTGAAGAAACCTGTGCGCAGGAACGACTTGTAATAGCGGATAGAGTCCATTGGCGTCATCGTGGTGTCCACCTCACCATGATAGGTGAAGATGGTCATGGGCACAGGTGTGGCGAAAGAACGTTTGATTTCCTCGTCGCTACAACCACTATTCTTCAGCACGCGATAGCGCTCTGACTGACGGACATTGCGCTGCAGGATCTTCTGTATCTCGGCCTTCGTCAGATTACGTGAATAAGGCGCATTAGGCTTATTACGATTGGCCTTGTTGAACTCTGGTTGGAGGTATTTCACAACATGGTCGTAGCAGGCCTTCTCGGCATACTGTTGCATACGTGAGTCGATGGTGGTATAGACCTTCAGACCATCTGTGTAGATGTTGTAGTGCTCGCCATCACGTTTCACGTTCTTGTTGCACCAACCATACAGCGGATCCTGTTCCCAATTGAGGGAGTCCATGTAGTACTTCACGTAGTAACCATCTCCATAGTTGGACCTTACGGGTTTTTTCGCCATCATATAACGGCGCAGGAAATCGCGGAAATAGGTGGCTTCTCCATCATTATGGTCAGCAACGTGGAAGTTCAGATTCATGGGCACCTGACAACAGCTGTCGTACTCCTCCCGCGTGATATAGTTGGCTTTCAGCATCTGACCTAAGACAACATTGCGGCGCTCCAGTGAACGCTCAGGATACCTCACAGGGTTGAAATACGACGGGTTCTTACAGAGGCCTACAAGGGTGGCGCTCTCAGTAATCGTCAGTTCTGATGGCTCTTTTGAAAAATAGGTGTTGGCAGCAGTCTTGATACCCACCGCGTTGTGGAGGAAGTCGAAGTAGTTGAGATACATGGTGATGATCTCGTCCTTCGTGTAGTTTTTCTCCAACTTCACGGCGATAACCCATTCGATGGGCTTCTGCAGGGCACGCTCCATCGTGGAATGGGCTGTCTCAGAGAAGAGCTGTTTAGCCAACTGCTGGGTGATGGTAGAACCACCACCGGCTGCTTTCTGTCCCATGACACCACGTTTGATAATGGCACGTCCCAGGGCGTAGAAGTCGATGCCGGAATGCTCATAGAAACGGGCGTCCTCAGTAGCCACAAGGGCTTGGATGAGCGACGGCGCTATCTCTGAGTAGTTCACCATGACACGGTTCTCACGGCTCATGCTCCATGTACCCAGCAGTTGTCCATCAGAGGAGTACACCTGTGTGGCATAACGGTTGATGGGGTTCTGCAGGTCTTCGATAGGAGGCATGTAGCCTATCTTTCCTTCGGATATAGCCCAGAAACACACTGCTGCGCCGATGACAACAACGGCGAGCAGTGTCCATAGGAATCCGATAAACCATTTTCTCATAAGCAAAGGTTCTGTTTATTCCTCTTCTGGTGTGATGAGTTTATAACCTTTGCCGTGGATATTGATGATTTCAATCTGTGGGTCGTCTTTCAGATGCTTACGCAGTTTGGTGATATACACATCCATAGAACGGGCATTGAAGTAGTTGTCGTCAATCCAGATGGTCTTCAGAGCAAAGTCGCGCTGCAGTATCTCGTTGGCATGTGAGCAGAGCAGGGCCAGGAGTTCATTCTCCTTGGTGGTCAACTTGGTCTGCTGGTCGCCGATGGAGAGCAACTGCTTCTGGGTGTCGAACACGAAGTTACCAATGTGGTAAACGGTAGACTCCTTGTTCTTCTTACCACGAACACGGCGCAGGATAGCCTCAATACGGAATACGAGCTCCTCCATAGAGAAGGGTTTGGTGATATAGTCGTCGGCACCCAGTTTGAAACCTTCCAGGATATCTTCCTTCAGGGTCTTGGCGGTGAGGAAGATGATGGGGATTTCTGCATTAGCGGTACGAATCTCCTGGGCCAGTGTGAATCCGTCTTTCTTAGGCATCATCACGTCGAGCACGCAGATATCGAACTTTGTCTTTGTGAAAGCCTTGAAACCAGCTTCACCGTCAGGGCAGAGCTCGGCCTCATAGCCTTTAGCTGCCAGATATTCACGCAACAACATGCCGAGGTTCTCGTCGTCCTCGCAAAGCAAGATTTTTAGTCTGTCTTCCATAATTCAAAATGTTTAAATGATTAATATTCTAATTGTTTAATTCTCTTGCAAAATAGGGAGCTTGATAGTGAACTTGGTGCCTTTGCCCCATTCACTCTCGCACTTGATTTCTCCGTCGTGCAGGTTGATAATCTCCTTGACGTAGGCCAGACCCAGCCCGAAGCCTTTCACGTCGTGCACGTTACCAGTATGGACGCGGTAGAATTTGTCGAAGACTTTCTTCACGTTTTCTTTCTTGATACCTTGTCCGTCGTCGCTGATAGAGAAGCAGAGATGTTCGCCCTCGTTCCATGTACGGATATGGATATTGACGGGTTGGTCTGTCTTGCGATACTTC
>Ga0247608_10007089_pt1 | contig 11608 bp, 4 predicted proteins | sample 176DNAGHGlowgp2_FD_193490 | JGI IMG/M metagenome (GOLD analysis project Ga0247608, IMG submission 193490) | Sheep rumen microbial communities from Palmerston North, Manawatu-Wanganui, New Zealand - 1766 DNA GHGlow gp2 | ecosystem: Host-associated > Mammals > Digestive system > Stomach > Rumen ... | reverse complement strand
AAGTTTAATTAATTAAAAATCATCTATCACAATGAAAATCAGAATTTTAACTATCGTAACGGCAATAGCTTTGACTCTTGTCGGCTGCCAAAAGGACAAATTAAACAACAACCGCTGGGGCGATGATACGCTCACTTTCAAGGTGAACAATTCCTCTGGCGAGTTTGTCATGAAAAAAGTGGAAGGTGGCAATTATTCGATGGACTATATTTATGAGGATCAGGTGACGACCGTCACAGGAACGCTCACCGACTTTTACATTAGCCCCATCGAGGTGACCAACAAGCTTTGGGACGCTGTCATGGGCTGGAGACCCGAAGGACAGTCAAACAATGGCGACTCGCACCCTGTCAGCAATGTGAACTACTACGACATCGTCAAGGAGGGAGGTTTCATCGACAGGCTGAACAAGATGTGCGCCGACCAGTTGCCCGCAGGGATGAAGTTTGCCCTCGCCACTGAGGCCGAATGGCACTATGCCGCCAACGGGGGACGCAAGTCGAAAGGCTACACCTACGCGGGTTCAAACACCATAAACGATGTGGCCTGGTATTCCAACAACGCCGGACAAGCCTCCCACTTCGTGGCCTCCAAGCAGCCCAACGAGCTCGGCATCTACGACCTGAGCGGTAACGTCTGGGAATACTGTAACGACTGGTATGCCGATCTGGCCGCCCTTCCTGCCGCCCAGGGCACCGACTATGCCGGCCCCGCGTCAGGCCAAGTCATTGTAGGCTGCGGCGGCTGCTACGACAGCGAGCCCAACACTTGCACCTCCGCCTACCACGGCCGCGAGATTGAACACAACGGCCGCAACGCCACGGTAGGATTCCGTATCGTTTTGAGACATATATATTAAAATGACAAAAAATATCACCAAATTTCGTAGCAGCTATCTTATTGACAAGTCTTACCGGCTAACACTGCTGAGCGTGACGCTTACGGCATTGGCACCGCTTATCGCTACGCTGGTCGACGGTCTCTTCTCAAGCAACCTGTTGGGCAACGATGCTTTCATCGCAGTGAGTGTATCGCTACCTTTAGTCAACGCAGTGAGCGTGCTAACGATGATATGTGAACGTGGTGGCTCAGTGCTTGCAGCAGGTCAGTTAGCTAAGGGCAACCGCGATCGGGCCAACCGCATATACACAGCGGCACTCGCCTCGGCGGTGCTGGTGGCGGCAATAGCGGCTGCGGGCATCTGGATTAACCTCGACAGCATCTCTTTGAAGCTGACCGGCAGGCCCGAGAGCGCAGCGTATGCCCGCGAGTACCTACAGGTGATCGTAATTTACATGCTCATCCTGCCGCTAAACAACACGTTCAACGACTTTGCAACGCAAGAGGGTTTTCCGCAGCTAACCACCCGAGCCGTGGTTACGGGCAGCGTGGTCAATGTGGTGCTCGACATCCTTTTCATCGGTATTCTCGGCATGGGCATCAACGGTGCGGCATGGGGCACGGTCTTTTCGGGTCTCATCAATCTCGCGCTCATATCGCACTATTTCCTTAAGGGCAAGAGCCAGTTCAAATTGGCACGACCGCAGGGCGACCTGGGTGCCATCATCGGCGAAAACCTCAAGCATGGCTTCGGTTTCAACGTATATTTTATCGTGGTTAATACCTTTATGCTGCTGGGCAACGCATTGGTACTGAAAGTGGCAGGACACGACGGGTTGACGCTCTTTGAAGTATGTCTGCAGATACAGTCGGCCACGTTCTCGGTTGCTATGGGACTCACTATGGCCGGCGTCTCGCTCGTCACCTACATGCGTGCGAGCGGAGACAGCGACGGGCTGCAGCGCATCATGCAAAATACTGCCAGCATAGTGATGGGATTCTACGGCGTGCTACTACTGTCACTGGTGACTGTGCCGCAGTTTTTCCTGTGGTGCTTTGATCTCGATGGCATCGACCTCGCCCTGACCCGCAGGGTATTCACCTGCTTTGGCATCTACTACTTCTGCTTCTGTGTGGTAGCGGTGTATGTCACCGTTGTACTACAACTGGCAGGTCACGTAGCGGCCAAGATCATACTGGTATTCGCCATGGGTACCATAGCCTATCTGAGTATGCTTGGCCTTTCGAAGATTAGTGCCGATGCCATGTGGCTGGGATTGATTGTGGGTGGTGTGCCTATCCTTATAGCCAGTCTGGCCTACGGCTACTGGGAACACCGCAAGTACCCGTTCTATACGATGTTTACGATGGTTGACAAGCTGCCGATGTGTATCAAGTTCGAATGCTCGATAGATTACGATCAACGTAATTTTGACGAGATGAAAAAGAAGATGAAGCTATTTGCCGACACCTGCGAGATGAGTGACGAGATGAGCACTAAGATGTACTCTACTATCCAGGCACTCTTTAACAATGCTCAGGAGCGCAGAAGTAGTCAGCTTAAATATCTCGACATCTCGCTCTGCGAGTTAGACGACGGAATCCAGATGACCATCAAAGACTGCGGCCGTCCCTACGACCCGGTACACAATGGCATGGATGCCGCATCCGTAGGCGCCCGCTCTGCCACCTACCGCTACATGTTCACCATGAATGTAACAACTATAGTATGGGATAAAACCATGAATCAAACAAAAAAGGACGGCTGACAACTAAAAACAGTCGTAAATCACTAACCCGTCAACTTGGTTCAGTCGCAAGACACAAAAGTGACAACCTAAATCAGCGAATCACACCGACACCACCTACGTCCTCGAACTCAAGGCGAACGGCACCGCGCAGGAGGCCTTGGACCAGATCAACAGCAAGAACTATGCCCTGCCCTACGAGACCGAAGGCCGCCAGATCGTGAAGGTCGGCGTGGCGTTCGAGCGGGAGACGATGACGGTGGGGGATTACAAAGTGGAATTAGGAATTCACGTTTCGCAAGCTCATCTTGCCCCGCTTGCACTGGCAGGCCGTCAGGTCAGCCGGAATCGGTAGGAATGGCCGGCCGCGAAGGGATACGCACTGACGGCCTGCGAACCCCGCGCTTGCAACCCCCATTTGCCACCGAATCCTTCAGCCTTTTTTACCACATTGAGATGTTGATAACTTCTTTCGCATATATCCTAAAATTTTGATTTACAACTATTTTAAGAAACACTACATTGTTGAAAAAAAATAAACGATATTTTTCAAATATTACCTATCTTTGGGGCTTGATTTTTGAATAGGAAATTCTTAAAAAAACAGCCGTAAAAATAGCAGTAAAGACAGGATAAATTCATTCACATTATATTCAAATTAAACCCATTATTATGAAAAAGTATTTACTGATTCTGCTGACGATTCTGTTGGGGCTCGGCTCCTGGCAGTCGTCGGCGCAGGAAACCGTGGAGATCGGTACGGGAACAGGCACCACGTACTACGGTCCCTACAACTCCCTCTGGGGCTACTCTTTTGTGGAGCAGATTTACACTGCCGAGGAAATTGACATGACCGGCAGTATAACCTCCATCAGCTTCAACAACTCAAGCTCCGGCCAGACCAACAACATAACGGTCTATATGAAGCTTGTGAACCGCTCCTCCTTCTCGTCCTCCTCCGACTACGAGACGGTGACGGCGGCCGACATTGTTTACAGCGGCAGCCACAATTTCGCAAACGGATGGAGCGAGATCACGCTGGACACCCCGTTCGACTATGACGGGGCCAGCAATCTCCTGATTGCCGTACACGAATACACAAGCGGTTACTCCACCCAGTATTTCTATTACACAAGCACGTCAGACAGCAAGTTGATTTCCTTCCATAGCGACAGTGCCGATCCCGACCCATACAATCTGGGTTCTTACAGCGGAACCATCTATACGCAAAACTACCGCAACAACATCAGAATGGTAATCATGCCTTCCGGCAACACCTGCTACACCCCTCTCGCTCCGGCCATCTCCAATGTCACCCCCAACGGAGCCACGCTGTCATGGACTCCCCGCGAGAACCAGACCGCATGGGAGGTTTTCTGCGGCAGCGGTGTGACGGACCTCGACCAAGTCTCCTGGACTCCAGTCACCGACACGTTCTACACCTTCACAGGTTTGACTCCCGCCACCAACTACACGGCCTACGTGCGCACCGTTTGCGGCACGGAGGTCAGCAACCCCCGCCAAGTGACTTTCGCCACGGAAGCCACTTGTCCCAGCGTTCCCACCGGCGTCACGGTGAGCGGCATCACTGAAACCACGGCAATTATAAATTGGGTACCCGACTCCGCCGACAATGCCTGGGAAGTGGTGGTAGTTCCCGCCAACATGGCACCCGAGACCGGGACGCCGGAAGCGACCAGCACCCGTCCTCACACCGTTTCCAACTTGTCAGACAACACCCAATATAAGGTGTATGTGCGCACCGACTGCGGCAACGGCGACCACAGCTACTGGTCCAATCCGGCCACCTTCACCACCCTGCCGTACTGCTCAGAACCTCTGAATGTCAACGTCAGCCAAATCACCGCCAACTCCGCATTGGTGACCTGGCAACCCGCCGTCTATGGCGCCACCGACTACACCGTCTGGTACGGATTCGCAAGTGACGTCACCTATTCCGAGGTGACGGTTGACGGCCTCCAGCTCATGCTGACCAACCTCGACCCCGACTCCACCTACGATGTGATGGTTTTCAGCAACTGCCCCATCGGCGAGGGTGACACTGTGACCAAGACCTTCACCACCAACCACTGTTTGGTGGGAGGCGGCATTGCCATCGGGGAAGGCACCACCACCAACTACTACATCCCGGTGAACAACTACTACCATTACACCTACTCCCAGCAAATATTCCTGGCTTCGGAAATGGGTGGTCCCAACGAGCTCCACAGTGTCTCGTTCCAATATGCCTACAGTTCGCCCTCAACGGATAAAACGAATGTGACGATCTATTTGGGACACACCAACAAAACCGAATTTTCCAGCACTTCTGATTACATTGCCGTATCCGGCCTTCAGCAGGTATATACCGGCCATTTGAATTGCCAGCAGGGATGGAACACGTTCAATTTCACCACGCCCTTCCAATACAACGGCACGGACAACCTCGTGCTGGTGGTGGATGACAACTCCGATGCATACGACGGGAGTGCCTACACTTTCTATGTTCACAGCACCGGAAACAGCTACCGCTCACTCTATTATTACAGCGACAGCGAAAACCCCGACCCCAGCAACCCCACTGCCGTCAGCGCCAATAATAACCGCAGCACCAGCAGGAGCAATGTCATCTTCGGCGGCAACTGCGACAACGATGCCACGTGTGTGAGACCGAATGTCTATGTGTCCGAAACCAGCACCTACAGCGTCACCCTGGACTGGGCTCCCGGCGATGCTGAAAGTGCCTGGGATGTTGAATATTCCGTGGACGACAGCACCTGGACGGCTGCCGGCACCGCCAACACGCATCCTTACGAGGTGTCCGGCCTCAATTCCGACACCCGCTACTATTTCCGTGTCCGTTCCAACTGCGGCAGTGATGTGAGCGACTGGTCGGGAGCCGTCGCCAGAACCGAATGCGGCCCGATCACCCAGCTGCCCTACTTCAACAACTTCGACGATGTCATCACCATTGACGGCACCGCCTTCATCACCTGCTGGAGCCGTTATACTACCAACCCCGAGCGTGTGGTCCGTTGCTACGGCAGCGCCACCCACAGCGGTTCTTACGCCCTCGACTTCAACTACTCTCCTTCCTGCACCACGGCAGCCGTCACCCCGATGCTTGACGCCAGCATCCCGTTGAACACGGTGATGCTCGACTTCTGGGCCTACAGCGGTCTCGGCCAGGGCTGGATGGAAGTGGGCACGATGAGCGACCCCAACGACTTCTCCACTTACGAGTTCTACGACACGGTACGCCTGAGCGCCGCCGCCACCTGGGAGAACCTGATCATCGACTTCGCGAACTACACCGGCAACAACCAGTACATCGCCTTCCTCGAGATCAACGGCACCACCACCTCCTACATCTTCGACGACTTCACCATCAACTACTCCACCAACTGTTTCCATCCCACCAACTTGGCTGTCGATGATGTCACCAACAACACTGTCACGCTCTCCTGGACGGAGGCAGGCAGCGCTACCGCATGGGAGATTGAGTACGGTCCTGCCGGATTCACCCCCGGCACCGGCACCACGGTCTCAGCCGGCACCAATCCCTTCACGGTTGACAACTTGCCCCCGGCCACCACTTACGACTTCTACGTGTCCGCCAACTGCGGAGGCGAGACCTCCACTCCCTTCGGTCCGGTTCAAGCTACGCCTGGCCAATACATCTTCGGAGTTACGGGAAGCGACACCCTGACCACCTGCGGCGTGATGCTCTACGACGACGGCGGCGCCACGGGGAACTACAGCAGTAGCAGCGATTTCACCCTCGTTCTCTATCCTGAAAATCCGAACGCCATGATGGCCGTTGTCGGTACCCTCAACACCGAAAGCATCAGCTATGACTACCTGACCATCTATGACGGTGTAGGTACTTCCACAGAGTTGGCGAAGATCGGCGGCACAAACAAGACCGTGAACGTAATATCCACCACGGGTCCCCTGACCCTTGTCTTCCATTCCGACGGTTCTGTCGTGAACTCTGGCTTCGCCATCACCGCCACCTGCGTGACCTGCTATCCGCCGACTAACATCGTCGCCTCCAACCCGACGACTGACGGTGCCACCCTTACCTGGCATGGCAACGGCGACAGCTACGTTCTCTTCCTCGACGGCGACATGACCACCGGCTATGCTGCCACCGACACCACCTACACCTTCACCGGTCTGAATTCCAGCAGCTTCTACAGCGTGCAGATTGCCGCCATCTGTAACGGCGACACCTCCATGCTCTCCTCTGCCGCCTCTTTCGCCACTGGCTGCGGAGCTGTCACAGTTACGGTTGACAACCCGTGGACGGAAAACTTCGAGAACTACCCAGGCAGCGGCGTGCAACAGTTCGTCTGTTGGGAAACGCCGGTCACCGAGGTGGTCGATAACGGCACCGCCCCGTTCGTCTATTGTAACTACGGTCAAGCTGCCCATTCCGGCACCAACACCGCCGAGATGAAGGGCAGCGTCAACATGCTGGCACTCCCCGAATTCACCAACAACCTCTCCGAGCTTCGTGTCTCCTTCTGGGCCACCGGCTACAGCTACACCAACACCAACGTTGAAGTCGGCTACATCACGGATGTCACCGATTCCACCACATTCGTCCCCGTCTTCGCCAATGCCGGCGTACCGGGTGCGCGCGGCGGTTCCGGCGGCGGCAACGGCAACTACATGGGACCGTTCAGCTTCAGCGGCGTCTCTGTCTCCAATGCGAGAATCGCCCTCCGCTACACGGGTCCCGGCGCAAGCTCCGGCTGGAACGTTGATGACTTCACGGTGGAAATCGCCCCCGCTTGCGAGTCTCCTTTGAAGAGCAGCGTGACGGCCACCAACATCGGCGGCCACGTCGCCACCATCACCTGGGATGACCCCAATCCTAACCATACGGCCTGGACGGTTTACTACAAGAAGACCTCCGAAACCGACTGGAGCACGGCTCCCGCTTCTGACACCACCCTCGTCCTCACCGGTCTTGACCCGCTGAGCCAGTATCAGGTGTATGTGGTCACCAACTGCGGCACCCCCGAAACCGATCCGGATGCCACCCACACGATTAACTTCACCACCACGGTCGCTTGCCCGGCGCCCGCCAATCTGACGCTCGCCAGCATTTCCACTGACGAGGCCACGATCACTTGGAACGGCACGGCCAGCGCCTACAATGTGGAATACGGCGTGAGCGGCTTCACCCCCGGCACCGGCACCACGGAAGTGACCTACACCGAGTCCATCACGCTGATGAACCTCAACCCGAGCACGAACTATACGGTCTATGTGAACAGTGACTGCAGCGACAACAACGACAGCCTCTCCACCACGGTCTCGTTCTCTTTCACCACCACGCAAGTCCCCGCCCCGCTGCCTTACACAGCCGACTTCACCCAAACCAACGAGTGGATTCTGAACAACGGCACCTGCGCCAACTACTGGACACTTGGCACGGTGGACACGGTTTCCTCCATGTTCGTGACCAACAACGGCACCACCCCGAGCTACAATATTTCAAGCTCTTCCACTGTCACCGCTGAGAAGCTGCTCGCCGTGGGCGACAACGCCTCTGTTGTCATCAGCTTCGACGTGAAGATCGGCGGAGAGAGCAGTTGGGACTACCTGAAAGTGTTCTTCGCCCCTGCGGAGAGCACCTATCCGGCAGCCAATTCTGCCCCGACTTATGCTTCCTACAGCTACGAAACCTACGCTATGAACTTCCAGAACTACCTTGCGCAGACAGGCTATACCTCCTATCCTTACAAGCTCAATCTGACTCAAGGCAACACCCTCCACGTAGTGGCTGAGATGCCGAACCCGAACCCGAATGCCACTTCCACATCCACGGCGAAACTGGTGTTTATGTGGAAGAACGACTCCTCCGGCGGTACGGATCCCGGCGCGATCATCAGCAATGTCACCGTCGAGGCGAACACCTGCCCGGCGCCCACGAATCCGACGGCTGAAAACGTCACAGCCACCTCCGCCGACATCTCCTGGACCGCCAACGCGGATGCATCTGCTTGGGTACTGGAATACCAAGCCGCAGGCAGCTCTACATGGACTGTCGAGAACGTCACCACAACGCCCGCATACACCCTCAACAACCTGACGCCCACCACCACCTACACCGTACGCGTGAAAACCGACTGTGGTGACGAGGAATCCGGATATGCCACGCTCACCTTCACAACCGCATGTGCCGCTGAGATTGCCCCCTACAGTGAAGATTTCTCCGGCTTCAACACAAGTGTGTCGCCCTGCTGGGAAAGATTCTCAGGTCTGGCAAGCGATGTGTTTGCCGGCGGCGCGCTGACATCCACCACAAGCGGTTGGGTCTTCTCAAGCTCCAATGCGTTCCCGGTGGGTCATCCGAAAGTGAACATTTACGGCTCTTCCTGTAAATACTGGCTCGTATCTCCTGCCATCGACTTAAGTCAGCTGAGCAATCCTACATTGACGTTCGATTTGGCCTTGACCGACTATGCCTCTGCCGATCCCATCGAAGACACGACGGCCCAGGCTGATGACAAATTCATGGTGATTATCTCTACTGACTTCGGCGCCACTTGGACGGCCGCCAACGCCACCGTGTGGAACAACACGGGTGATGGCAATTATGTGTATAATGCTATCAGCCATACGGGTGACAGTATCACAATCTCTTTGAGCCAATACGCAGGACAAACCATCCGCATCGCTTTCTACGGTGAATCCACCGCATCTGGCGGTGACAACGACCTGCACATTGCCAATGTCGTGGTGGACAATGCCAGTTCCGGACCTGGCCCGGTCGTCACCGACCCGACCGTGGCCACCAACGCTGCCGAAAACATCGCGCAGACCACCGCTACGCTGAAGGCTACCATCACGAACCCCGACGGGGTGACCATCACCGCCAAGGGCTTCGAATGGAAGGCCACCAACGGCGGCACCTACACTTCCGTGACAGGCACCGGTACGGGCAACACCTTCACCGCCAACCTCACGAACCTGACGCCCAACACCTCCTACACCTACAAGGCCTTCATCACCTTCAACGGCACGACCGTCGAGGGCGACGAGATGACCTTCACGACCCTCGAACAGGGTGTGGAGCCTTGCGATGTGCCCACCGGCCTCACCGCCACGGACGTGCAGGGCGAGTCTGTCTCCATCACTTGGGACAACCATTCCGGCGTGAGCAGCTGGAACATCCAGTACCGTCCGACGGGCGGACAGCTGAGCACGGCCTCCTCCACGACCAACAGCTACACCATCACCGGACTGACTAGCGGCACCACCTATCAAATCCAGGTGCAAGCCAACTGCGGCGACGGCAACCTCAGCGACTGGTCCTCCGCCATCACGGTGACCACCACCGGCATCACGAATTGGTTGGAGAACAGCGTGACGTTGTTCCCGAATCCGGCGAAAGAGTATGTGGACATCCGCATCGACGGCGACCTGAACGTCACGATGATGGAGGTGTACGATGTCTATGGCAAGCTGATCAACACGGTCAACGTCATCGACAACCCGACCCGCATCAACGTCTCCTCCCTCGCCAACGGCATGTATTTCGTACGCGTGACCACCGAGGCGGGCGCCGTAACGAAGACGTTCGTCAAGCGTTAATGGATAATTGACAATTGATAATTGATAATGAACGGGTACCGGTAACTTATCGGTACCCGTTTTTTTATAACCGACAGCCCAAGTGGCAGGCCGTCAGGTGTGCGGGATTCCTTTCGATTCTGCGGAAAAACGGCCCGTATTCTGCGAAATCGGCCTGGTCGGAAGCGACGCGCCTCCCTTCTGTCTTGTTGACAACTCCGCGTCTTAACACACCTAAACACTTCATCAAAAGCATATTACAAGCATTCTTTCATTGTTGATAAAAAATCCGTCCATAAAAATAATGTATTGTTTAATTTTGATGTCGATTTTGTTGCGTGACGTTGGCTTTCGATTTCTATGTATCAGACACCCGCACTCCCGAACCTTACAAGGAAATTATTCACAAAATTTATAGCATTATGAAGAAAGTTTTATTTTTTTTGCTGACCATCCTGCTGGCGTTAGGTTCCTGGCAGGTTTCGGCGCAGACCATTGTGGAGATTCCGTCCACGGGCGGGACGACCGGGAACAGCTATCTGCCCAGCTATTCCTTTTACAACTATAGCCTGACACAGCAGCTCTACACTGCGAATGAAATCGGCATGGCCGGCACCATCACCAGTGTCGCTTTCTACAACAACGGCTCCGAGAAGACCCGCAACTACACGATGTACTTGGTCAACACGACCAAGGGATCGTTCACGGGGTCCACCGACTGGATCACGGTCACGGCCAACGACCAGGTATTCACCGGCAATGTCACCATGGCCGCCGGTGCCTGGACGACCATCGACTTGGATGTGCCGTTCTTCTACGACGGTTCCAGCAACCTCGCCCTCATCATGGACGACAACACGGGATCCTACTCCAGCGGCATGTCCTGCTACGCGTTCAGCGCCTCCAGCATGGCCTTGCGCGTCTATAGCGACGGGACCAACTACAACCCGCTGTCGCCCGGCAGTTACTCCGGCACGGTCATGAGCGAGAAGAACCACATCAAGCTCGGAATCAGCGCCGGCACCATCACCTGCCACCATGTCGGCAGCGTGACGGTCTCCAACATCACCTCCACCGGCGCCACGCTCACCTGGCACACCCCGGAGGACGGCGGCACCTACCTTCTGCAATACAAGACGGCCGACCAGACCTGGGACGGCGGCAATGTGACGACGACAACCTTGACGGACACCACCTTTGATTTCTCGGGCGCACTCACGCCCATGACCACCTACGACGTGCGCGTGGCCAACTACTGCGGTGCCGGCGACACCAGCATCTGGCGTGCCACCACCTTCACGACGGCCTGTTCGGAAATCGCCACCCTACCCTACATGAACGGCTTCGACACCTACGGCACCGGCGAGAACGCCTATCCCGACTGCTGGGAAAAGATCAACACCTACACCAGCTACAACCGTCCGTACGTG
>Ga0247608_10007088_pt1 | contig 11609 bp, 21 predicted proteins | sample 176DNAGHGlowgp2_FD_193490 | JGI IMG/M metagenome (GOLD analysis project Ga0247608, IMG submission 193490) | Sheep rumen microbial communities from Palmerston North, Manawatu-Wanganui, New Zealand - 1766 DNA GHGlow gp2 | ecosystem: Host-associated > Mammals > Digestive system > Stomach > Rumen ... | reverse complement strand
TTTCGTCTATAATGTAAACCCCTACCGTTGCATTTTCTTCTCAATCTTTCTCAAGGTAAGAAGACTGCTAATCTGCCAGAATGACCAACTGTGCCAATTCTCTGCAGTTCTGAGGGATATCTTTCCGTTTACTTAAACATTCCAATTTCTAACACAGTTTTTTATTTCATCTTTCTTTCTGCTCTTTCTGTCTTCCGACAACTTTTCATTCCTTTCAATCACAAGTCTGTCTAATTGTCTAATCTGCTCAGCTATATAGTCAAACATTTTTTCTTTCTCATTCAGTCCAAACTTCTTCGGACCTTTTGTGCCTCTATCGTTCTTAAGAATCATATACCACACTGGATGCAGACTAAAATCATGAGTAACCCACATTTCCGTAATACTACCCATCCAATCTACAAAGACCACCAGTATCTCATTCTCTTCTTCTACATATCCATTATTCTGTAAATCTGGATTAGAATAATACCACTTTCTTCTGTTTCCTGTATCATAGCTATATAGTCCCATCTCTTTTAATCTTTTGCAGATATAGTTTTTAAGATCATTTAAATCCATTTCAAAATATCTCCTTAAAAAGAGGGTTTTTCTTACATTCTATCTTTCCGACTACTCAGAATTTTTTTCTGGCAGACATAATAATCAAAAAGAGGGTTTTCTCAATAAAACTGTCTTTCCGCGCTACTCAGAATTTTTTTCCAGGGCGCTACGCGGGGCACTTTCTCTATTAGTAAATTTTTCCGAGTACATCAAGAAAGACATACATTTCTTTCTATTTTTGTTTTTCTACTATGTAAATTTTTCCGAGTACATCAAGAAAGACATCTTCAACTTTCTGTTAGTCCCCGCCCCGTCCGGGAAAAGTCGGTATGGTACATATTTGCCTTAATACATTTTTCGCAAAATCTGACTTATGTTTCCAGCAACAGTCATAGTATAGTAACAAATAACCTGTCAAATTGTATGTCAAAATTGCTTTCCACGGAATCTCCTCTCAATCGTCATCTAGAGGCAGTGTATCGTCATCTTCTTCTTATAAATACTTATATTCTACCAATAGAAGGCAGCGTTTAAGCGTTGCCTTTAAGTTATCTTTTAGGAGGAAACATATATGAGAATTATACCACAGATCCTACGCCATTATCTGGTATTCAACACAGTACGTACGATTGATCTACCAACCATGCTCGACTATTGCGATTCGTATCCTCAGCTGCTGCATGCGAAGCGAGAGCTGCTGCATGATATCCCGCGAGGCAACGTGCTGATTGAAGATCTGATTGAGCAGATATCGTTGAAGCGTTTCCATTTCCTTTACAAGTCAAAGAAGGAGCAAGGAAAGGAATACGATCCTCTAGCCGTATGGGAAGAGGATCTAGCTGGGGCTACGTTTACGTCCTGGCAGTTGATTAACGTCCTCAGGGAATTGAAGACGTGGCTCAACAAGCAGAAGCCTTACCGCTATCCTGCAGAGGAATACGAAAGGCTTTACGAAAGCAAGTAGCCGTACGTTATGAAGCGTTCGTCCTTCTTACGAGTGGCTGCTTCCTTGAGATAGTCGGACTGCTGTGAGATCGTGGCGACTGCAGCCTTTACTGCAATGTATGCCCTTTCCTCAGCGTCCAGCCATTCGTTGATGTGGCGTCTGAACGTCTCGATGTCGCCATCAAAGTATGCCTTCGTGCGGAACATCGTACCAACGTCTGAAGGAAGCGTCGTCTCAATCTCGATGGACCACTGTTGAGCACGATCATTGCCGTGATGGTAGTTGACTTGGACTTCAAGGGCGCTCGAGCAGTTGTCCTCGTCAAACTCACGGAATCCAGAATACTTGGCCGTGAAGAGCGGAGGGACAGGAGAGATCGGAGCCTTGTTGAAGTTGGAGACAAAGTACTTGTACTCGTCGTCAAGCTGCTTCAACGTGTCAGGATCGGTTATCCAGTTGCCTTGCACAAGCTCACGGACGAGCTCGAGCCTTGACTTGCAGTACATGTTGGACTTGCCGTGGTACATCTGGACGTTGTCCTGAGGATCAGGCATGTACTCGCCAGCGATGTTCTTCACGTTGTCGGCGTTGAACACGTTCTTTGCAGTATCCTTGACGCGAGGCAAGCCCCACCAGATTTCCCACAAAGCAGCAGCGAGACAGTTGCCAATCTGCAGCTTGTACTGCGTGTACGTTGACGTGACGATCTGCTTCAGTTCCACGAAATAGTGCTTGCCGTAGCGTTCGTTGATGATGTCTTCGAGTTCGCATGCAAGCTGTTCCGGGATGGCAGCAGTGATCTTGTTCGCTCTAGCTCTGCTGTCTCTGTCCTTGATGACTTCAGCGTTCCTCTTGATACGGTCGTTCAAAGACTTGCACTTGAGCAACGTGTTGAACATCTCAGCGAAGCCGTTATGGAAGAAATAGTCAAAGCCTGTCCACTCGCCACGTCTGTAGTACGAATCCCATCTTGCATGGCACTTGGTGCCAAGGAAAGACATCGGGTGCTTCTTCGTCTCGACTCGAAAGTTGTTCTTCTTTGACGGATCATATTCAATCGTACGGTCCACGATCTGATACATCCAGACCTTTCCATCCTTGTACTCCATCGTGAAGCTTGCAGCGTAAGACTCGACAGAAAGTCCAGTGGCGTAGACGTCAAGCTTGACATGAGCGTGCTTGTCAGTCGTGCCTGTCACTCCGTCCGGCTTCCAGATGGTGATGTCCTTCAGTTCAATGACCCAGCCGAGCTTCTGCACCCAAGCAAGGTGCATGAGGTTGAGAAAAGCGTTCGCAATACGAGTGTCCTGATGCCAGCCTCTGTGTTCGCCATCTTCAAAGGCGAACGGGAACTTGCTTTTGATAAGATCGGGGACAAGCTCCTTTACATCCTTCAGTTCTGTTGACTTTAATGTTAAGTACATATTAGCCTCCAAAAGCGATCTTTCTGAGCTTTTCAATGTATTCGTCTGTAGCCGTTTCAACCTTCTCAATCAACTGGATAGATTCAGTTAATGCAGCACGGATCTTTGCCACGCCTTCTTCAAGTTCCTTGTCAGTGGCCTTCATGTAGTCAACGCGTGCCTCAACCTTGTAGTGGAATCCATAGTCATCAACTTCCATGTGGACAGGAGAGATCGTGGACACTTCAGAGGTGAACTTGTATGCACGGACTTCAGTATCAGACTTTTCAGAGATTCCGATCTGTGCAAGCATGAACGGCTTGCGCTTGTGCCAATAGATCACCGTACAGTAGTCTTCTTCTTCGTTTTCAAGATGAATGTTCTTACTGATAGACGGAAAATCAATGAGAGCGACGACTTTATTAAACAATTCTTCCATGATTGATTTCTCCATGATTAAAGGTAACGCTTGGCGATTGTCTTCCAGGAATCGCCGTTGAGCTTGTCTTTGACGATCTGAACCACAGCAACGCCGCCATAGAAAAGAACCATTCCAATAGCAAAGGAAGTAGCGAGGATTTCAGCGAGGTCTTTTGTGTTCATTTTCAATTCCTTTTGTTAACCGTTACCATCAATTTCCAACGTAGATAATATAACAATTTCTGCGCTAACCGTCAATAGATTTGTCACAAAAGTGTAATATTTCCTGTAAACATGCTAAAAACCCGTGGATCGGATAAATCCACGGGAACTTGTTATCTAGAGAAATCTACAATGAATAACGTCAATTTGTGTAATAAACCGACGTTTTCCGGGTCAATTTTTGACTACTGTACGGCCTTGATTACAGCCTTTCCGAACTGGTCAGAAAGATCGCCGATGTAATTCTTGATCTTTGTCCATGCCGGGTAAGTGATGAACGTATCCTTGCCAGCGTGCTTCGGGTTGCCGTGAAGAGCAGCGATGGCCTTGCCGACTGCATGAGTACGTCCAGTAGAGCGAGCAAACTGATCTCGTTCAGAGCAGATCGCCACGCCCTTTGCGACTGGCACCGCCACGATGACCTGACCATTTACAGTGTATTCCTTGCGTCCCTGCTTGTTCACGTGAGCGAAGTTGGAAACACCAAGATCATTCGCGAGCTGCACCGGAAGCAAGATCGAGAGCTGTGCTTCAGTGGCGCGTCTTGATTCATCGCTAGAATATGGAGTGTGAGCGAACGATACCTGCACAGTGGCAGTAAAATTGTCTGATACCTTTACGTTGTGAATATGCATGATTCTTTTCCTTTTTAAAATTTTGTTACTTCTTCTGTTCAGTTGCTGCCGGCTGTTCAGCTGCAGTCTTTTCTTCATTGTCAAAGTCGTTGAAGAGCTTTTCAACGAATCTTGCCTGGACCATTGCATTGATGTCCATTGTGCCATTTTCCTGGAGCGTCTGGAAAGCGATAAGCTTGCCGAGCGGGATGTCCTTGTTTGCGTCAAGTTCCTTCATGAAGTTTTCGGTGTATCTTGCCTTGACGATTTCATTGACGTTCAGGCCCTTGCCGTCAGCGAGATTCTGCATGACAGTGATCTTCGTGAGCGGAAGTCCCTGGCCCTTGTCCATTGCCTTTGTAAGCATTTCAGCGACCTTAAAGCCGATGATTGCCTTCGTATCAAACTTCGTAGTTGCCTGTGCTACGGTTTCAGTTGCTTCAGTAGTCTTTGTTGCTGCCATAGTAATATCTTCCTTTTTTGTTTTGGTTTTTGTTGTTTTGTTGTTTATTTTCTTAAGGATTTCTTCTTGTTCGCGTTTTACGTAACGGTCACTGAACTTTTTTAAAAGTTCCGTTTGGAACTTTTTCTCAAGGCGTTCCTGTTCATCCGTATTTAGACAATTCCGACTTGTACATGCTGCCAGTCTTTTCGCTGCTGCTGCAATTTTTTCTTGAACACGCCGACAATGTTGGTCTTGAACAATCTCCATCTGCCAGTCAGGCAATTTCCATCTTTCTGGATGTTCAACAACGTCAGCTAGATCTTGGTCACTTGCCTTCTTTACGCGCCGAAGAAAATCAATCCTTTCACCAACTGTTGGTTCTTCTGCGTTCATTTGAGATTAAAGGGTTAAAAAGAGGGGCGCCGGTAACAACCAACAAGGAACCAAAAACAACCCGGCGCCCCGGAAATTGTCTTGTTTCAACAACCTTAGATAAGATCGCTGACAACAGATTCAGCGTCAGCCATGATATCCTTCATGGTCTTGTGAGTGCCAGTCTTGCAGAAGGCGTTCTTGATGCGGCCGAGCTGACCACCTTCAAGCTTGAGTTCGCCGTTGATGTAAAGCTTGCGTTCGAGCTGGGTCTTGCCAGTCTTGAGAGTGCGAACGGATTCGGTCATCTTCACAGCGCCGATGTCCTTAATCTGACCAGCGAGCACGCCCTTGTCAAGAGTAAATGCCTTGCGGTCAGCACGGATTGCGTCAGCGATCTTCTTAGTAAGATCGGAATCAATCACCAACTTCTGAGTGCTCTTGGTGAGCTTGCCAGCGATGACCATGTTCATCAAAGGATAGAGGTACTTCTTCTTGAAGACACCGAACTGAACGAGGCGTTCCTTGCCATCAGCGCCGATGACGTAGAGGTTGCGCTTCTGAGAGGCACGCTTGCCTTCCTTGTGTTCAGCGGCGACAAGTTCAACGCGGTAATCTGCCGGGCCCTTGCCGAGGTCAACCTTGCGGAGGAAGACCTTGCCGTCTTTCTTTTCAACGCAAGTTTCAAAGTTAGCACGAACGAACTTGTTCAATGCTTCGCCGAAGAGTTCAACCTTGGTCTTCGGTGCGTCAGACTTGGACTTCGTAGCGACCTTCTTGGTCTTTTCTGCAGCAATGGCCTTGGAAGCAGTAGCGACAGCAGCGTTCTTGGAAGCGAGAGTGTTCTTGATTTCGGTGTTCTTCATAGTAGTTTTTCCTTTTTAAAAGTTTTTTGAATTGGTGGCTTTGATTTGATTTTTGTTGTCAACCACCAGGCAACGAATAAAATATAATAACTTTTCTATTCGTTGTCAATTGGTTTTGTTGAATTTTTTTCTTTTTTTCTGTAAATTTTTAGTTTACATTAGCCGTTCTGGCTGGGTTTGCAGCGAAAACAGACCACGAAGTCATTTTCGCTAGGAGAAGCGTTTCTTGCCATGTCAGCGAGCTGGCGGATCACTTGGAACAGCTGAGTTCTGTTGAGTCGGAGATTCAAGTTCTTTTGATCTTCTGCCTTCGGCAATTCCGGCTTCGGAGAGACCTTGTGAATCACCTTCGGCTGTTCATCAGAAACGATAGGCTTGCCAGACTTGAACGCCAACTGTGCTTTGATGTAGAGTTCGTTCAACTGTTGCTGACGAGTAAAGATCATGTTTCGCTTAGTTTCAAGATTTTCCTTGATCTTTACGAGCTGAGCCTTGAGCGAAATCTTTGCCTGAGCTGCACCAGCATTATCAAAGATCTTCAAGACGCCGTCAATGTGGGCCTTGCGTTCGTCAAAGCTAAACACCTTCAAAGCCTTGCGAACCTGCGAGTTCGTGGAGTTTTCAGGATGGAAGGTAGCGAACAGGCTAGCCTGTGCCTTAATCTTGGAGATCAAGAAGCGGGACAAGGTGACAGACGCAGAGATATGTTCAATCTGGTCAGCGAGTTCATTTGCATGGTCAAGAACGCATGCAGGGAGTAACTGTTTGTTGACTGCTGCACGGATCTGATTGACCATCACAGTCGGGGACTTGAACTGGCAGTGAGAAACTTTCTTCATAATTGAATTTCCTTTAAGAAAAATTGTTGAGGATTAGCAGATACCAAACTTCTTGTTGTAAACCATTTCAGCGCAAGCGTTGATGAGACCGCGGTTATTGCCGCGTTCGCGCTTCATAGCGTCAAAGGCGCCATGCTTGATCTTGGTCCATTGTGTGTCAGTCGGAAGTTCAGAGTGACGGCCACAGGCCGGGCGAGACAAGGAAGCTTTCGGGCAGTTAGCCACAGACTTGCGAACCTTAACAGCAGAGGCTTTGAGGTCCTTAGCGATGGAGCGAAGTGCGATAGCGTTCTTGGTGTTCTTCATAGTGCGAATCCTTGTTGAAAAATTTTTGTTGATTTGTTGTTTTTTGATTACGTAGTAAATATAATAACTATTCTGTTACTTGGCAACCAATTTTTTCAAAAAATATGAAAAAGTGTAATATTTCACAAAAACGTCTTATTTTGACGTCGTACGGACAATTTGTCAGCACGGATCGGCACGTAAGAATCTCAGACGATTATCACAAAAATGTGTAATAAACCGACGTTTTCCGGGTTATTTTAAGTGGGCAAATTATCGTTCTCCACATACAAATTGACGTTTGTAAGTGTGGAAATAGCGACCCATTGACTTGTCGCTGCCGACATATTGATACTTTGCGATGTCAGTGTCTGCTTGCTGCGGTGTCACTCGCTTATTGCAGGACAAGGTAATCACCTGAATGCAGCCCGCTTCCTTGATGGAATAGATGTTGCATTTGTCCCCGAAGAGCGCCTGCTTCTCTTCATAGAACCGATCATTGTCGGTCTTGGTCTTTTCGTCAAAAGTCTTTGCATTTGCGGCGCCAGCAAATACTGCGAGAGCCACGAGGATGAATAGAATTTTCTTCATTTGTTTCCTTCCTAGAAAATTGAAATTGTTAAGTACGTGAGAAAATCTACTGGCATGCAGCAGATTGTGTTGATAACTTTGTTAAGCATGTTAGCCTTCCCTTTGAAGAACTTCTTCAAGATTGTCGCATTTTTCAAATACGATAGATTCGCCGCAGCAAGGGCATTTCGTCACTGGAACGAGAATCACCGATCCGTCGCCGCAAGGATGCGGGACTTCAATCTGGCACTTCGTAAGATCGCTTGTGATGGCGCCAGTGGAGTTTACGTCAGTCCAGTAACAACGAATCCCGATTGGGTTCTTCGTAGAAGTCTTTCCTTTCTTGATGAAATCACAGAGTATGCACATGTTAAGCTCCTTTTTTTTTGCTGTAAGCGTGGGCTCTGTCAGCGCAGTCGTTGATCTGGTCTACGAGACAAGTGAACGTTTTGTCAAGGAGGCGACGGTTACGGCAAGCGTCGTCGTGAGCGACTGGACAGTTGTTCGGCATGCCGACAGTGATTCCGTACTGGCCGTTGAGATAGAAAGGCTTGAGGTAGTAGCTAAGCCAGTAGGTTCGCTTTGCGACGTCAACCGTGAAGAGCAGCACGTTCAAGTTGCGGATGTTGAGATAATACTCCCAAGTAGCATACAGTCCAACGCGTTTTTGGATAAGCGGGTGAGCCTGAGCCCAGCCAAGCATTTCAGAAAGATCAACTTTGTAAGCCATGTTAAATACCTCTGTAAGAATCTGCCCATTCAAGCATTTCAGATTTGGAGAATAAGGCGGTTGGCGGAACGAAGCGAAGATCAGTGTTAAAGACTTCATCAACGTATTCAACAAAATCGTTCCACTGTTCAGGTTCAATGATGCCAGTAAGATAGTCCAAAGTATCAAAGCCTTTGGGTTCTTTTTCCTCAGTCACCGTGACTTCAGCGTTCTTAACGAAGTCATTCACCACATCAAGCGCTTCCTGAACGTATTTCGGGTCGTGAAGCAATTCTTCAGAACGGTCAATTGCGAAAAGCAGTTTCTTAGCCATGATTAAAATCCCTTGGTGAAAAGTTCACCAAATGCAGTCTTGATGGATTCAACGAGCTTCGTCATTGCGTCAATTCGGTTGAGACCAGTGCAGTCAATATCGAGTCCGCCCATGTTGTCGCTCCAGACGGAACCGTCGGTAGCAAAGCCGTACCAAATTTCTTTAACGAGCATGTGATGCTTGCGGGACTGGTCGGGGAGAATTATCAACTGCTTGGAGTAAATGCAGTTGCGGTTGCTCTGCACCGAATTATTGAAATCCAAGAACAGTTTATCAGAGTCAATGAAACGCTTAAACTTGCAATCTTTATCGGCAGCGCCGAGGTTGACAGAAAGGGCAGAGAGGTATTCTTTAATAGTCTTCATAGCAGCGTCTCCTTAAAAGCGAATTGTTACTGTTACCATCAATTTCCAACGTAGATAATATAACAATTTCCGCGGCAGCTGTCAACTAAAAATGCATATTTTCCTCATTTTTTCTGTAAAACAAAGTTTACAGAAGCAAACTGCTTAAATTTCATAAATTTGGGCACTCTGCCTGATTTCCTTGATTTTTCTCCTTTTTTGCAGTATTTCGTATCTTTTGTTGAATAACTGAATACCTGAACAAGTCAAGTTGATGGCTTTCTCGATTTCAAACAGTGGCAAATCCGTTTCAAACTTATTTTCTTTGATCTTATGCAATATCATCCAGCCGTCTTTTACGTGCCTTTTAAAGTTCACGTCATGAATAAGATTCTGCCAGACTTCGTACGATTCTGGATCTCCTGATACCTCGTTAAGCTCCATCTCGTCAACTGAACGAAGAACAGAGTTGCGCTTCTCGAACAGTCTGCTGCAAAGCAGAAAGAGCTTGCTGAGAAGATTAAACTTCTGAATCGGCATTAACCCGATTTCTGCTTTTATAGACGGAGATTCACGGATAAATTGCTCTACGTTCATTACTTCTGTAAAAATTCTTTAGCAGTGGAAGTCAAACCAGGCTTTAAGCTGGGCGTAAGAGTTGTACTCGATAGTGTTACTCGAGTCGCCGTTCCAGCGATGAACGCTGAAGACAAGAGCATATTCAGCGCCATTCTTGCGCTTCTGCGGATACTGGATAAATTCAACGATTTCGCAAGACTTTGCGTTCTTGAGGTTGTACTTCTGAATAGCGAGAGCGATAAACTGCATTTTGTCATTCGTGTGTTCCATTTTCAAATTCTCCTTAAGTTAAGCGTTGATATTTAGCAGATGTGACGAGCGGTGCAGACGTTGTATGCTGCAATTTCAGAAGAGATTCCGTTTGCGAAGTCGCGGCGAACCTGATCTTCAGCAGCGTCAACTTCTTTGGCAGCGTCATCGAGATTGCAGGAAGTATGATCGGCGATCCATTCAACGACTTCAGAATAGAAAGATTTAAAATCCATTTTCAATCTCCTTAAACAGACGGGCAGAAGTCACCAAAGTCACCAGCCTAAAAAAGCTTGAACTTAGCATCAAAGGCAGCGTCAATTTCCTTGGTAGTGACAATACCGTTCTTTTTGATTTCTTCCATGAATTCCGGAGTATTCATCTTTGCGAATACTGCGTCAAAGGCTTTCAACCATTTCTTGTACTCGGGGCAAGCCTTGTCAATCATGGCAGAATCCTTCATGATATAGTTCATCTTTGCGATGCGAAGCTTGATAGCGAGTTCAATAACAGTTTCACGGATTGTCTTCTGAGCCATAGTAGAATCTCCAAATTGATTTGTTTTACGAGTAAAATATAACAACTATTTGGAAACCTGTCAATGGGACAATAAGGAAAAAATTTGAAAATATTACACTTTTTCTTAAAATCCTCCACGTACTGATCGTTGTTGGCAATTATACAGCAATTTTTGCGTATCTTATTCTCAGACGAATAATTCAAAAATGTGTAATATTATGACGTTTTCCGGGTTAAATTAAGCACCAATTTTGGGCGCATTTTCGGATTTCTTCTTGTTTTTGCTTTTTTGCTTCCTCGGCGTAGTATGCCGCGACCGCTGCTACTGCTTCAGGATCCATGCGGAGTTTAAAATCCACTTGCCGGTCAGTAATCTTAATGACTTGAGAAAGTTTGCTTGCGTTCATTGTTTTTCTTCACTAAGGAAAGTTCTCTGTGCAGCTGTGCTTGCCACTTATTCCAGCAATCTTCAAGAAGCCGACGCTTTTTGAGTACCACATCTCTGCGTCCAGCAAATGCATCTGGAAGGCCGTTCAATTCTGTCACGCAGTTCCATTGCGGAATGTAGCGCGGCTTTAACTGATAGTGGACAAACCATTCATCTGTTTCTTTTAGTCGCTCAAGGAACGTAAAGTGTCTGCCGTTGATCTCGACAAAGTAGTCCTCAATGCCACTAACGGTCTGTCTTTTAAGCACTTCCTTATGGGACTGGATGAATGACTTGATTTCTTCAGTTTTTAACATTTTACATTTCCTTAAGGATTTCAGCGCAAGCCTTGAGCTCTTTCTGAGCGTTTTCCTTGACAAGCGTTTCGTTATATTCTGCGATCTTCTTCAAAGCATCTGCGACGGAAACGTAGCCTTCATCGTCAGTCCAGCCTTTGTACTCGAAGATCATGCTTTCAGCAAGCTGGTCAATCATCGGCCATTCCGGAGTCTCTGCTTCATAGCCTGCAAGCGAACAGTCGGCCATCTTCGTGCCGAAGTCAATGTAGGGGCGCCAGTCAGCCTTCGGAAAGTGAGAGCACTTCACGCAAGTAAAGCCGCTCATTCCCCAGCCAGCCGGACGGCCAAGAGAGTCGTGCTTGCGGACTTTTCCTTCATAACGTTTCAGCGTCATTGTCACCTTTTCGGCGCCAAGATCAAATTCAACAACTCGGGTCTTGCTTTTAACTTCTTTGTAAGCCATGTTTAAGCCTCTTTATGCAGAGTGAAGATAAGGTTGTTGCTGTAGGAAATGAATACGATGTCGCCGACTTTGTATAGGCTTGTATTAGAACGAGTGATCTCAAACACAACCCCGTTCTCGTTGATGTCCTTGACGATGCCAAACTTGGAGTATGTATCGCC
>Ga0247608_10007084_pt1 | contig 11614 bp, 18 predicted proteins | sample 176DNAGHGlowgp2_FD_193490 | JGI IMG/M metagenome (GOLD analysis project Ga0247608, IMG submission 193490) | Sheep rumen microbial communities from Palmerston North, Manawatu-Wanganui, New Zealand - 1766 DNA GHGlow gp2 | ecosystem: Host-associated > Mammals > Digestive system > Stomach > Rumen ... | reverse complement strand
GGTATCAGACCCGCACAAAAAGATATAGACGGCTGCGATCACATCGCTTTTATTGCAAAAGAGTGGTATGTCGAGCTGATAGTAAAGTAGGAGAATACTAAATGAACTACACAGTTACTCTTAACGAACTTGAAATACGGGAGATAATCTCGTTGCTACATCGAGAGGTTGAAAGCAGCCGAGAGCTGCTTGAAGATACCAAAGACAGCGATTTTATGACCGAGCAGATAAAGCAGAACATCGCCAGATACACCTCTCTGCTGCATCTGTTTGAGTTGGAAACAGAATACCACGAACAAAGCCGATAAGCTATAAGCCTGTCGGTTTTTTTGGTGGTGTTTGCCACCGTGACACAGCAGGGTGCGCAACCTGTGGGGAAGGTTTACAGCTCCTTCCCCTCCCCCTGTGTCATTAGTCAAAAAGCTGTGGTTATTAAGAAAGGTGGAAAAATCAAATGAAAGACACGAAAATCATCGCTATTGCCAATCAAAAAGGCGGCGTAGCAAAAACAACGACAGCCCTCAATCTCGGTGTGACGCTGAACAAAATGGGCAAAAAGGTCCTGTTAATCGACGGTGACCCGCAGCACAGCTTATCAAAAGCATATATGCAGCTTGATGATACCGTTGATACAACAGGCATCACAGAGGTTATGACTGCTATAATCAACAGAGAGCCGTTTGAAATGATTGAAGCAATACATCATAATAATCTTAACGATATTGATTACATACCAGCAGATATTCGTTTCTCGGGTGTAGAAATGCAGCTTGTCAATACACGGCTGCGCGAGAGCGTCTTGCAGCGCGCTCTTAAAGACGACTACATAAGACAGACCTATGACTATATTATCATAGACTGTCCCCCGTCACTGTCTATGATACTCTATAACGAACTCACGGCTGCCGACGAGGTTTTAATACCTGTCGAGCCAGAAACAATGAGCATTGAGGGCATACAGCTTTTGCTTGACACGATAGCAGATGTAAGAGAATACACAAATCCAAATCTTGATTTGTTGGGATTTGTTACAACAAAGACCAGCACAAAGGCACGCTTACACAAAACAAACATAGAAAAGCTGACCGAAACGTTTGAAAACATTGCTGTTATCGGTAATGTAAGCGCATCAATAGCTGCTGCCGAGTCTGTCGAAGATGCAAAAGCTCTTGCGCTCTACAAAGAGTGTCCGACAAATCACTACTTTAACAAGCTCGCGGAGCAGTACAGGAATATAGCAAGCTATATAACCTTAATGGTGAGGTGAATGAAATGTACAGAAGATGCAATCCGTATAATATATTGTTAGCTTTTCTTATTTTACTTGCAATAGGACTATCAATCATAGCTTACATACAAAAAGCTGAAAATACCGTGAGCGTGGTCATTACAAAAGACGGAAAAACGGAGGAATACGACAAGATCAAAAAGGACAGCATCGAAATAGTGTATAAAGGCGATGTATACGACATTACGTTCAAAAGCTATGAGGACGACTTAAAGTATACATTTATTGATGTTACCGAGTATAAGATAAAGGAGTAATACACAATGACTACAAGAGCAAGACGCAACAGCGTATTCGCAGGATTTAGAGACAATGGAACACAAACGAGCGTTACACGACCCAACGAGGTCGTGATGCTCGATCCCAATGACGTTGAGTTGTTCAAGGACGCACAGGGCAGAGAACAGCCCGATGCACTGATACCCGATAAGGTCAAGGCTATTGTAGCATCAGCCAAAGATATAGGAATACAGCAGCCCGCAGTCGTTCGACTTATGGGCGACGGCAGCTATCAGATGTTAACGGGCAGACACAGACGTTTCGCAGCTATGGAGCTGGGGATTGAACTCCCCTGCCAAGTGCTTACGAACATTGACGACGAGTTAGCCTACAAAATAATGGCTGAAACGAATATCCCGACCGACGAAAAACTGCCTACCGAGCAGGGAAAGATATATAAGGCATATTTTGATATGCGCAAAGAAAGACAGGAAACGGACATAGCTGCAACCCTGTCAGCGATCTTTCGTGTTTCGGAAAGACAGATATATCGTTACATCAAGGTATTGAAGCTCCCGCAGGCACTACAAGATGCAGTAGACAACAAGATAATCAACTTCAAAGACTTCGAGATGCTGTTAAGACTACATACACAGCATCAGCAGGCTGTTGGTGACTATGTGGACTATTTTCCTGTTAATAAACTCACTAAAAAAGACTTGGAACGGCTTGAAGAACAGGACTTTAACGATACCGAAGAAAAAGAATGGGATAAGGACTATGTGAACGAAGTGCTGCACCCAGAGCCAGAAGAACAGCCCGAGCCTGAACCAGAGCCAGAGATCGAGAGTGAGGAAGAAACAATATTCGACCGTATAAGAGCCGAGTTTGAGAGGACCGAGCAGCTTGCCGATGATGAAATTGAGCAATTGATTTTCGGCTTGCTGACAGACTACTATGCAGCAGTTGATGAAGCTGACGAGTACAATGATTGATGATTAAGGAGTGATAGAAATGATTGAAAACTACGAACCAAATTACAGAAACGAGCATTATGTAATGGTCACATTCAATTATAAGGGTTACATAGGTCATATTACATCAAGTGTAGGCGGCAACTGCAAAGGTACACACATTTTAAATTACGCACTAAATATATTCGACGAATACGGACAAGACGACATAGAAAGCCTAATTGAAAATGACTGCAATCTTTCCTACGACGAGGACTATGATTGTTTCAGCATAAAACTCTATAATCCGCAGGATAAGACCGACGTTCTTGTATTTGACGACTCGACGCAAAGAGAGATTGAGGATATGGTTGTAGGTGTCGAAATTATATCTTGTTCGGAAGAAAAAGAGGACGGTGAGGATTGATGTACAGACTAAAGTTTATTTATAATGACTCTACCGCTACTCGAACAGAGTATTACAGTGGTGGAACATATCAATTTCAAGGTGAAAAATACGCCTGTATAAGTGGTTCTCTGTCAAATGCAAAGTTGTTTAAGTCACATAAATCGGCAGAGAGTGAATATAACAAGCTGAATAGCAGCTGTGTGAATGTGCCTAACGATTATGAAATCGAGAATTGCTCAAGCCATATTCTATAAATTCCATACACTTACCTACTTAAATATGACAGGTTGAACGAATGGAGAACTTGAACTGACAGGACAGGACGAACACATAGGAGAGTGAATAAAAATGACAGAAACAATTTTTACAATAGCAAAGATATTAACTATAATTGCTATGGTGCTCACAGGAGTTTATCTTCTGATAACAACAAAAAGCGAAAGAGAGTCGGCAAAAAAAGAAATCCTCGATAGTTTTATAGCAAGTCACAAAGCTGCTTCCGTAGGAATATCAACCACTATGATAATTACAGTTGTCATTGTAGTATTGCTGATAACAAGGTAGGTAATGTGGTATGAAGCTGATTTTTATTATTTCAACAGCTATATGGATAATCTCGTTTCCGTCATTACGACTTGTGATTAAAGAGCTATATCCCAATATAAAAAAATATTTGATTGAATGTTTTCTATCCCTTATTATTGGCGGTTCAGTTTCTCTTTCGGTTCTCTCATTCATTAAGCTGTCTACAATGAAAGAAAGAATTATTTGTACGCTTATTGCATTTGGCTTAACGATAATTATAGCTTTGCTCACGTTTGCTATTATCCTGCTGATTGCAAAACTCAAAGCCAAACAGGACGTTAAGGACGGTGACTAAATGAAAGTCATACACGTTGACAACACACCTACCAAGAAAGAGTGCAAAAACTGCGAGTGGTGCGATATTTACAACAATCTGTGTATGCGTGATAATACCCCCGCATACAATAAAGGAAAATGCCTGCACGAAGGTTGTAAACGATATGAACAAGCCAAGGGCTATGTACCCGATTGGTACGAATTTATTGAGGACGACGATGAATTAGACTTGGCGCAGCAAAGCGTCAGAGGGAGGTAAACCAAAATGATTGATTACAAACGCAACTATATAAATGCACAACCATTTCCAGATAACGCAGAGTTTAGCGGTGTACAAAACTATCGAATTGCTGCACAGCTCAATGGTGCTGTCCTCGGGGTGAGTGAAAACGGAAACTGCGCTGTTTGGACGGGCGGCTATGATGCCGACGGTATACTCCGAGAAGTCAGCGGTGGTCATTACTTCACGGGCGCAGAGTTTGGCAGTGATCCCGAAGAACTGTACAACGCAGCACTGGACAGGTTCAGATTTATGGCTATCACAGAAAAATCCCTAAAAAGCGCTGCATACATTACAGACGATGCCATAGGACTTGACTACTCCGAGTGTCGAAAAATATATGACTTTATGCAGCGTGAGTTTGATATGACTGACATCAGCGAAAGGTTGTGCGAACAGTACGGGCAAATGGCAGCACAGCGTATTGAGCGCAGGCACCCCGCCGTCTTTGATGCAATTTTAAAGGAGTATCAGCGTGGCAAGCGTGATAACGATACTTGGAGTTATATTCTCAACAACGCCATAAGTACCGAGCTGCCAGAGCATACAATCAAAGAGGTACAGCACAACGAGAAGATCTTCTTTGATACGGAAACAACAGGACTGCACCCCGAGATAGACGACGAGGTGCTTGAAATCGCTATCATAAATCAAGACGACGAGGTGCTGCTGCACACATATGTAAAGCCAGAGCATAGGACCTCTTGGGACGAAGCCGAGGAGATCAACCACATATCGCCCGAAATGGTGAAGGACTCCCCTACACTTACGCAGCTTAAACCGCTGCTCACTGAAATTTTCAACTCGGCAGACAGAATAATAGCATATAACATCGAATATGACCGAAAGTTTATCGAGCCTGCACTTGATATAGACTTCGGCGATAGAGCAAGATGTGCAATGCTTGAATTTGCTCACTACTACAAAGAGCCTAACCAGAAAACAGGCGGGTACAGGTGGAAAAACCTTACCTTTGCAATGAATAATCTCGGCAAAGAATGGAGAGGACAGGCACACGGCGCTCTGGCTGATACATACGCAGCCAAAGATGTGTGGGACGAGCTGCACAAGCCCGTCCGTGAACGCAAGAACTCGCACGGACCTTACACACGGTAACAAGGAGGGAGACATATGGACGCTATTTACATTTTCACAGAAAACGGAAGAACACAGTATGCTTACAGCAAATACGGCGGCAACTACGCTACCCCGCTTGTACGGCTTTCAGAAGCATCATTCGCATCGTTTGAACACGAATGTCACACACTTGATGCGATAATGGAGCTTAACTATGACGGTGAGTATACACCGCAGGAGCGTAACGGCAATAAGGTATTCAATCGACTTGACGACACCAAAATGACAAATGATACTGCGTATATGCTTATGCGCAGCGGCGTTGTTGGTACTGTAATAAATGTAGACCTTGACCGCAGCATAATAAGGTATAGCTTTAATAGCACCTTTGGAAAGCAGAACTATGTGCTTGACATTATGGAAGCAAACAACGCACTACAAGATGCGTTTGAAATGGAAGGCAGCAAGCCGAAGATAACAGCCATATCTGCAAACCTCGAACCGTCATTTGAGATAATACAGCACCAAGGCAAAAGCAAGAACTATGTTATGGATATAGTCGTCATTGAACCAGATATGCCTGCATACGCAAAGCGGCTCGATATATCGGACGGTAAACTGCGTGCTATGCAGTCGGTAGTGCAGGGCTACCTCGAACCCCTGCGCGATATTGAAGAAGAAGGAATGTATGTATACGGCAATGATGAAGCAAGAGTCCTCAAACAGTCTCCAAACCGTCGGACCGAGGGGCAGGCGATCTGTGGAACATTCTTTATCTGCGGCTGCGACGAGAACACAAACAGTGTGTCGCTCACATCAGATCAGATGCACAAGTACATCGAGATGTACAAAACTCCCGACAGGTTTAGTGAACAAGAGATTGAAGCAGCACATCGTTGCGAGATGTACTTTTTTACAATATCGGAAATGAGCTACCCTGGTCCTTCGCAGCAAGCGCAAAAACAAACTGCACAGCAGACAAGGAGCGTTAAACTGTGAGTGCTTGACATCGAAAGAAAGGCTGTGATATAATGCTGATATACGAGGATAAATACTATTCTTCGGACGGTGGTGTGTGGAAGATCACAAAGCGACTCGGCAAATATGCGATACTCGAAGGCTACAACGGAGATAAGCGGATCGTACTCCTTGTTGAAGGATTGACATTCGAGGGAACAAAGCTGCGCTGGAGCAAGCAAAGTGCTTTCCAGAGCATAGAGCAAGCCGAGCTGGAGATAACCAAAAGAACAGCACAGCGAAAGGCTGCTGAAAAAACACTGCATAATGCTGTCACACAGCACACGACAATGCGCAAAACATACAAAGGCAGAAAAATCAAGGTATAACAGGAGGTAAAGATTATGAAAATATCAGAGCAAATGAACACAGAGGGTTTGACATTCTTGGGCTTACCACTTGAAGAACACGAGAGACTCTTTTGGGAAGGAGCAAAGAAGGGCGAAGAAGGCATCAGAATAAGCAAAGAAACTGTCCAAAACGGGATAGAACAGGCAGGCATCGACTATAATGACTTAACAACTGCATTGCCGTTTGATCGCCTTTGCATTATCGCCAATGATACAGTGCTTGACTCTATCGACGATGAATGTCCGCTGCTTTACAACCGCATCTTTGATGCTTTTCTCGCAGGCGCACCGTACACCGCACTCAAACGAGCTGCGAGACTGCTCGCCGACGAGATAGACGAATTGGAAAAGAGTGCAGCAGAGCGTGGCTGTGAGCCAGCCGAGCTGGAGGAAGCATACTTAAAGCTGTGAGTTTCTGCCACGGTGGCAGAAGATACGACCGTACCTTGTGTGCGGTCTTTTTATTTATAAGGAGTGGTTTGAGTGAATTATAACACCCCCGAAGAATTGATTATCGCTGCGGCGAGCACCCGCTGTAAGCCCGCCGTTTTGAAAGCCCAACTGATAGAGATAGCCAAAGAACACGGCTGCGAGGTCAAGGATAAGGCAGAAAAAAGAGATGTCGCACTCTCAATTGCCGACAAGTTGGGATATGCCAAGATGCAAGAGCTTGTACACACAGGAGTTTCATCACAGGATTTTCAAGAAAAGTTTGGAATAGACCACAAAGATGTCAAGACAATGGAGAGCAAAGGTTTTTTGAAGGTCACAGGCTACTACGAAGCACGAATGTATGGCAAGTATCGGAACGTGCCGTTGTACGACGCTTTTCAGTTCTTCGGGCTGACAAAACCCGAGGTCGATGCGTGGCTGACCGAGAATAGACCGAAAAGAAAGGCACAAACAGCGAAAAAGTAAGGTGAGCTGTGGTTGCTGCAACAGCCACGATCATACTATTAAAATGTATACAGGATAAGCTCGCAAGGAGGATAAACAATGACCGTAGCTGACATCATCAGAGAGAACGATGCAGACATCATCGTTAAGGTAGAAGCTCGCAACCCTGCCTACCTTCCCAACACTCTAACCGAGGAATACTATCACGGTGAGGTCGGCAAAATACCCGCAGAGCTTCACGAGGAACACGTTATTAAAATATGGTGGGCGTTCGGCGCACAATGCCACGTTATAGAAATAGCGTGCCGACAAAACAACGCAAAAGCGCTGAAATGTTGACTTTTCAGCTTAAATATGGTATAATAGAGGTGAGGATAATGGACAAGATACCCGAAAAAGCCACACTTGATAATTGTACAAGCGACAAATATTGTGACGACTGTGGAAACCCCTGTCTTTTTCATATGAAGGACAGTACACACGAGTTCACAATTGGACTTATAGATATTCTCCGATGCGTTAAGTTCGCAGAGGAAGAAGGTGTAATACCAGAGATTGAAAGCAAGTGGTGGCATACAGTATATAAACGATATGGTGATTTCAATAAAGAGGTGTAACCCTTGAAATACTGCAAACTTAAAACAGGAACAGACGATGCTTTCATAATTGAAAAATCAGCGTTTGAAACCAAAACAAAACAAGATTACCCCTACTACACAGCAGGAGAACATAATGAGCAAAGACAATTTGCCGTCTGTCCTGCTTGTGATAACCCTATTCAAATCATCGGCTTATATAAAGAGTTAAAGAATACTGACAAGCCCTACGGAAAGCATTATATGGGTGATGTTAAAGGACTTGCATATTACAACGAGCAAGCCTATCGTTATTGCCCGTACTCAAATAATAAAATCACAGTGAACGCTAACAGCCGAAAAGAAAAGCTCACGGAATTGGAGAAAAACATTTACTACTCGTTAAGGAATAACTTTGATAGAGTTGTTTACATATTATCAAAAGAGCTGGACATATGGATAACCCCTTCGGCTGCAAGGAAGATGTTAAGCACCTTTGTCAAAGGTCAAGGTTGGCTATATCCTTGGGCAACTCTGACAAACATTCCTTTTGTGTTTGCTCACCTCACTTGGAACAAGTCGCTTTTTGCGCAACCTATATTAAAAGGAACAGACCTGTATTATGCAATACAAAGGCGTGATAATGTTACTTTTGAGCATCTGGATTATCTTCCAGACTATGAACGATTAAAGGCAGTTGATAATCGGTTCATCGACATATGTTATTGCGTTATAAATCACAAAAGACAGCTTGAAAATGATGAACTGACAGAGACTATGGAACTTGTTGTAACTGACAACATTTCTCGCAAGGATATTTATATAAAGCAGATCGTTGTAACCGAAAGCAGATTGTTTGACATCACAAGTAAGGCAAAGAATTATAGAAATAACAATCTTCTGCAAATAGCTAAAGAGTTAATGCCCGATATATAAAGAAAAGAAGCCAAAGAGGTGATTGATATGACAAAGAAGATACTTACCATACTGCTTGCGCTTGCGATGCTGCTCTCTATGACGGCTTGCTCGCAGGACAGCACATCAGAGCCGACCAAGAACAGCAGCTCGGCATCTGACAGCAGCTACCTCGATAGTGATTACGAGAACAGCAGCGAGTCTGATACAGACAGCAGCTCGGCATCTGGAAGCGACAGCTCGTCCGAGAACAGCACAGACGATAGCAGCACCGTCAACTCCGAAACAACCTCTGCTACCACAACCACAACCGAGAACAGCACGACTACTACGACCACAAAGGCGCAGGCAACTACCACAACAAAGCAAGCTGTGGCTACCACAAGAGCTACTGTAAAGCCTGTGCAGACTACAAAGGCTACTGTTAGGACAACAGCAAAAGCAACTACAAAGGCAACTGTTAAGACTACGCCAAAGGCTACACAGCCTGCGGTGAACACGGCAGCATACGTTAATAACATAATTGCTGACATCAACAAGATGTTCCCCGAGTCGCAGTTCAACAAGGCTCTGTACGATAAGTTCGAGCGTCTGTGCAAGGGCGTGCCGACAGAGCAGGATAAAAAGGATATAAGCGAAGCCCTTTGCAACTTTGCAATAAGAAAGTTCAACGGCAAAAGCGGTACATTCACTTGCTACTATTACGTTAACCCGACGGTTGTAACAAGAACAGTCACAGCAAAACAACCTATCAATATCACTATCAACCGTACATTTACTCGTGATAACGCACACCTCGGCACAGGCAATTCCACAGACTTGTACTATGCTGCATATAAAACCGTTGAGCAGAATTATCAAGGCATCAATAAGTTCATTAAAGATTGCTATTGTACTATGGACAGCGGAATGTCCACTCTCATTAAGAAGAACATCATATCCCATACCGAGATATACTACTCTATTGACAAAGCAGGTTGGCAAAGCGGTGTTAATCACGATGCTTACTATATGTGGTTCTGCCACGAATAAGAACAGCTAATTATTAAAACAGAATATGTTTATATAAGACTATGTTTTTTACAGCATAGTCTTTTTTTATTACCCAAAAAACGAAAACAGGAGGGAGAGTATGAAATATCGCTATTATGGTACAACATCGCCGCCTTAAAGTTTTTCTTCTTTCGGAAAGAACAAAAAAACTAAACTACGAAAGGAAATGAACTATGGTTATTAAAAAGATAGTCAAACGTATCGCAAGCACGATACTTGCAGTTGCGATTACAGCAACAACTATAACAGGCACATTCGCAAGCGCAGCGATTGACCCTAACCCTATATCAACAACTCCAACGAACATATCGTTCAGCTTTACCGAAGGTCATATATCAGCGACATCGGTAAGAAATGTGTACGGAGTCCGTGCGGCAGGAGCAAGCCTTACGCAGTACACAAAGCTCACACATACGCAGGATTTTTGGATAATACACCCTAATAATCAGACGTACAGCAATCTGTGTATCAACCCGAACGCAACTGTAAACGCAGGAACACAGCCCTACTACGCATATCAGGTCACATCGGGCAGTATGGAAGCTAACAGCAGCTATTGGGAAAACCTCACACCAAATGTAAAGTATACTATCGGTCTGATAATGCACTACGGCTATCCGAACGGCAACAAAGGCGGCTTTGCTATGGGCAGCGGGCAGGGCAGCCACGGCGCAGCCTGCTTTGAAGCAACACAGATGCTCGTGTGGGAAGCTGTAACAGGTATGCGTGTTCTGCCGCCAGACTTTAGGGATAGAGACAGAGCAAGCGGCTTCTATCATTCATATGCAAGCACACAATGGCATTATACCGACGGCAAAAAGGACTATCAGTATTCTCCGCTGATTGATTTCTTCACCAAAAGCGGTGATGCGTCACTTACGCAGAACACAATCAACTACTACAAATACCTTGTAGAAAAGATTGCACATCATATTGATATTCCCGAGAACACATACGAGGACGATACGATTGCAAAGGCAAATCCGATAACACTTAAATACAACAGCACTACAAAGAGATACGAGGCATCGTTCACTACTAACGAAGCGCTCTTTGAGGACATCGGCGCAAGAACATCTATCGGAAATGTAGGTTTGAACGTTACAAAGCAGGGCGCAACCGCTGCTAATGGCAACGCAACTTATGTTGTTCATACAGCCAAGTATTTTAGCGGAACAAAAGTTACCGCAAAAATGGAAAAGAGCAGCACCAAGCAGCACGCTAACGAAACAGGTCGTGACGGCTTGCAGATATGGGCAGGCAAATATACAGCTACCGCAACAGGTGACTTGAACATTCAGCAGAATGTAACAGGCTCATTCTCCGACCCTGCAAGAGCGTTTATGGCTTTCAACGCACAAGAGTTGCGCGGTGATTTCACCGTAGTAAAAAAGTCTGTAAAATCAAACGGCACAGAAGATGCGGTACTTGTTGAGAGTGTGCGTAAGGACGCAAGTTTTATGGTCTATGATGTTGCCGCAGAGCGCTACATCAAGACAAGCATTGACGCACAGGGCAACTATCAGTATGTTTCTTCGGACGGCTATTCTAACACATCTACTAACGCAGGCACGATTTTCAAGCTCAACGACGCAGGCAAATTCACCGTAACAGATCTGCCGCTCGGCAAGACATTCCGTGTAATCGAGTTTGAAACGGCTGCTCACTACGAAATACCAAAGGCAACGATCGAAGTGACGCTTGACGAAAGCAACAAGTC
>Ga0247608_10007081_pt1 | contig 11616 bp, 8 predicted proteins | sample 176DNAGHGlowgp2_FD_193490 | JGI IMG/M metagenome (GOLD analysis project Ga0247608, IMG submission 193490) | Sheep rumen microbial communities from Palmerston North, Manawatu-Wanganui, New Zealand - 1766 DNA GHGlow gp2 | ecosystem: Host-associated > Mammals > Digestive system > Stomach > Rumen ... | reverse complement strand
CAGCTCGTCATTACGCTTCAATGCCACCAACCCTTGGATATCCACAGTTCCTTCCAGCACTAAGGCATACACCTCATATTCCTCCACAATCTTTCCCCAGTTGACATACCACCCACTTTTGCGGTTGAACTTGCTGAGAAAACTCTTACGCCGGATACGAATCACCTCCGTATTTACCACCTCACCCGTCAGGATGTCCTTCAGGCATGGCGTGAAAACGTCGATCAATACGTCAATCTCGTATATCTTGGTTGGGGTCATATTATTCTTAGCTTGGTGCAAAGATACAACTTTTATTTAATAAAGGAAGTCTTTTGGCTGATTTTTTGCAAAATCAGATCCTTTTTTTTCTTGCGTATTTCAAAAATTCTTTGTAATCTTGAGCCGGACATGTGAGTCACTACCGGTTAACAGATGAAAGAATCTTGACACGTAAAGATGTCTGATGTATGAAGGCTGATGTCTGATGGATGATGGATGATGTTATTCCACGCCGTCGAGTTTCACTCATGCACCAAGATTATTGTCGGGTGCCAGGCTCCTGTCATTTTTTAGGCCTATTTCATAGATTTGCCTGGTGTGTTCAGTTATCTCACACAGAAAACACAGAAAGCACAGAAAGGGGCCATCACAGATGGCGGATATGTAAGTCCCGCAGAAATCGCAGAAATAGCGGAAATTTGGGGGCCATCACAGATGGCAGGGGAGTTATGGGGTCGCCTGAAGGCGAGAAATTATACAAAATTTGATTCAAAATTATTCAATGGTCCCGCAGAAATAGCAGAAATAGCAGAAATTTCTAATGTCACACAGATAGCACAGATAGCACAGATATTGAGCCATCACAGATGGTAGCGGATTGTCAGGAGGCTGGCTGCTGACAGCAGGAAGCACGGAAAGGGTTGAGCTGAAGGTTAGACTGCGACAGAGTCGCAGCACACGGGACAAATAATGGTTGCGATGCAATAGCAGCACAAAGGACGAAGGACAATCCCTGCGGAGAAATTTTCACCCGACGGAAATGCGTCGGGAACGGTAACTCGACGGGAAAGCGTCGGGAACGGTGACTAAACAGAGGGGCAGGACCGGGAGGGGTGCCTGCAGGGACCTGCCCCTGAGTAGTTTAGAAAGTGATGTGGGTCTCGCCGGCCCAGTCGGTGTTGATAGTGACACCAATGGTGGAGGAGGTGCTGCCACTTGAGAAGAAGGCACCAGAGACCCAGGTGATATAGTTCTGCTGGATGGGGACATCGAGCTCGCGCTCTGAATAGACGCCACCCGAAGCATCGAGGGCAGTGACCGTGAGATGGAGGGTAGCCTCCGTGCTTTGATAAGGGAAGCTATAGAGGTCGAACTGCCTCTGAGAGGCAGAGACATCGCAGGTTACGGTCTGCTTGCTCTTGACCGAGCCATAGCCGGTCTGGGCATCGAAGGCGCCAGAGCCTCCGGTATAGTAGAACTGCATCTTCTTGACTTCAGCAGGGATGCTCTCGTCTGTGAGCACGAAGCGACAGAGAGAAGTGATACGATCCAGGGAGACAGGCAAATCGACATTATCATCGCCGATAGTGACCTCACCATAATAGGTGAAGGTATCGCTAAAGCCCTGGGTATTGGTGAACTGGATCTTCGCAGGATTCGTCATCGTGGGGTTGCCATTGGAGCTATGACCCACGACGAGTACCTGATAGGTGCCTTTTTCCAAGCGGAAGGAGGCCTTGCCGAAATCAGCATCGGTGGAGACCTGATTGACCTGCTTGACGCGAGAGCCAGCGGTATTATAGATGGCGAAATTCATGCGCGTGCAGGCCTCAGAGGCCGGTTTGGCAGAGCGTGTGATGGTGAAGGGCATCTGCTCTATCTGAAAGACACTGACCGTGAGATTGGGGTCTTCGTCAGCGGCCGAACCGCTGACCACACTGCCGGTGTCAATGACGGGCTTCTCGCAGGAGAGGAGAAGAGGGGTAAGTGTGCATAAAATGCACACGCAATGGACGAGACAGCGTGCATGCAATGCACGAGCAACGGACGAAACACGAGCACCAGGGCGCGAAGACCGAGAGAAGGGGTGTGCATGCCATGCACACATACGGAACAGGGGTTGCATAGATGGGCCTCCCGATGATTAGAAAGTCATTTCATATTCGGGCAACCACTCTGTCTCTATCTTGAATGAAGCGCCAGAGGTACCTGCGGTAAAGATCTTACCAGAGAGGGTGGTCTGACGATTACGCTTCAGGGGCACATCCTTCACCAGTTTGGTAAAGAGGGCATGACCATCCCCATCCAGCGCATCGATGGTGATATCCATCTTTTCCTCGTCGGCAGTGATGAAGGGGAAAGAAATGATGAACAGTTTGCCATCTGAAGTTGGAGCCGCACTAACAGTCTGCCAGAAACCCTCGTCATCGAGCGCAAAGCCAGAGGTAGGGTTAAAGCGCTTGCTGCCCTTGGAGAAAGAAATCTTCATCCTAGAGACGCCAGCAGAAACAAGATCGGTAGATTTTACCGCGAACTTCGGGACAATACGACTCAGCGTAGCCTCTATATTAGCACCTGCGGACGTGACCTGCACCTGCTGCGTAGCACTGAACGTCTCACGGGGACGCTCAGAGGTAAATTCAGCCTCTGTGGCATTGAGGAGTGAGAACTGATCATCTTTACCACGGTTCCAGCCCACGACCACCATGGTATAGTTACCGATAGGCAGATCGCAAGAGAACGTACCAAAAGTGGTGTAATTATTGGATTGGTCCTTTATCTGTGTAGACTTGTAGACCTCCGTGCCCTTCACATCATAGAAAGCCAAGACCATGGTGCCAATATATTGGCTTGGATCTTCAGCGGCACGTGTTATTCTACCCCCGGATGGAATCTCTTCCATCGAGATTGAGAAGTCATCGACATGCACCGTGACTGGGGCAGTCTCGTTCTCGTTAATTACTGTTTGCTCATTCTCATTGCTGCAAGATGTTGCAGCCAACAGGAGGAATCCTGAAAAAACACAATTTCTGAGTGTCATAATTTTTATTTAAGTTAATATTAATGGTTTATTAATTCCATTAACTCTTAACGTAAATTATTATGACAGTATTGTGTGAATGAGCATATATTTTTTTATTTATAGTATTGTTTGTACCATTCAGCGAAATGGCGGAGGCCTTCGCGGAGGGTGATCTTCGGGGTAAACCCGAAGTCACGGGCCAAGGCTTCTGCATCAGCATAGGTGGTGGGGACATCACCAGGCTGCATGGGGACAAGCTGCTTGTGGGCCTCGAAGTCGAAATTCTGGGGCAAAACCCCAGAACGCACTAACTCTTCCTGGAGGATTTGGACGAAATCGAGGAGGTTCTCGGGTTGACCGCCACCTATATTATATACGGCATAGGGAGGAATGGGCAGGCCATCCTCGCCCTTCTTGCGCTCAGGGGCGCCCTGCATCACGCGTACGATACCCTCGACGATATCATCGACATAGGTGAAGTCGCGTCGGCAGTTGCCATAGTTGAAGATCTTGATGGTTTCGCCCTTCAGGAGCTTATTGGTGAAGCCAAAGTAGGCCATATCGGGACGACCAGCAGGGCCATAGACGGTGAAGAAACGCAGGCCTGTGGTGGGGATATCGTAGAGCTTAGAGTAGCAATGGGCAAAGAGCTCATTGCTCTTCTTGGTGGCTGCATAGAGGGATACCGGGTTATCCACGCGGTCATCGGTAGAGAAGGGCACCTTCTTGTTGCCACCGTAGACACTAGAGGAAGAAGCGTAGACGAGGTGCTGAACGCCCTGGTATTGACCCGAGGGAGAAGCCTCGGGAGTAGTGGCAGAGGGCTTAGAGTGGCGGCAGGCCTCGAGGATATTGTAGAAGCCAATCATGTTGGACTGGATATAGGCATCGGGATTCTCGATGCTATAGCGCACGCCGGCCTGAGCGGCCAGATTCACAACGATATCGAAGTGATACTGGGCGAAGAGGGCATCGATGGCGGATTTATCAGCGATATCGGCCTTGACGAAGGTCCAGGTATTTCCCTGCGGCCGAACCGCAGGGCACTCTGGCTGACCTTCTCCCTGCGGGGAAACCGCAGGGCACTCTGACTGAGGGGAAACCGCAGGGCACTGGCTTAGGGCATTGAGCTCCTTGAGGCGGTACTCCTTGAGGGAGGGGTCATAGTAGGCATTCATATTGTCGATGCCTACGATGGTGGCGCCAGTGAGGTCATTCAGGAGGCGCTTCACGAGGTTGCTACCGATGAAACCGGCTGCACCAGTGACTAATATCGTTTTATTATTGAGATCAATTTTTTGCATAATTCTAATTTACATATTTTTTTGAACATCGAAAAATACGAAAAACACTAATATAATTCGTTTATTTCGTGTCTTTAGATGTTAATATTACTTGCCATAGAGCTCGACAGCCTGATAGTAGGTGTCGAGGGAACCGATGTCGAAGCGACCGGCAGACATGGGCCAGGCGTGCATGGTGGTGTGATCAACCATATAGTGGGCGAGGTTACCGGGGGCATCCTTGCCACAGCCGTTCTCAACGGAATGACGCACCAGGTCGAGGTCCTGCTTCAAGTAGATATAGAAGGGAGGGACCGCCCAATGGGATTTGGGGACTTGGGGTTTTTCCTCCATGCCGAGGACGCGGTTGTTAGCGTCGAGCTCGACGACACCTGTGCGCTGGAGTTTTTCTATAGAGGGCTGCTCATGACACATGATGCAGGAGGTGCCTTTTTCCTTGGCGAAATCCACGAACTCCTGGAAGGAGAAGAAGAGGAGGTTATCGGCAGCGACGACCAATAGATCATCATTGATGCTGAGCTTATCCATCGCGAAGAGGAGATCACAGACAGCACCAAGGCGGGTGTCGTTGGTCTCAGTGCCATCATCGACGATGGTGATGGGCTTCCGAGCGGCCAAACCGCTCGGCACACTGGAAGAGGCGGGGAAACCGCTCAGCACACTGGATGAGGCGGGGAAACCGCTCGGCACACTGGATGAGGCGGGGAAACCGCTCGGCACACTGGAAGAGGCGGGGAAACCGCTCGGCACGCTTAAGCGCTCATTGCGCCACTCCTCAAAGATATGGGCGAACTTGTGGTTCGTGATGATGATGTGCTCATCTATCTCGGGGATAGTGTCGATATCATCAAGCATACGACCGAGAATCGTATTTTCTCCTATTTTGAGCAGGGGCTTGGGGAAGTTCTTGGTGAGTTCGCCAAGACGCGTTGCGTATCCTGCTGCTATAACCACACATTTCATATTTCTTTTCCTTTATTTGAACACGGATAGCTCGGATTGAACGGATAATATATCTGTGTGAATCCGTAAGATCCGTGGTAGTTAGACAAAGCGGGCACCATCGTCGGGTTTGACCCAGAAGACCTGGAAGGTCTTTTCGTATTCGGGGAACTGGGCGAGGTATTTCTCGGTGAGGACCTTTTCGATTTCAGCCTTGTGGGCAGGATCGACAAGGGCGATACAGGCACCTTTGAAACCGGCACCAGAGAAGCGACCGCCATAGACACCGGGGAGGGAGCGCATGATCTCGTAGATGGCAATGAGCTCGGGAGAGCCACACTCATAATTGTGGATGCTGGACTCGCAGGAATCGAAACTCAGTTTGCCAAAGAGTTTCAGGTTGCCTGTTTCCCAAGCGGTGACACCCTGACGCACACGACGATACTCAGAGTAGAAATGCTCTGCACGGCGGGCAAAACGGGCGGGCATAGCAATGCGGGTTTTTTCAAACGTGGCCTTAGGGATATCGCGCAGGAAGGTCTTATCGAAGGTCTTCAAGGGCTGCTCCGTATAAGCCAGCATATTCCAAGCGGCAGTCTTGCATTCGTAGACACGGAGGTTATAATCCGAGTTAACAAGGCTTCGCGTCAATCCACTGAAAAAGATACCTATTTCGAACTCGGGCATCTCAGGATTGCGCTTGATGATGCGCCAATCGTTGCTATCGCAATCGAGGAACAGCAGACCGCCCTTCTTACCCAAGGCGATACAAGCCTGATCGAGGAGACCGTTATTCAGTCCGATGTATTCGCGCTCAGCCTCAGAAGCGATTTTCACGACTTCGAAGGGCTGGAGGGTGATATCATTCGCTTTGGCAAAGGCCATCACGTAAGCGATGAGCACAGCGGCACTTGAAGAGAGACCACCCACAGGCAGGGAACCCTGGATGACGCCATTGATACCATACTTCAGCTCAAAGCGCTTTTTCAGTGCATACTTCGCACCACGGGCATAGTCGCCCCAATGACGCTCTCGCACTTGCGAGGGCGCATCAATCTCGAAGTCCACGATACCCTCGAAGGTCTTTGACTCCAGATGTACGTGACCATCAGCAGCGATATCGAACCAGAGGTCGACACCCTTATCGATGGCAAAACCCGTCACCAGTCCATGCTGGTGATCCACATGTGCTCCCAATGGGCACACACGGTAAGGTGAGAAGATATGATATTTCATTTGCCAGGTTTTTATCAGTAAAGGAAAAAGCAGGCGGTGCTGTCGGTTAACAACGGATTTGCTTGGCGATGGAATGAAAACGGCGTATAGCAAGGGGACAGTCAGGATGAGACTGACGCCAGGTTTTTACCTGTTTGCGAAGCTTGGGATTATGAGTAACGATGAACAAGGCGGTGAGGAGATAGCAGGAGAGGGCGGAGGAAGGACCCTCGGGAGAAGCCGAGGGCACGGTGAGGGATCCCGCTGGAGATACAGCGGGAGTGGTGAGGGAGGCGAGGAGCCTCTCGACCTTTTTGGTGCGGCGCTTTATCTCCTTTTTGTCGTTCATGAGATAGACGCAGATGAGCATGAGAGCCGCGAATTTTGCACGATTATCCTCATTATCCTCGAAGACTATATCCGAATACTGATAGAGGAAGCGGAGACGCTTCTGATCCTCCTTGTTCAGTTCGCGCGTACCTTTTCTGCCATGCAGATGACTGAGGAGCTCAATGAGCTCGTCCTCGAAATGACCAATGACAGGGTCCTGAATCAGTTCCTGAGCATCAGCAGACTTCAGTCGGACATCAGCAATACTGATGCCTGGGACAGCAATACACATCTTATCCTGGAACATAGAGAACACGATGGTGAGGAGCACCTGACCCTCGCGCTCACGGATCTCTTTCACCATGCCATCACTGCCTGCCATAGGTCCACTGATGACTGTGACCTGATTGCCCTCACGGACCTCATCAGAAGGTTCGCCATTGACAATCTGGAAATCGTAACGCTTGATGACCGTCTTGAAACGCTCCATCTCGGTATTACTAATCTCTACAGGGTCGCCATGTTCATCACGATAAGTGAAGATGCGATGACTAAGGACCTTGCACCAAGGAGAGTTCAGGAGTTTTAGAACCTTGTCCTTAGGTTGACAGATAAAGATGAAATGATGGAGGTCACTACGCAGCGCCCGCTCATCGAGCATGGCATCATAGTCTTTGAAATCATCCTCGTCGGTATCATCTTTCTTCCTGCGCTGACGCAGTTTCAAGTCCTCGAAGGGGATGAAATACTCCAGAGGAGGCATAGGACAGTCAGGATCATCAGAAGCACTTGAAAGCTGTCGCTTGCCACTGAAGATCTCGCCTATCAAGTCTGAGTCCGGATGATACAAGATGCACCATCGTTTTTCCTTTGATTTGATTTCCGGTATATTTTTACGTTCCATTAGATACGAGCTTCGCTTTGTCCGCACAAGAAGACTTGTTTGGACAGTTTTGTTATTGTGGAGCCTATTCGGCACCCACGCCGTTGGTTCATCACACCATAGCGTTTTCCCTTGTCAGTCCTGATAAACGGGACCTTCAGAACAGCGGTAGAATCACCTGTCTTGAAAATACACGAAACTGCCTGTTTTTGAAAACAGTACCGCATAATTCGGTGCAAAGGTACGAAATAAAACTGAAACTAGAAAAAAAATGCGAATATTTTAAAGAAAATGCCCGGCAATAGTGACATTGTCGGGCATTCTGATATGATAATGAGATATTTTAGAGGGTGTACTCCAGCATGATGAATGAGTAGGGAGCGACATCGAGGGTGAATTTCTTCTGAGCCTTGATGGTCTCCTTCTGAGGTGCGATGGGCTGCTGGTCGTAGTTGTTTTCATCGTTGGCCGAACCAACGATCACAGTCTTGATGGCGTTTTTCTTGATGCCGAAGCGGCTCAGGTTGATATCCGCCTTCTTGGCCTCGTCAGAGGCGTTACAGATCTTCACGTAGAGCTTGCGCGTCTTCACATTAAGGACGACAGACTGACCGTAGTGCACATTCTCCTGAGGCTGGATGACATCAGCGGCATCACCCTGGAACTTCACGCAGTCGCCATAGTAGTACTGACCACTAGACTGACCGAAGAGCTGCTGCACATAATAGCTGCAGGTGAGGTAAGCACGCTCGTTATCGAAATAGATCATGTCAGGGTTCCAGTTGGTGTTGTCCTTACGGGCGAAGAGAGGTGCATAAGAGGTCATAGCCACGACATCACCATTGCGCTCTACATGGAGTAGGTACAGACCCTCGGCCAGAGCGTCGATGAGCTTCTTGTCCTTGGCAGCATACTCACCCAGGTAGACCTTCGTCTTGCGGTCACGAGGGTAGTTATCATACTGACGCTTGTTGAGGAAATAGTCATTGGGCTCGTAGTAGTGCTCATCGATGATAGGCATACCCAGTTCATCAGCCAGCTTCCAGCCATTCTCGAGGTCGGCATTACCGGGGTGAGAACCAGGACCGGCAGTACCCACGATGATAATCTCGGGGTGAGCCTTGGTGACACGCTCGTAGATATACTTGAAACGCTCAGCGAACTCAGGAGAGATCTTCTCCTCATTACCCAAGCCCAGATACTTCAGGTTGAAAGGAGCGGGATGACCAGCCTCAGCACGCATCTTAGCCCATTTATTCGTGGCAGGGTCGCCATTGGCCCATTCGATGAGGTCGATAGCCTCAGCTACCCACTCGTCCATCTCGCTCATAGGAACGACATCCTGTGCCTGTGTGGGGTACATATTCCAACCGCCATTGGCACCCTGACAGCTGACACCACAGGGGAGGATAGGCAGAGGCTCCATGCCGAGGTCCTCACAGAACTGGAAATATTCGAAATAACCGAGGCCCATGCTCTGATGATAGCCCCAGGTATTCTTCAGGCTCTTACGCTGCTCCTTAGGACCGATGGTGGTCTTCCAGCGATAGGTATCCCAGAAGCCGTCGCCACCACCATGAACGACACAGCCACCGGGGAAGCGCATGAACTTAGGCTGCAGGTCAGCCAAAGCCTGAGCGAGGTCCTTTCTGAGGCCATGACCCTTATAGGTATCCTCAGGCATCAGTGACACCTGGTCGATATCCAGGTCACCCAGGGTCAGCACCAAGATCTGCAGAGAGGCATTCTTACAGTCGGCCTCGGGTACGAGGACAGCCTCACACTTCTGCCAGCTGGCACTCTCGACCTCGAGGTTAGCCTCAGCCAGGAGCTTGGGATCCTTGCCCCAGCCCTGAGGTTCTACGAGAGCGATACGGATCTGCTTGGCATTCTTACCGATGTTACGGAAGAAAGCAGAGAAGTCATATTTCTCGCCAGCCTTCACGCTGATACCGTTGAAACCGGTGTTTTCTATACCGAAGCCTTTCCAGCCCTTATAGTCATAATACTCCTTGACACGCTCTGTGTGCAGGCGCATATACGTGGGGTTATTAGGATGGATAGGGTTATCCATGCGCACCTGGAGGGTACCCAGAGAGTGGCCCGGACGGATCTGTTTCCATGCGGTGCCTGCACCCCAGCCGTCACGTTCTGCGGGGTTGAACTCGAAAGAACCGTTCTGGAGGAGTTCGGCATAGAGTCCGCCATCAGCAGCGCTACTGATATCCTCGAAGAAGATACCGATCAATTCATCACTGATTGCCTTTCCGCCAGCAGGGGCTTTCATTGTTTTCTGGGCCTGCATGCCCAGTGTTGCTGCCATCATCGCAGCGCCAAGAAATAATACTTTCTTCATGATGTAATCGTTAAAGGTTTTTATGTTTGGTGCAAAGGTAATAATTACACTTGAAAACACAAAGAAAATTATGTTTAATTTTGTTTTCGAACACGGATTGCGTGGATTCAACGGATATAACGTCACACTAAGATTCTTATTATTTCACACAGAAAACACAGAAATCACAGAAAGGAGAATCATTAGAGGATAGAGACCGAGAGGACTTGGGAATCCTTGCCTTTGTAGAGGATATCGAGCTGGAAGGTGGCGGACTCGGTGTAGATATACAGGGGGAGGTGCTCACCGTAGGAGGGGGCATAGGGGAAGTGGAGATGGATGGTGGTGCCAGAGAGGTAGTTTTCACTGGGCGTGATGGCATCGTCGCTGTCTAAGGGGTGGAGAGAGAAGACAGGGTCGGTCATGGCGAGGACACGGGGGAGCTCCAGCTTCAGGTCGTTATCGGGACTAGAGAACCAAGAGAGGAATGTATCCCACCAGGAGAGATCTGCGGTGGGGTCCTCTTCGGGAGGCATGATGGTGATACCCTCCTTGAGGGTACGCTGCAACTTCTGAGGCTCCAGAGAGTAGTTGCGGAGGTATTCCTGGCGCGCCTGAGCCTGAAGGGCACTGGCATCACGCTGACCACCACGCAGGAAGCTCAGGGCATGCGACTGCTTATAGTTGACATCGTCCACCCAGCAGATACGGTCATCGGTCATGGCGATGGCACGGATACGCGTGATATCCTTGTAGGTCTTTCCCGGATAACGGAGAGTGACAGTATCAAGATCAGCCGTAGAGTGCTTGGCGATGATATTCGCCGTATGCGGCACCTTGATGACATCGTACTCGTCTTTATACATATCCGTGTAGTGGATGCAGAGGAAGACACGCACATTCTCCAGGTCGAGGTCAGACCGGTTGTTGAGCTTCACCCGCATCACATCATCACTATCCCAGAAGAGCCACTCAGACTCCGGTTCGATGCTCACATCGAGATATGACGACTCCAGAAGCAGGCCCTTGAAAGCCCCGTAGAGGTTCTCCTCACAGAACTGCATATCAGAGAGCAGTTCATCATAGATGCCCTGATTGCCACGACGGAAGAAATGGTTATAGATCTCCTCACGGCTCTGGTCCAGCTTGCCCTGATCAGCATAATACTTCGCCTTCAGGAGGTTAGGCGAGAAGAGGCCATAGCCCTCCATGGTAGAGGCATAGAGGCGCCGCAGGTACTGTCCCTCTGGCGTCCGGGTGAGGTAGTTACGCCTGTTATAGCTATCGAGCATATCAGTGAGTTGTGCCGCCTGACGGGGATACTCCACGCTGGCCTGATGGAAGCGGCTCATCGCCGCCTGTTCATTACCCAGTTGCTGATACAAGAGGCCTTCAAGGACCAAGGCAGGAGCAGTGCGGGAGGGATAGAGGGAGGAGTAGCGGGAGAGGAGGGCTTGCGCGATTCCCGCTGGAGAAGCAGGAGAGAAGCCCGCTGGAGATACAGCGGGAGTGGTGAGGGAATCCGATATCACGGGACCCGAAACCACGGAATCACGAACCTTAACACTTGAACCTTGAAACTTGAAACCTTTTGACTGAATAA
>Ga0247608_10007080_pt1 | contig 11618 bp, 10 predicted proteins | sample 176DNAGHGlowgp2_FD_193490 | JGI IMG/M metagenome (GOLD analysis project Ga0247608, IMG submission 193490) | Sheep rumen microbial communities from Palmerston North, Manawatu-Wanganui, New Zealand - 1766 DNA GHGlow gp2 | ecosystem: Host-associated > Mammals > Digestive system > Stomach > Rumen ... | reverse complement strand
ATAACAGAGCTGACATAGTGTATCTCGATCCTATGTTTCCCGAAAGGACCAAGAGCGCGCAGGTCAAAAAGAAGTTCCAGTTCATACACGGACTTGAGAAACCATGCGAAAATGAACGGGAATTATTAAATGCAGCCTTAACATTTGCCGCAATGCGGGTTGTGGTAAAACGTCCTAAAAACGGCAATTTTCTGGCAGAAAGGAAGCCTGACTACTCTATAAACGGAAGCAGCGTAAGATATGACTGCTACGTAACGGGCAATAAGAACTAAGAGGTCACCTGTAATGCTTTTCAATATTCCTTTTATAAGAAAAATACATAACGATCTCACAATGGAGTCAAAGATTGATGAGATTCCGATGTCACGCTATCCCCGCCCCCAGCTTAAAAGAGATTCTTATCTTTGTTTAAACGGTAAGTGGGATAACGGCGTGACGGTTCCGTATCCTCTCGAATCGCGTAATTCGGGACATAAGGGTCGTGTCAATAAGTTCAATGTTTATACGAGATCGTTTTCAATTCCGGCGGAATTTGAAATTAAAGATAAGGTGTTACTTAATTTCGGAGCGGTCGATCAGACCTGTGAAGTATTCGTAAACGATAAACCGGTCGGCGATCATGCCGGCGGGTATCTTCCTTTCTCGCTTGATATAACGGAAGCGCTTAACAAAGAGCCGGGAGCGACCAATACACTTAAGGTGGCGGTTACCGATACGCTTTCGCATTTCTATGCCTACGGCAAGCAAAAAAAGCACAGCGGCGGAATGTGGTACACTCCCGTTTCGGGAATATGGCAGACGGTATGGCTTGAAAGTGTGTCGGAAGATTATATAAAAACGCTTGAAATCGTTCCGTCCCTTACCGGAATAGATGTAAATATCGACTCGGAAGCCAATGATTACGAAATAGAGATATATGACGGCGATAAACTTATCCACAGCGAGAGAACAGCATACGATCTAATTCATATCGATATAAAAGATCCCGTTCTGTGGACTCCCGATAATCCAAAACTTTATACGATAAAGATAAGGACAAAACACGATGAGGTATCGTCGTACTTCGGACTACGAACCGTTCGTATAGAAGAAGTGAACGGTATAAAGAGAATACTGCTAAACGATAAGCCGTTCTTTTTTCATGCGATACTGGATCAGGGGTATTTCCCGGAAGGTATATATACTCCAAATACCGAAAGGGATTACGAGGAAGATATTTTAAGGATCAAGGAACTCGGTTTTAATACGATCAGAAAGCACGTCAAAATAGAGCCGCAGTGTTTTTATGAGGCATGCGACAGACTGGGAATGCTGGTATTCCAGGATGTTGTAAATAACGGCAGTTACAAATATTTTAAAAACACGGCATTACCAACATTCGGCTTCCAGAGCCTTGACGATACCAAGGCACGCGTATCCGATTCGCAAAAAAACGAGTTTGCACTCAACATGGAAGATACGATCACATATCTCTACAGTTTCCCCTGCATAGTTTACTTCACGATATTTAATGAAGGCTGGGGGCAGTTTGAGTCTGATATGCTGTACGACTGGGCCAAGACAATAGAGAAAACGCGCGTTATAGATTCGACCTCCGGGTGGTTTTGGCAGCAAAAGAACGATGTGGACTCCTATCATATCTATTTCTGGCAGAAGCCTACACCTTATAACGGACGCCCAATCGTGTTCTCGGAATTCGGAGGAATGTCTTATAAGGTTAAAGAACATTCATATTCTAAATATGCAAGTTACGGATATACAAGTTGTAAGTCGGGCGAAGAACTTACGGACGCGATAGTTGCACTTTACGAAAGAGATATAATCCCCAGGATCAAAGACGGAGTTTGCGGTTCGGTATATACCCAGGCATTTGATGTCGAGGAAGAGACGAACGGTCTTTATACTTACGACAGAAAAGTATGTAAAGTCAACAAAGAAAAACTCGTTAAAATGGCGGAAAAGCTTAAGATTCCGCAATAGGAAATTTAATCGACATTTAACTTACACGTATTTTTGAATACTTTTTTATGATCTGCCGATGATATAAAGGGCATAAGGAATGAGGTCAAGGTGAAGTTAAGTATTATCGTACCTGTATATAACATGGCATCCGACGGGAAACTTGCTTTCTGTCTGGATTCTCTCATCGATCAGACGATCGGGGATTATGAGATCGTTGCGGTGGATGACTGTTCAACGGATGATTCGCTTTCGGTTCTTAGGGAATACGAAAAGAAATATCCGGAAAAGGTTGTGGTGATCGAATCTGAGCAGAACGGCCGACAGGGAACCGCCAAGAACAAAGGTCTTAATGCAGCGAGAGGTGAATGGATAGGCTTTATCGACAGCGATGACTGGGCGGCCCCCGATATGTATGAAAAGCTCATAAAAAGAGCCGAAGAGACCGGAGCTGACGTAGTGGGGTGTGATTTTTCTTTTGTACGCGATCATTCCTTTGAGGTCGGTGAGGTTGTTCCCAACAGCAGGGACGATCAGGTCGGTGTTTTAAATAACGCACGTATCAAAAGCCTTATATTAGATGGCGGAAGCCTTTGCGTTAAGATCTTTAAGCGCGATCGGATCATGAATCAGAAGCTTTTCTTCCCGGAAGGCATCTTTTATGAAGACAATGCGATCGGTAATTCATACCTTGTGACCGCTTCGCATTTTGAATATGTTAAAGAGCCTCTTTATTATTATTACCAGCATGATACATCTACGGTCCATACGATCACCAAGGAAAGATGTGCCGACCGAATGGAAGCGGCGTTATTTATGCTCCGTGATGCCAAAGAGAGAGGATATTACGATGAGTTTAAAGAAGAGATCGATTTTAAGTTTATCATGCTGTATTATCTCAATACAGTGTTCTCATATGTGAGAGAATCGAAGAAGGTCGACAGGAAATTTGTAAGATTGATAGGCGAAGGACTGGTAAGAGAATTACCTGATTTTAAAGATAACAAGTATTATAAAACCCGTATTGACGCGGAAGAACAGAAATACACCGATATGCACTTAAAGTCTCCCGGAAGATTTATCCTTCAATACAGGCTGCTGTGGTTTTACAGAAGGTTAAGATCAAATAAGTAGAAATTAATACATAACAAGATGGAGATCATATGAACGTAGAAGCGGTATTAAATGAACTTGATAAAGCGGTTAATGAAAACAGGGGTGCCGAGATAGAAGGACTTCTTACTGCTGCGATACACACCGCAATGGACGAGGGCGATAACGGCGCGCTGTTGCAGCTTCTTAATGAACTTCTGGGGTTTTATCGTGAGACCGGGCGCACCGAGGATTCTTATCAGATCGCAGACAGTATTTTAAGTGTAGCCGGGCACATGGGGCTCGAGGGAAGTCTCCCTTATGCTACAAGTCTTTTAAACATCGCCAATGCCTACAGGGCGGGTGGCAGGCTGGTGGAATCGCTTGAGTTTTATGTAAGAGTCGAGGAAATGTATAAGACCATGCTGCCCTCGGATTCCGTTCTGATGGCAAGCTTTTATAACAACAAATCTCTTCTCCTTCAGGAAATGGGAAAACTCGAGGAATCGGTAAATACTCTTGATAAAGCCCTGGAGATTGTAAAGAAGCACAATGAGCCCTTTGAGATAGCGGTAACCCACGCCAATCTTGCCAACTCATATATAGGGCTTGGAGATCTTGATAATGCATATAAGCATGCGCTTGCATCCAAAGAAGTATTTGAAAACATGGGACTTAAAGATTCACATTACGCGGCGGCCCTTTATGCTCTCGGTATGTGTTTAAACGATTCCGGCAAGACGGGCGAGGCTCATAAAGTCCTCACAACGGCCCGCGATATCATGGAAGAGACGCTTGGGCGAAACGAGTTTTACTACAGGATATGCGATGAATTAAAGCGATGCGAGATATCTGACACTATGTCCGCATGTAGCGAAAAGAGTGTCGCAGCAAACGGCGGTGTAAATATTGATAGCGGTGAAAGCAACGGCGACTCTGCTGCGGATTCGGATGGAAAATATATTTCCGGAATGGAATTTGCAAGGCATATATATGAGGATGAGTTAAAGCCCGCCATTGAAAGAGAACTCCCGGAATACATTGATAAGATCACCGTTGCCCTGGTGGGGAGAGGTTCGGACTGTTACGGATGGGATGATGAGCAGTCTAAAGATCATGATTGGGGCGGACTGTGTGTTATTTTAGGAAGAAAGGTTTATGACCAAATTGGTCAAAAACTCACGGAAATTTACGAGAGTCTGCCTAAAACCTATGAAAATGCGGCAATTGCGCCTGTAGTCAGCGGGCATAAACGCCGCGGGGTATTTGAGATCGAAGATTTCTTTAAAGAACTTCTCGGAAAGTGGCCGATTACGAATAACGACCGATACGTAATTCCGGACTATGCATTTTCCACTTGCGTGAACGGCAAAATATTCACTGACCCAACAGGTCAATTCACTGAAATAAGGGAAAATCTTAAAAAAGGACATCCCCTTGGCGTTCTTTATTTAAAACTGGCAGAGAGTGCTGCGGGATTTTCGCAGAAGGCACAATACAACTGTTCAAGAATGCTTAAAAGAGGCGATCACTTTACTGCCGAGATGATGTTATATGAAGGACTTAAGGATGCTCTGACCCTGGCCCACCATATAGACGGTGTTTATCCGCCTCATGACAAATGGTTATATAAGAGTGCCGGTACGCTTTCTTTTGCATCGGAACTTATGCCGCTTATCGATGCACGGGATGTTGACGGCATCGGAAAGTTACTTGCGTATAAATTATATGAAAAGGGATATATAAGCGATATCGACGATTATCTCGATCATCATACGGAAGAACTGCTGTTTAAACATAGATCTGCGGACAAAACGGTAGAGGAACTTGCCGAAGAAGTTACCAAACTTGAGTTTACTGCTTTTGACAAGGTTAAAAACGAAGGCGGACGGGCCTCGTGTCAGGATGATTATTCCACGTTTGAGATTATGCGAAAGAGCCAGTATCTTACATGGACACATGAGATGCTGCTTCAGTATCTGTACGATTTTGACCGTGAATATAAACTCGGACATAATCTCATAACCGAAAAGTACGGCCGTATGATGGCAAGTACGGCTCCCGAAAGGTATGAAGAGATAAAGGACAGTTTTCCTGTGATAAGCGAAGAAAAAGCTAAGATAATAGACGCGGTCGTTGCCATGCAGGTAAGCAGAATGGAAGAGTTTGCATCCGAATTTCCGGGCCTTGCGGGAAATGCAAGAAGTGTCCACACCTACGAAGACAATGAATATAACACCTCTTCGGAAACATATTTAAGAGGCGAGATATCAACGTATTCCGATAAGATGCTGGAACTCTATGCAAGATATATCATCGATCTTGAAAACAGGGGACAGAGCGTTACGAAACTTACAATGCTTAACAGCGTTAAGATGTACGGCTATGCTTCTCTTGAAGAAGCGGAGAATGCGCTGAAGTAAAAAATGGGGCCTCCCCACAAGCGGGGAGGCCCCTAACAAGTGGGGGCAGCCCCCGCTTTTTATTTAAACGGATTGTCGAGCGCCGAGTATTCCTCGGCGATAACTTCGATCTCACACAAAACGTTCTTGGGAAGTGTTTTTACTGCTACACAGCTTCTGGCGGGACGAGATACAAAGTATTTTGCATATACTTCGTTAAACTTTGCAAAATCGTTCATATCAGCCAGGAAACATGTGGTCTTTATAACCTTTGTAAAATCAGTCTCGGCTGCTTTTAACAAAGCGCCTATATTCTGGCATACCATTGTTGCCTGTTCTTCTATTCCGCCTTGTACGATCTCACCCGTTCCGGGAACTATGGCTATCTGTCCCGAACAGTAAACAAGTCCTCTTGATACTATGGCTTGTGAATAAGGGCCGATAGCGGCGGGGGCATTGGGTGTACTTATCTCTTTCATGTGGGTTCCTCCTCGTTAAATTCAACGGTGACATAATAGCCACGTGCATTTTCAATTACAGCTGTTACCAGGCCTTCTTTTGACTTGAGCCGCTTGTTAAAAGGGATGTTTCCCGACATTGCGACTGCGGGGTTTATTATGTAGTAATAGTTACTCGGCAGCAATCCTTCAGTAATGCTTACCTTATCCCCTTCTTTTACCTGACCCGGTCTTTCCATTTTAAATTCCATTTTTCTCATATCGATCACTCCAAAGCCGGTTCGGACCGCGCGGGGTAGACCGGCTTCTTAAATTATCCATATTATCATACTTCTCACGAGAGACATTAGTCAATTGATATGTACACTTCAACCGAATAAAAAAGAATGCCCGCATGCGCAGGCATTCTTTATACTGATCAAACAATCATTCTTCGTATAAAAAGATCACTTTGCTGTCGGTCCAGATGTTATCTTCAAATTCGATCTCTATGACCTCGGCATCCTTGGGAACTTCAAAGGCGATCGTTCCTTTAGCCTTTCTTCCGGCTGAAAGATCAGCTGAGAGAGCATCGTCCATTCCGTAATATCCGTTACATGAAGCTCCGTCCGCATAGCATTCGAAAGAGAAATATGAAATATTTTTGTCGGAATCGGAAATGTTTTCAACTTCCAGTTCTATGTAAATATACTTTTTGCCGTCAGCAGGCCCGAAATATTCACTGTATCCGGTATATTCCGCTGCCTTAAGATATGAAATCTTCATGCCTTTTGTTTCGATGATGTCTCCTACATGGAATGCATTTTCGACGTCTCCGCCCTTTTTCTCACCGACAAATCCGCTGTCTTTGTCACCTTCAAAAGCAAACTGGACCTTCTTGCTGTTCCATAAATCATATTCATATTCGATCTCGATAGATTTAGCATCCTCGGGCACTTCAAAATATACTGCGCCTTCGCCTGTACGACCGTTTGAAAGGGAAAGCGAGAGATCGTCATCAAAATAATGCGACTCACATTCGTACCCATCGGCATAGCAGGTAAAACTGTAAGTTGAGATCGATTGATCCGAACCGGATTCATTATCCACATAGAAGGCAAGACGTATGAATTTATTGCCGTCGGCGGGCTGGATAAAATCGTTATCGGATGTATAGTTTGAACTTGAAACATATGTTATCTTAAGCCCTTTGTAATCCATTGTTTCCCCGACGGAATATTTGTCCTTGATCTCGGCCATGGGAGTTTTTTCTTCACTTTTTTTGCCTTTATCGACATTTTCAGTCTTGTCGGATGTTTTTGTATCCTTATCTTCACTTGATGAAGTTTCGCCGACTTTGGTAGCCGAAGAACTGTCGGAACTTCCGCTGCCCATTGCCATTGCCGCAAATACGGTGATACAAAGTATAAGTCCTATCGCTTTTTTGATTTTTTTCATGATCTACAGATCCTCCTGTTGCTTTTTTATCATTAACGTCGCTATAAATGCGCCGATAATCTCGAGCACAATATCCCATATATCGAATGTTCCGGGAAATGATCCGGACAGTTGCAATAATTCTGTCATGCATGCCACTCCCGATGCTGTTAAAAATGCGGCCGACCGCGTTCTTTTTCCGTCTCCGAGTAGCAGCCGGATTGCATTGGCAAAAGAAAATGCCCATACAAGGTCGAAACCGTAAAATCTGAGAAGTTTTAAGATCGGGCGGTCTCTGAGAAAAACAGTATCTGACAAGTGTAAGGCGCTCCCCGTAAACTCATTTGTTAGACGGACAAACCACACGTCCGGAAAAAAGATATAATAAATCGCACCTGCAATGACAATCGGGAGCAATACTCCGAAAATAAAAAGGAACAAACGCCTTTTCATATCATTCCTGAGTTCCGCTCGACCGTAACGGCTCAAGCCCGTTTTTCTTGAGAACCGCATTTACGTCAAGCACCGAACCGGGTCTGTCATTAAAACACACCATCAGAACCGCATCACGCTGCATTTTAACGTAAAGTTCGGGCATACCGTACATCCTTAAGGCTTTCTGTGTTTCGTCAAGCGTAAAATCTGCTGCATAGCATAAACGTACTATGATGTCGCGCTGTCTGGTGCGCTTTTCGCCTGACAAAAGTTTATATCCGTATTTTTCGGGAATATCGGATTTTAGAAATACTTCCTGCTGTGACAATCCCTTTTGCGAAAACAGATCTTTCATGTAAAAAGAAAATGCCTTTTCGTTTGTCTGCATCGATTCCGAGTTCTCTTTAAGAAAATGTGAGACATCGGAAACGTGAGTGCTACCAAGCACATTGTTTAGTTCGTCGGTACTTTTTGCTGTCATACAAACCTCATATTTGTTATAATTATCAGGCAGGTAAAATATCCTGCCACTGCTGTATTGCGGGCGAAAAACGAATATTCGACGGAGCATTTACAATGGAGCATGTTTCAACACATGACATTTCTTCATATAAGCAGATCGCAACGATAAATGCGGAACACGGAATTTATCTGGTACAGGATACCGTAACGGGTAAGATATACGTTAAAAAGATTTTGGAAACATACAATGTTAATGTATATCGAGCCCTTAAAGAACATCCGGTTGCCGGTATGCCCATGATCTATGCGATTGAAGAAACGGACGGTCTTTTGACCGTTATAGAAGAACATGTTTCCGGTAATACAATCGAAGAATTGATCGAGCAGGGAAAAGTTTTTTCCGAAGCCGAAACTATATTTTTCACAAAAAAGTTATGCGATATATTAAATGTTTTGCACTCTTTTGTGCCACCGATCATTCATCGCGATATTAAACCTTCGAATGTAATGATATCTCCGGACGGCAAACTCTTTCTTTTGGACTTTAATGCTGCACGTCCGGATGTTCCTAAATTTGAGGACACAAAGCTTCTGGGCACAAAAGGATATGCAGCTCCGGAACAGTATGGTTTTGGTTCTTCAAGTGTCTGTACGGATATTTACGCTGTGGGAATGCTTGTTAATACAATGCTGTGGGGTTCATTTAATAACGAAATACACCCCGGGACCCTTGCGGATATCATCAGGAAATGCACTGAGCTAAATCCACGTGACCGTTTCCAGAGTTCTGCAGAACTTAAAAAAGCATTGACATCCGCACTTGCTGCTACCGGGAGAAAAGCGTCGGCCGTATCAAAATGGGTACCTCCCGGATTTCGTCGGGGAAATATTGTTTGTATGATAATTGCTTCAGCATTTTATCTTTTTACGGCATGGCTTGCACTTACAATAAATTTGGACCGTACCGGTTTTCTGCTCTACTACGAACGGATAGCTTTTCTTATTTCAATCTATATGGTTCCCGCATGCATTTTCAATTATGGAAACATCCGGGTTCTGATGCCATTATGCAAGAACAAGAGCATGCTTATAAGAGTACTTGGGGTCGTTTTGCTGATCGCAATGATCGATTCTTTGTTGTTATGCTCAATGATCTTCATGGAAATGGCACTGCTCGGGTAAAATGTATCGGCAATGAAAATGGCATTTTAACCGCGGGAAGCTTTCGTAAAAGTATTATATCATCATATAAAGACGTCCGTTGCCACCGTGGTGGTGGTAATTTGCACGAACCCGTTCTGATCGTGTTAAGACTTGTAAAATCGGGCGTTTTTGTATATATTATTTAATATAAGGTTAATTCCCGTAAAATGCGGGGGGTATTTTTTTCAATACGGATAAATACGGATAAGCAGAGGGGTAGGGTATGTTTAATGTTATCGCAGTAGACGACGAGCAGAACGCTCTTAACAGATTTGAGAGACTCATTTCACAGGAGAGCAGGCTCAATCTTCTTTCTACATTTACAAAACCCGCGGAAGCGGCCGAATATGTTAAGCACAACCATGTCGACATCGCATTTCTGGATATTGAGATGCCGGGCATGACGGGACTTGAACTTGCGGAATTGCTGATGGATTCAAATCCCTATATAGAGATAGTGTTCGTAACGGCTTACAACCAGTATGCGCTTGAAGCATTCAGGGCACATGCCACGGGATATCTTTTAAAGCCTCTTTCAAGAGAAGACTTTACGGCTCAGATCGATATCATGGAAAAGAAACTCTCCAAAGAGCATAAAGTCAAGGAAGACAGGCTTTACGTCAATTGTCTTGGTTCTTTCTCGATCAGAAAATCACCCGATGAGGGCGAAAATATACGTTTCAGAACTTCAAAAGCCGAGGAACTCCTGGCATTTCTGATCCATTCCGAGGGACGTCCCCGTTCCAAGGATATGATACTCGACAGCCTTTGGCCCGATGCGGATCTTGACAAAGCAGCCAACAATTTCAGAGTTACCTGTACTTATATCCGTTCCACGCTTGCCGACATCGGATATGTTGATGTGCTCATAAGAGACCACGACGATTACAGTGTTAATTTATTGAAAATAAATTGTGATTATATTGAATTCAGAAAGAAAGTTTCAAATATCGAAGCTCTCAGTCTCGAAGAGTCTCAGGCAACCGTAAATCTCTATAAAGGTCCTTACCTTGAAAACAGATTTTACGACTGGGCCGAGGATGCGAGAGGCTGGCTTGAAAACAGATACGTTGAACTTCTTTATCATACAGGCAGACTTTGTGCCGAAGCCGGAAAGGTTGACGGTGCGATCATCTGCTATGAGAGCATCTTGAAAGTCGATCTTTACGAAGAAAACGCTGTAAGGGAGATAATAAAGCTCAAATCCACAAAGCTTCCGCCCGCAGCAGTCAGGGAATATTACGATCGTTATTGCAACATGCTCTACGAAGAATACGGCACCGAACCGTCCAAAGAATTAAAGGAAATGGTCCGCTCCTTATAAGCGGGCATATCCGCAAAGGAGTAGTATGTTTGCTTATTTACGGGCGTTCTGTTTTGCGACCTGTATACTTACCGGCTTATATTATCTGATCCTTTTCAGATATTACAAGGGACTTAACCGTACCCTTTGGTTTCCTGTCCTTTGTTTTTGTTTTGCCATCAATGTTGCCCAGCGGCTTGCGCTTACCCCGTCACTTCTGATCAGGGACGGCATACAGTCGATGGGCTTTTCAGATAATATCTATCTTATCACTCTCAATTTAAGTTCCCTTGCAATGAATCTCTACAACGGGACTGCGATCTCCCGTGAAAAGAACATATATTTCCGCATCTTCAACTATATTGCCGGTACCATGGCTATTGCGTCGTTAGCCGTTGTGCCTGCCATTGCCCAGTGGGTGTATCTCGTTTCGGAGATCATCTTTATTGTTGCATGTATTTTCGGACTTTATGTTTCCTATAAAATGATAAATACGGGTGCAAAGAAACATATTTATTCGCTGATATCTTATGTGCTGCTGATATGTTCTTTTGTGCCGTCTTCGATACTTCTGGTATTAAAGATCGATTTCCTCAGTTTCAGGGTAATGATGATCCCGTTTTACGTTTTCTTGCATACCTTCATGCTTACAAGACGTTACAAAGAATCGATCTATCGCACCAAAAAGATGTCGGATTCGCTTTCCGAAACCATCGAGAGCATCAGTCATTCCGACAATGCTCTTCGCTGCACACAGTTAAAATCGGAGTTTTTGTTTGATACGCTGGATCTTATCAGGGAGAAGTGTGATTCGGATCCTTTTGCGGCCGAAGATCTTACGATAGCTCTTTCGAAGTTTTTGCGTCATACTCTTAATTTCCAACAGCT
>Ga0247608_10007079_pt1 | contig 11620 bp, 7 predicted proteins | sample 176DNAGHGlowgp2_FD_193490 | JGI IMG/M metagenome (GOLD analysis project Ga0247608, IMG submission 193490) | Sheep rumen microbial communities from Palmerston North, Manawatu-Wanganui, New Zealand - 1766 DNA GHGlow gp2 | ecosystem: Host-associated > Mammals > Digestive system > Stomach > Rumen ... | reverse complement strand
CGTATCTTTGTAGCGACATTTTGTAATTCTGTAGAATCACTTTCAATCAATGAAGACTATGTGGATGATTATATTCATGTTGCTACCTTTGTTGGGCATCGGCTATATCGCTTGGCACATCTGGTGTCTATTGCCATGTGTATGGTGGTGGAAATTATTAGCCATTGTGCTGTTGGCCTGTCCGTTCTTTATAATGATGTTTGGCATGCGAGGGTTATACGATAGCATGCCTCTTTCTGTGGGCACAATATTATACGAGATAGGTACATCAAGTGTCTTCATCATGATGTATCTGGTCATTCTCTTTCTGCTACTCGACCTGGGGCGAATTCTCCATCTTGTGTCGCGTACCTTATTATATAATAATTGGGGGACGATATTAGGTATTACCGTTATCATAGTGGCCATCTTCGTCTACGGCAACCTGCACTATCAACATAAATATCGTCAGGAGTTGACTCTTACCACCGACAAGAACTTGGAACATCCCATAAAGTTAGTTATGATTAGTGACCTGCACATCGGCTATCATAATCCTCGCAAGGAACTCAGTCGATGGATAGATATGATGAATGAGGAGCAGCCCGACATAGTGCTCATTGCAGGTGACATCATTGATATGAGTATACATCCGTTGAAAAAAGAGCAGATGCATGAAGAGTTTCATCGTTTGAAAGCGCCAATCTATGCCTGCTTAGGCAATCATGAATACTATAGTGGACAACCTGGTGCTCTACAATTCTATCGCAATGCAGGTATCAACCTATTGCGCGATAGTGTTGCCATCATTGGCGACTTATGTATTATTGGGCGCGACGACCGTGCCAATATACATCGCAAATCACTCGGGGCCATAATAAAATCAATAGATGGCAAATCGGCAAATAGCAAATACATGGTTTTGCTTGACCACCAGCCCTACAATCTAGAACAGGCTGAGCACCATCATGTAGACTTCCAGTTCAGTGGGCATACTCATCACGGACAGGTATGGCCTATCTCCTGGATTACGGAGAGCATCTATGAGTGTGCCCACGGTTCCTATCAACGCGGTAAAACCCAGTATTATGTCAGTAGTGGTCTTGGCATATGGGGTGGCAAATTCCGTATTGGCACACGCTCTGAATATATTGTAGCAGAAATAAGAAACCCCAAAAGATGAAACAAGAAATTGCAAAGAGACTGGAACTCTTGCGCGAGGAGCTCCGTCGTGAACATCTGGGCGCATACATCTTCAACACCAGTGACCCTCACAACAGTGAATATACTGCCGACCATTGGAAAGGCAGAGAGTGGATTAGTGGTTTCAACGGTTCGGCAGGAACAGCAGTCGTTACCCTCAACAATGCAGCCTTATGGACAGACTCCCGCTACTTTATCGCTGCAGAACAACAATTGAAGGGTACAGAATATCAGTTGATGAAACTGAAGATAGAAGGTACACCTACCATAGCCGAGTGGTTGGGCAAGGAACTGGCCGATGCTGACAGCAAAGAAGTGGGTGCCGATGGCAGCACACATACTGTTTCAGATATCAGCGATTTGAAAGATGAACTCCGTCAACAAGGAGGTCTGACGCTCCGCACCAATTTCGACGTATTACAGCGCATCTGGAAAGATCGTCCATCAATACCGTTTGATGCCATTATGCTACAACCCTACAATTTGGCAGGAGAGACAACTCCGCAAAAGTTAACTCGCATCCGTAAGACATTGCGTGAGATGCATGCCGATGGTATGTTGATGAGCCAGCTCGACGATATAGCCTGGACTCTAAACTTGCGAGGGTCAGACGTACACTGCTGTCCAGTATTCATCAGTCATCTACTGATAGGAAGTCAGCAGGCCACACTGTTTGTCGATGAATGCAAATTAACCCAAGAAGTACGCAGCTATCTTGCAGAACAACAGATCACGACACGTCCCTACAAGGCTGTGGGTGAAACACTACAGAAGTGGGGTGAGTGGAACATCCTTATCAATCCAAATGAGGTAAGCGAAGCATTGGCCCGACAAGTCAAAGCCCATGAAATCATCCGTAAACCATCGCCTGTTCCTGCCATGAAAGCCATAAAAAACGAGGCTGAGCAACAAGGCATACGCAACGCGATGGTAAAGGATGGTATCGCACTCGTCAAATGGCTTCGATGGTTGAAACCTGCCGTAGAGGCTGGTGGACAAACAGAGATTACAATTAGCGATAAGCTAGAACAACTGCGCAGCGAACAACCCTTGTATCGCGGACTCTCGTTCGACACCATTGCCGGATATGAGGAACACGGTGCTATCGTACACTATGAGGCAACACCAGAAACAGACAAAGTCTTAGAACCCCGTGGATTGCTACTCGTTGACAGTGGAGCACAATATCAGGACGGAACTACAGATATCACACGTACCATTGCCCTAGGTCCATTGACTGATGAGCAACGTAAGGTCTACACGCTAGTGCTAAAAGGCCATATTGACCTACAAATGCTTCATTTTCCCGATGGAGCCAGTGGTACACAACTTGATGCTATAGCCCGTCAACCTTTGTGGCAAGCTGGTCTCAACTATCTGCATGGCACAGGGCATGGCGTGGGAGCCTATCTCAACGTCCACGAAGGACCACACCAGATTCGCATGGAATGGAAACCTACCCCACTACGTAAGGGCATGACCGTGACCGACGAGCCAGGCATCTACTTAGAGGGGCGCTTTGGCGTACGTACGGAAAACGTATTGTTAATACAGGATGCTGAAGAGACTGAGTGCGGACGATTCCTACGTTTCGAAACCCTAACACTCTGTCCTATTGACACCACACCCATCCTGTCCGAGCTGTTGAATAAAGAAGAGATAGATTGGTTGAATACCTATCATGCTGAGGTATATAACAAACTCGCCCCCCACCTAAACGATGAAGAGCGAGTCTGGTTGCAAGAAGCCACACGGCCTCTATAATTTCTTTTCTTTTTTCAGCGTAGCGCCTTTTTCATCCATTCCATCTGCCCACGATCCGTCGCATCACTGGTCCAATGTTCGTTGATAGGTGTCAACAGGCTCTCCTTTTCGCATGTCATCACATTCCAGACGGCATACGACGTTGTGGGTGGACAGGTATCATCGTTATAACCCCATGTCATATAAACAGGTGTCTTGATGTGACGGGCAAAGTTTACGACATCATAGTAAGGCAACACCTTCATGCAAGCCTCATTGTAGGCACCACTCTCCTTTGTAAAGTGAGGGTAACCACTTGTTAAACCAGCCGAACCTGCTGCCATATCACTCAGTGCAGGATGGTTGGCACAGCATCCCGTTATACGCGTATCGAGTGCTGACGCTATCAATGCTAAGGCACCGCCCTGGCTACCACCCTGAACAAAGACATTCCGTCCGTCCCATTCAGGCAAAGATGTCAATACGTCGATACAACGTACCAATCCTAAGTAGACATGTCGCATATAGTATTGATCACGATTTTCTAAGTTTTGACGCAGGTAGCCATTGTCACGATTATTAAAGGCCGCATTGATTTCCGACCATTGCTGGTCAGTCATCGTTGGGTTCAATCCATGAATCTCTATAGCCAAGCGAATAAAACCGTTCTCAGGATAGAAGCGACGTGCAGTAGCGTCCTTGATGGTCTTCACACCAGCTCCTGGAGGTGTCAGTACCACAGGACAAGAGGCTTTCTTCGCACCTTTGGGCATCAACAGATAGGCATAAAACGAATGGCGCTGACGGTCGATATCAATCTTCAGACGATAACACTCAACCCTTTCATTAGATAATTCAGCCACAAACTCCTTCGTATAGTGCATGGGCATCTTCTTGTTCTCCTCCAGTTGCTGTTGCCAGAACGTCCAAAAGTCCTTCGGTTCTTGAGTAAAAGGCCGTATCTCTGTAGGAGAAAAGCCGATCTTCACATGGTGAGAGTACGTTTTACCATCTAACGTCATTTTTAGGCGCAGGTCACGGAAGCAAGGCTTCTTAGCCGTCCCCATACTAATTTTTGCACGACCACATTTCAACTGCACAGATCCATGCTGATCGGCAGGCAGTAGGTCGGTTCCTATCTCCCACTCCACCAGTCCGTCGCGCGGAATACCATACTTATAGAATTGTACCTCAACAGTGGCCTTCTCGCCAGTCTTGTATAGCCAGTCAGCATGGTCGGGCACCGTCACCCACAGATAGTCACTGCGGTAAGGATAATTCTCTGCCTGCACAGCTATTAACGTGCAAAGCATCAACATTAGAAAAAAAAATCGTTTCATCATCTCTCAGTAGTTTGTTTGTTATTTCACTTATCACTCATTACTTATCACTCGCATAGCGCCTATAGTGCCACAATTCCAGCGAATTGATAATATTCTGCCACAATACGTAACAGCCTGCACCAATAGATGACACAGGATTCAGATACATATAGGCCACCCAGATGCTCAGCGCCGTATTCTTCTGGAATAGCGCCTGTCCAGCATTCACTTCTTCACCCATTTGTCGTCCTATAACGCGACCAATGCCAAACTGTACGAAACAGAGCAGGAACGTGGTTATAGCTATCATCAATAACAGAAACAACGATGCACTGCTGTGAACGATATTCTTTACGGTAATGCCTGTAGTAATGCTCAACGAGATGGACCAAAAATAAAAGCTCAGATTAGGTTGCGCAGCTATCTTAGCACAGAGATTTTTGACAAAATGCTGCATCAGCCACCCTAAGACTAAGGGCAACAACAAAACAATACTAACCTTCTGCAGTATTATCAAGAATGCATCGAAAAAAGATACATGCTCTGATTGTTCCAAGATAGGAAATACTAGCGGTATCATCAGTGCCGACACCAAAGAAGAAATAAGCACGTATGTCGTCATCGTCGAGATGTTTCCTCCCAATTTGCCAACTACGACAGGTGCTGCCGATGCTGCAGGTCCGATGATGCACGTCAACACGGCCTCCCACAACAACTTTTGTTCCACATCAGCCTCAACCCAAAAGATAACACCTATATTAACAGCGACTAACAACAACTGAGCCACCAGCACACCGATGTGCCAGCAATGCGGACGCATCTGGTGGAAGTCGACCTTGCAGAAGGTGACAAATAGTGTTAAGAAGACGAACAGCGGAAAGATGACGTCAAACACGGGGCTTAACTCATTGCCAAGTTCATCTAATTGCGGTACATAATAAAAAGTCAGATAACACAACGTACCCACAGCAATGGCCACAGGCAGCGTCCAATCTTTTAAGAATCTTAGCAGTTTGTCCATAATTCGCTGCAAAAGTACGAATAAGTGAGCAAAATGCCAAATTTATTTGAGTATTTTCGAACGGAAGTAGCTTCGACGAAGTCAAATGTACGAAAAATAATTGAGAAATAAGAATTATTTCGTATCTTTGCACTCAAAACAACGATTATACTATGTTAGTAAAGACATATTGTGCGGCAGTCAACGGCTTGGAAGTCACAACGGTAACAGTAGAGGTCAGCATGTCGCGAGGCGTGCAGTTCCATCTGACCGGTCTGGCCGACACTGCCGTCAAGGAGAGCTACGATCGTATCAAAGCCGCCCTTACCAACAACGGTTTCAAGATGCCAACGATGGACATCACCGTCAATTTGGCTCCTGCCGATATCAAAAAGGAGGGGTCGGGTTATGACTTGCCACTGGCTATTGGCATTCTTGCAGCCAACGGCAAGGTTACCAGCGATATGTTGGAAAAATATATGTTGGTAGGCGAACTAGGACTCGACGGTCGTCTACAACCCATACGCGGTGCTCTACCCATTGCCATCCGTGCCCGTGCTGAAAAATTCAAAGGACTCATCGTACCACAGCAGAACATCCGCGAAGCGGCTGTTGTCAACCAACTGGAGGTCTATGGTATGGACTCACTAATGGATGTCATCAACTTCCTAAATGGCAACTCTAATAATGTGCCTACCATCATCGACACGCGTCGCGAATTCTACGAACAGCAGAACCATTACGAACTCGACTTTGCCGACGTCAAAGGACAGGAGAGCGTCAAACGCGCCTTGGAGGTGGCTGCTGCCGGTGGACACAACCTGATTATGATAGGCCCGCCAGGTAGTGGTAAGTCGATGTTGGCCAAGCGGTTGCCCAGCATTCTACCACCCCTATCGCTGGCCGAGAGTTTGGAGACCACCCAAATTCATAGTGTAGCAGGTAAACTGAGTCGTGACACCAGTCTTATCAGCCAGCGTCCCTTCCGTGCGCCCCACCATACTATTTCACAAGTCGCTTTGGTCGGTGGTGGCAACAATCCACAACCTGGCGAAATTAGTTTGGCTCATAATGGCGTCCTCTTCCTTGACGAGATGCCAGAACTGAGCCGAAGTGTGCTTGAAGTATTGCGCCAACCTTTGGAAGACCGCAAGATAAGTATCAGTCGTGCCAAGTACAGCGTCGAATATCCTTGCTCGTTTATGCTCGTAGCCTCGATGAACCCTTGTCCCTGCGGCTATTATGGCGACCCAACCCACCATTGCGTCTGCACGCCTGGCCAAATACAACGTTACATGAACAAGATTAGTGGTCCTCTACTCGACCGCATAGACATCCATTGTGAAATTCAAGCTGTGCCCTTCAAGCAATTGTCTGAGATGCAACCAGGAGAAGCCAGTGAGAAGATTCGCGAACGCGTCATTGCCGCCCGCAAAATTCAGGAAGAGCGTTTTCGTCCCTTTAAGGGCATCCATTGCAATGCCATGATGAGCGAAAAGATGCTCCATCAGTTTGCTGAACCTGATGAAGCTTCACTCGACATGCTCCGTATGGCGATGGAACGCCTGAAACTCTCAGCCCGAGCCTATAGTCGCATCCTGAAGGTTGCCCGTACCATTGCTGACCTTGCTGGTTCAGAGAAGGTACAGTCCATACACATAGCTGAAGCCATTGGCTATCGCAATCTTGATCGTGGCGACTGGGCAGAACGAGGGTTATAATTTGCAGTCTCGTTTTTTTTGATTATCTTTGCACCAAACTACAAGAAGGTATGCGAAACATAATGCTATATATGTCCTTAATGCTGACAATTCTGGCGGTTAGTACTGATGTTCAGGCCAGCGCAGACGGACGATTGTCGGCGTGGTTAGAAGAGGTCGTTGAGCAAGATGCTCAGGAAGCTATGACGCAGGTCGGACGAAGGGCTGCCGAAAGTACAGAACAGCTCACTACGGTCTTCCTTCAAATGAAGGACGGCATTGACGACGAGACGCTGGCGCGGCTAGGCTGCAAGAAGTATGCCCAATTGGGCGACATCGCCATCGTTACCGTGCCTCTGAGCAGAGTCAGCGAACTGGCAGAACAGCCAGAGGTGGTTCGCGTGGAGGCTAACGATAAAGCACGATTTACGATGGACAACGTGGCAACGGCTACGAACGTGCTACCCGTCTACGAGCAGACTTCTGAACATCCGGCTTTTACGGGACAGGGCGTCATCGTCGGATTAGAGGACGTAGGCTTCGACTTGACGCATCCCACGTTTTACGACGACACGTCGCTCAGCCACTACCGCATCAAGGCGTTCTGGGATATGCTGGCACCACATACCGACAACGACCGGTTACCCGTAGGTAACGAGTGGACGACGGCAGAAGACATTCTGGCGCAATGCCATGCTACAGACAATCACCTCTTCTATCATGGCACCCATACGACAGGCACTGCGGCAGGTAGCGGATACGACTCGCCCTATCGTGGCATGGCATGGGAGAGCGACATCTGTCTAGTGGCTAATGCTGTGACGGAAGACACCGTGCTCATCAACCCATCAGACTATTACCTCTATACCAATGCGACGGACGCTTTGGGATTCAAGTACATCTTCGACTATGCCGAAAGCCAACATAAACCGTGCGTAGTATCGTTCAGCGAAGGCTATACGCCACGTATGGACGGTGACGACCGCCTGTATGCCACCTTCCTAAGCCGACTGACAGGGCCTGGCCGCATCTTTGTTTCGTCGGCAGGCAATGAGCGCCAACGTCTGACATACGTGCATAAGCCGCAGGGAGTTGAAACTGCGGGCAGTTTCATAGAGGCCTACGAGAAGCGTGTGACCTATCGACTGATGACGGACGGCAAGCCTACATTACGGTTAATTGCTTATCAAGATAAGGACGTAGCAGACAAGGAACTGCGCATAGCGATAAGCAGCGACGGCAGGAGCGGTAACAATCTAAAGGACACGCTCTTTATCAATGGCGACACCTGTGCCGTGAGTATCGAGAGATACAATGCACAACTCGTAGAAGACAAAATTGGCTATATTATTGTGCTGACAGCCAATCGTAAACTCCACGGCATGAAACCGATGGCCCTCGTGATAGAGGGAGAAAACTGCGAGGCAGAGCTCCTAGGCAGTTCGTCATACGGGTTTACGAATAAGGACACCGATACGCGGTGGAACGATGCAGAAAGTAGTCACAACATACTGGCACCAGGCTGTTTCGACGCTGCGATAACAGTTGGAAGCACATCGCACCGATTGCAGTACACGAACATGAAAGGCGATAGTATAACTGACACGCACGCCAAAACTGCAGGACTACTGTCATGGTTCTCGTCAGTAGGACCTACTCTCGATGGGCGAATAAAACCCGACGTGACAGCACCTGGCAACTACGTCATCTCAGCACTCAGCACCTATTATCTCGAGGCACACCCCAATGGGACTTACAATCACGTGAAGCATTTCGACGCACAGGGGCGTACCTACGCCTGGGCGGCAGATTTGGGCACATCAATGTCGACACCTGCCGTAGCGGGCATCATAGCTCTCTGGCTACAAGCCAAGCCTACCCTGACGCCTGATGACATACGCGGCACCCTGCAGCGCACTTGCCGACATCCAGAAGAGGGGCTCGACTATCCCAACAATCTTTATGGATATGGAGACATCGATGCCTATAGGGGCCTGCTCGATGTTCTGAACATCAGTGGCATCAAAGAACTTAGCTACCACCAGCCTCAAAGCGTGCGGGTGGGTATAAAGGACGGACAACTGCATATGCAATTCGCTCAAAAGCCCTCTAGACCTGTCATGCTCAGCATTTATACGGCAACAGGTGAATTGAAATATCAGCAGAGACTACTCAATACTGGTCAGGAAGTGATGCTTCCACTGCCCATCAAGGGCAATGGCGTATATGTCGTCCAATTGACGGGGAAAGATAAAGGAGTTACGGGCTCGCAACTGATCAGATTATAGGAGGGTTATCATTCGCTAGCCTTTTCTGCTGCTTTTCGGGCTGCGCGCTCTGCCTTCTTGGCGGCACGTTTTTCAGCCTTCTGCTGCTTTCGCAAGGCTTTTTCCTCAGCCTTTTGCTGTTTGCGAAGTGCTTTTTCTTCAGCTTTTTGCTGTTTGTGAAGTGCCTTCTCGTCAGCTTTCTGTTGCTTGCGTTCGTCGCGTGCTGCCTTGTCTTCATCGGACAGTTTATGGAATCGAAGACCTGGCTTGATTTTGGTCTTCTTCATCTCATCGGTGTTGGTGAACGAGAAGCTACAAAGCACATCGATACGCCCACCCTTCATCGTAATATTGCCATCGGCCACAGCACCGTCACTCTTAATGTTAGCCACAATATTGCGCACCTTAACCTTCTTGTACGCAGCCTCATAGACTTCTGCATCAACCTGTCCGATAGGCAGTTTACCACCTTTTTGTTTACGCATAATAGCCGTACGAGGCTTGGAGATATCAAATTTAAAGTCGGCCTTGCAGGCTATCTTGCCGATGTCGGGCATATCCATAACCCGTCCTAACATGAAGGAGTCGCTACGAGCTGTTCCGTAAACGTATTTGTTAAGTTCGTCAAGGGCGAAATTGAAATTGATGCGACCACCAGCGGTATTCAGCAAACCTTGGAAGGTCTCTTTCTTCCACAACACGTTGAAATCGCCTGTATAATGGATAGTACCCAGATTATGCAGTTGCTTCATCATAAACTTCTTGACAGGGAACTGGCTGATGATGCGTTCTTTGATACCGCCCTGCGCTGTCATTTTGTTGACGTGGAAATGGACATTCAGTTGGTGTTTGTCTTTCAAACCCGTAATACCGCCATCAGCACTGATAGTCAGCTTCTTTTCTGGAGTAGTGACGCTGACATTCTGGAACTTCAGATGCTCAGCATCGCCACTGAAATTGACACGCAACAACAGAGGCATCGTGAAGCCTGACAAGACGGGGGCAAAAGGACGGGCAATATCCTTCAGAATGACACGTCCTGTGACAGGAGTGGCAGAGAACTTAAACGGACGATCCAATTTCTTGCTGGGCAATAATATCGTAGCATCAGCTATCTTCAACTGTGAGTTAGGCAGATGGATAGCGACATCGCTTAAATGCCCCGCACCTCTGACAAACTGTGCTTTGGCCTGTAAGGACTTCAGCTCCAAGCCTGAGCCTTTGTCGAGAGCACGACACTGGGTAATGGTAGCCACAATGCTGTCGCTCAGGAAATGATGGATGTCAGCCGTGAGGGCTGCCTCAATATCGAAATGGCCAACATCGAAAGCACCTCTCTTGGGTTTCCCTTTGTTTTTACGAGGCTGATGATTGTCGGTCATAAAATGGATACCGTCTATCTCGGCTTTCCCTTTTGTGCTATCGCCCCAACAGAACAGATGATCTATTTTGAGGCGATTGTCAACATCGCCCTTCTTAGTATGACTGACCCACGAACGCTGCACATCGGTAATTGTGACGGTATGCTTACCACTGCCTTCTCGCTTATATAACAGGTTCTGCAAGGAATAGGTCTGATTATTGAAGGACACATCAATATTAGCCAGCGAGACCTTACTGAGATTGAGAGTCAGTTTCTTTTTCTTGCCCTGTTCTTCCTTGGGCTTCTGGTCACGTGACGCCGTAGAATCCTTCTTAAAGGCATCGATAATAAACTGGAAGTTGGCAGCAGAGTCAGGTCTTGGCTTATAGAGTTGTGCCTTGACACCGTCTATCGACGCATCGGTAATACGCACCTCGTTACGAAGCAGTGGCAACCACTTCACATTAACAGACAAACGATTGAGCTGTAACATCTTTCGATGCTGGAGGTCTTCCACATCCAAACCATAGAGATAAATATCCTGTGAGAAAAGACCAATGCTGACGCTATCAATCTCGACGCGCGTCTGCAACTTATCGGACAACAAACCTATGGCATGTTTGAGCAGTTTGTTCTGAAAGGCATCGGTATTCAAAAGGAATACTGTGCCTACTATCAGTACCATCAAGGACGCTATCAGTCCTCCCAGCACCTTCAGAACAGTTAACCCTCGCCCCTTAACCATGAACCATTATAGTTTGACATCAGATAATATCTTACGTGTGGCGCCCGTCATCTGTTCCACGAACTTTCCAGACTGTCGACCAGCTTCCGCTATTGTATCGGGAGAACTGATAAAGCGCTGCATGATGTGTTGGAAGTCATCAGGGTTTTTAATCTCCAGTCCGCCACCACAGGCTTTCAAGCCTTGGGCCTCCTGAAAACGCTCGTTATTGGGACCAAAAATGACGGGGACATCCCAGACAGCAGCCTCCAACGTATTATGAATGCCCACACCAAAGCCACCACCAACATAGGTAACA
>Ga0247608_10007078_pt1 | contig 11621 bp, 9 predicted proteins | sample 176DNAGHGlowgp2_FD_193490 | JGI IMG/M metagenome (GOLD analysis project Ga0247608, IMG submission 193490) | Sheep rumen microbial communities from Palmerston North, Manawatu-Wanganui, New Zealand - 1766 DNA GHGlow gp2 | ecosystem: Host-associated > Mammals > Digestive system > Stomach > Rumen ... | reverse complement strand
CACAGGTGTCGTCATCGGTGAAACGAGCATCATCGGCAATCACGTCACGCTGTACCAAGGTGTAACGTTAGGTGCCAAGAGCTTTAAGTATGATGCTGACGGCAACATGCTCAACGTACCTCGTCATCCGATTATCGAGGACTATGTGACCATCTACTCCAACGCCTCGGTATTAGGACGCATCACCATCGGGCACCATTCGACCATCGGTGGTAACATCTGGCTGACACATAGCGTGCCCCCCAACTCGCGCATACTGCAGTCGAAAGCTGTCGACGCTTCCTATGAAGGAGGCTTGGGAATATAACAAACAAAAAAGAGGGTTGCGGCCCTCTTTTTTTGTTTGTATAAAGACAAGTTACTATTTCTTAGCGAAGCAGCCTGTTCCTGTTGCGTGATACTCGTCACTGACTCCGCGAGTGATGCCGCGTGTCCAGTAGCTCCAGTTGAACATCTTATCGTAGCTAAGACTAAAGTAGGTACGTGTGTCGCTGTATCCATCATCCATCTCACCACTGAAGTGGTAGTCGTCAAGCATGTAGTCGTAGATGACAACATCGGTATAGTCGCGGTCGTAGTACTGTATGCGGATATTGCCACGAACAATCTCCCACTTGAAATCACAGTACCAGTAGTCTGATGGACGGCGTGCGTCGTAGTCAACCTCATAGCCCCAGCCACCATAGGCATTCTCACGCTCGAAATAGAAAGCGGTGCGGTAGTTAGTGCCTGTCAGGCCCCAGCGGTCGTAATAGTAGTTGTCGATATATCCTGTCCAGGTACCTTCAAGGGTGCGTGCCTCCATGCGATCTTCTAAATCAGCATCACAGCTGGTCATCGTCATCATGGTTATCATTGCCATTGCGAGGAGAGTATAAATCTTTTTCATAGCCGTATATTTTAAAGTGTTCGACATTTTTGTTTTCTGTACTGCAAAGATAGAACAAATATCAATGCCACACAAAGTAAAAATCCTATTTGTAGGTAGGGAAATACCTAAAACAGGATAGGAAAACCGTTTTTTACGCTAAAAAAGGCATTTTTTTGACAAAAAACATTGCCATTTCAAAAATAATCCGTATCTTTACCACATCAAAACAAGAAATAACGATTTCTTTTCCATTATTAATACTAACATTGATAGAAAGAAGCGGCACGGTTGTGAAACCATTGCCGCTTCATTATATAATATAATAAGGTGTAGCGAGGCAAAAAAGCGTCCCTACTCTTGTTTCTTGCCAAATTCCGGATCAACCTTGATGAGTGCTGTCACGACAAACGTTATCAGACAGAGCAGCATGACAATGATAAAGAACTGACGGTAACCCAGCAAATCCTTCATCCATCCCGACACCATGCCAGGCAACATCAAGCCCAGATAAGAAATGGCTGTGCAGAAGGCATAATGAGACGTCTGGAAACTGCCCTTAGCAAAGTAGAGCATATAGAGTGTCAGTGCTGTAAAGCCTAGGCCATAGCCAAACTGTTCGATGAAGATGCAAGAGCTGATGAGTACCAGATTGTCGGGCATGGCATAGCTCATATAGACATAGACTATATCGGGCAACGTGATAGCACACACCATAGGCCACAGCCATCGCTTGAAGCCATCGCGGCCTGCTAATAGTCCGCCTAGGATGCCACCGAGTGTCAGTCCTATCACGCCAATGGTTCCACTGGCCAGTCCGAACTCTTGAGGTGACAGTCCCAGACCACCTGAGGAATGAGGACGCATGAGGAACGTCACACTCATCTTGCCCAACAATGCCTCTGGGAAGCGATAGAACAGCAGGAAGAGCATGGCAAAGAGCATCTCACGGGGAGGCAGCTTCTGAAAGAAGGTACGGAAAGCCGTCACAATACCTGTTGCCACCTCACGGGCATTGGTGCCATGGCGTTGGTCAGCCTTTGAACGGGGCATGATATAGGCATGGTAGAGCCAGATGGCCAGGAAGAGTGCTGCCAGTCCGTAGAATACAAGACTCCACGTAAAGGCTTTCTGGTTGCGGAAGACCAGTTGCAGCATTCCTGCCATGGGGATGAGTACACCATTTCCAAAGATAACGGCTAAACGATAGAACGTGTTGCGAATGCCCACAAACCACACCTGCTGGTGGTCATCGAGTTCGAGCATATAATAACCGTCAGCAGCAATATCGTGAGTAGCACTGCTGAAAGCCATGAGGAAAAAGAAGCACATGGTTCCTTGGAACCAGAACGGCGTATTCAGCGTGAAAGCCACACCGGCAAGTGACGAGCCTAACAGCATCTGCATGGCGAGCACCCACCAACGCTTAGTCTTATAAAGATCTACAAATGGGCTCCACAGCGGTTTCACCACCCAGGGCAGTCCCAGCCAACCTGTATAGAGAGCAATATCGGTATCGCTCATGCCCAATTGCATATACATCACTACTGCCACGGTCATAACAACCACGTTAGGCAGTCCTTCTCCAATATATAAGGTGGGAATCCACCACCATGGATTTCTTTGTTTTATTTGTTCCATAATCAATAGATTTTCTTGATTTCAGCATTACGATAGTAGTGTAACAATATCTCATCATAGCGATAGCCTTGCTGTCCCATGACGGCAGCACCAATCTGGCAGAGGCCTACACCATGTCCCCAACCTTTACCGTTCAGCCGGAAGCCTTTCTCCGTTTTCTCCACGTCGAAAGCTGAGCTGTAGAGATGGCTCTCGCTGAGGGCACGGCGAATCTCCAATTCCTTACCAATGGTGAACGTCTTCTTGGTGCCTACTATCTTCAACTTCCAAATGCGGCCACTCTTGCCGCGCTCCAAAGGAATGAGGTCGGTAATAGTGCCAAAGTCATCCTTCAGTTTCTCGTTGATGAGATCTGAGATCTCATCCGCTGTATATTCCACCGTCCAGCGGTAGAAGTCGTTGGTTTCCTGGTCATAGTCATTGAGAACCTGCGCGAGAACAGCCTTATCATTGGTATTGCAGAAGGGGTCTGGCACACTGACAAGATATGGCTTTGGGGTGTCTTCCCAACAATATTGAAACTCCTCAGTGACACCACCACAGCACTTCGAGAAGCGGGCATCACAGATGTCATCACCATAGCAGAGTATCTGTCCACGGGTAGACTTCAGCGCCTGCTCCACATTCTTACTGGTCTGTTTGGTGATGCCTTGATAGCGCTGACAATGGTCATCAGCACAGACATCGAAGATGGTATGGTCTTCGCGGTCGTACCAGCGGATGAGTTCATCGTCTTTCTTAATAAACGAGAAGAAGCCATTCTTCTGCTCCTTGTTCTCCTCACGGCGTCGCATCTGAGCCAGCAGCCAAGAACGGCTGATAACGGCATGAGCCTTGAGTAGTTCCAGCCCTGCCGTGGCTTTCATCTCGCTGGAGATGACTGAGGCAAGGTAACTCTCGACAGGCAACTCGTTGATGGCCGTAATCTTGTCGCTCTCAACAACCAAACGCAATGTACCAAGGAACACCTGTGTCTCCTTGCGCTCCCAATGGAAGTTGACACCAATGGTGACATCATACAGCGAGAATGACGACTGCGCAGACTGAGGTGTGAAAGTCAGCGAGCGATACTGACTGCCATTCCACAGAATGCCTCCCTCGGAAAACTCCACCGTCTGTTCACCTTGAATAACTTCACCCTTGGCAACATAGGCACCATTCAGGGAAAAATGAATCTTCTGCGCACTAACTATACCTACTGTCACATTAGGCTGACTAGTCATTGACAACGGTGAGTGGTTAGCTGTCAATGGTGTATTTTGTAAATTTTCAATAATCCGTTTTACCTGTTCTGGGGTGATAGATACCTCCCGATAGATAGTAAGAGCCTGTTCTACCGTCAGGCGTCGAAAATCCTGTTCACGCGGGGTAATGAATAATCCACCCATATCTACTGCTCCCGGACTAATCACGAACTGTTCATCACCCTCAGCAGTATAACAAGCAGGGCGGTGCTTGCCACGGGGCAGCACGACACTAACCAGTCCATTGCCCGTGTTCCAAGCAATGATATTCATCATGGGCTCTGTATTGTCGTCCGATGGTGGCAGACTGCGATACAACTGCTTGAAGAGTTGTTCGCCGATCTCTATATCGCGACTCTTGATAACAAAGGCTGCTGCAGGATAGTCTGTCAGATGCCATATTCCATTATCCTCATCATGCTTAACGACCTCCAACATGTTACGGCTCAAGCGCTGCCAAGAGCACTGCAAGGGCAGAACGCCACTGCTAACAGCCTGCAGATGGGCATGGTCGGGGGCGGAAGCGCCACAGTGTGGTCCATTATATAATAAGGTAAGGTCACTGTTGCGCTGTGCCAACTGCAACAATTCACCATACATCGGCAGAATGCGCTGTGAACGGTGGCGTAAGGTCGGAATGGTGAAATGGACAGGAAGAATGGGGAATGGATTGACCAACAACTCATAAAGTCCATCAACCATACGGTGCATCTGTTCCTTGGGACGATTCTTTGCGCAGAGGAAACAGGGACGCTCTGCTATGGACTTAGCATCAATCTTAGCACCCGTAGACATGATGCGGGCAGGATTCCACTGCGCCATCATTGTCAAGGTGTCGCCCATCAGTTCACGGGTCTCCACATGCTCCAGGTCACGATAGCGCTGGCGCACTTCCTCCCAAATCTGTAACTGACGGTTGAAGAAACGCATCAGAGCCGACTCACTCAATACATCGTTTACACCTTGGTTCATCTGCTGGCGAGCATGCAACTCGATAGTACGCAGCCGATCCTTATAAAGATTGTTTGCATTGACTTTCTCTACCGATAGTGCAGCATCAGAGTTGCCACCCCAGCGACGGCAAAGGTATAATTCAGAGAATATACGTCCTATGCGGTAGCGACGCGAGAACATCAGTCCCAGAGCATAGTCCTCGCCATACGAGGTATTGGGGAACTGAACCTGACGCAATAAAGGAGTGAAGAAGGCTCGTGGTGCGCCTAAGCCATTGATGCGTAACGCATTATTTGGTCCATTCTCGTCGGTCCACTCATGGTGGTCAATAAGTCCGGGAGGCAATGTGTTCAACTCAAAATCGCACATACGATAAGAGCCTATCACCATAGCAGCCTTCTGCTCATAGAAAGCATTGACAACCGTCTGCAACGTCTTAGGAGACGAGTAGAGATCGTCAGAGTCCAACTGTACGGCAAAACGTCCGCAATAGGAGCTGTTGATGGCCTGATTCCAGCATCCGCCAATGCCCAGGTCTGTACGTTCTGGCACAATGACGTGAAGTTTATTACCATAATGGGGTGTCAGCACTGAGAGTATTTCTGAGGTGCCATCCGTAGAGTGGTTGTCGACAACGATAACATTATACTTGAACGATGTCTTCTGCGAGAGAGCACTCTCCACCGCATCTTTGATGGTCTTCTCACGATTGTAGACGGGTATGACAACAGAGGCTTCCACCTCAAAGTCTTGCTCAGCAAAATCCACTTCGTTATACAAACTGGTATCCACCAAGGCATTGACCATTTTCAGATGCTCTGTACATGCCAATTCCATTTCTATCTGCACTTCGCGGTTGCGAGGATTGACATAGTCAAACTGTTTCTCGCCAGAGGCCCTGAGGTCGCGTTCCTCTTCTGTATACATATATTCGTTGAGGTGCAGTAAGCGTCCCTCGCGACTTAAGAATAATCGCAGGTCGTACAGGGCGGCATAAAGATAATCATGACCATGCTCATGGGCTGCATACTGATGCAGAAGGGATGTACGCACCAGCCACACACTACCAAAATCAAAATCGTCACGCAACGCACCCTCCTGATAGTCAATAACGGGATGCGCTTTACGTGTGCCTTCCTCCATCGTATAGCGGTCACTATAGACCATTGCAGCTTCAGTGTCGCCAGCCACCAACATCATACGTTCCAGCGCCTGCTCGCCCAACTGAAGAGCAAAGGGTTTCAGACACAGCAGGGCATAAGTTGCCATGGCGTTCTCTGCCAACAAAGACACGAAATGGCTGCTTGACAAATCGTCTGTTATTAATAATGTGCAGTCCTTTGGTGCTGTAATCTGTGCTGCCAATTCTTTGTTGACCAACAAGAAGATATGCCTGACAACCCTGCTACGACGCAACTGCTCTACCACAGGCATGACGTCATCCAGTGCTTGACAGGCTATAAAGCAATCTGTTTTCTGTTTCATGAATTTTGCTTGTTTTTAGTATATTGAGTGCAAAGATACAAATAAATCAGGAATTATGAAGCTGTGTCTGCAATTTTTTCATTTTTCATTTCCCTTTTATCATTTATTTTACTACCTTTGCACCCATGATACCACAAAAGAAACGACTTTTGGGGATGACGCCGGCAGAGTTGAAAGCTCTTGTCGCCAGTCTTGGTATGCCTGCTTTCACTGTAAAGCAGGTTGCTCAGTGGTTGTATGTGAAGCATGTGAAGAGCATCGACGAGATGACAAATCTGTCGAAGCAGAACAGAGAGCTACTGTCTGAGCACTTCGAGGTTGGCGCTATGGAACCTATCGACTGTCAGCGCTCCAAGGACGGCACCATCAAATACCTCTTTCCTGTACTCACAGCCGATAGCCCTCGCAACGCCACACTCTCACAGAGAGAACAGCCAACAGCTAACAGCCATCTCTTCGTCGAGACAGTCTTCATCCCAGACCACGACCGTGCCACGCTGTGCGTTTCGTGTCAAGTAGGCTGCAAGATGAACTGTCTGTTCTGTCAGACGGGCAAACAGGGATGGCAAGGCAATCTGACCGCTGCCGACATTCTGAACCAGATATATGCACTGCCAGAGGTAGACCAACTGACGAATATCGTCTTCATGGGACAAGGCGAGCCGATGGACAACCTTGATGCCGTACTGCGCGTCACTGAGATAATGACAGCCGACTGGGGATGGCAATGGAGTCCTAAACGCATCACCGTCAGCAGCGTAGGTATCAAGGGCAAGCTAAAGCGGTTCCTTGACGAGAGTCCCTGCCATGTAGCCCTCTCCATGCACTCACCGCTCCATGAGCAGCGCCTGCAGCTGATGCCTGCCGAGAAAGCCATGCCGCTGGAAGAGACGATAGCACTGCTCAAACAATATGACTTCACACACCAGCGTCGCTGTTCGTTTGAATATATCTGTTTTGGCGGTCTCAACGACTCACCACTCTATGGCAGGGAGATTGTCCGACTACTGGAGGGCTTGGAATGTCGTGTCAACCTCATCCGTTTCCACGAGATACCTGGTGTCAACTTGCCTGCCTCTGACGAGAAACGTATGGAGGCATTGCGTGACTATCTAACAGCACATGGCATCACAACAACCATCCGTGCTTCCAGAGGGCAAGACATCTTTGCAGCCTGCGGACTGTTAAGTACCGCCCGTCAGAACGAATTGAAAGAACAACCAAGCAATAAAGCTATAACGTTCAAATAACAACAATGGAACAAGAAAAGAAAATTCGCGTGGCTATCACGCAAGGAGATACCAACGGTGTCGGTTACGAGGTGATATTGAAGGCCTTTCAAGACCCTACCATCCTCGAACTTTGCACACCTATTATTTATGGCTCACCAAAGATAGCGACCTACCATAAGAAGGCGCTCAACTTGGAAACAAACTTTGCCATCATCAGCAACGCCGAGGAAGCACGCGACGGACGCGTCAACCTATTGGCATGCCACGATGACGAAATCAAGATTGAGTTCGGGCGACCCTCAGAAGAAGCTGGACAGGCTGCCTTCTGTGCACTAGACCGCGCCATGACCGACTACCGCGGCGGACTCTATGATGTACTGGTAACAGCGCCCATCAACAAGGCAACCATCCAGAACCCTGGTTTCCACTTTCCTGGGCACACAGAATACATCGAGACCAGTCTGGGTGAAGGCAAGAAGGCACTCATGATATTAATGAACGACGTGCTACGCGTAGCACTCGTCACCACGCATCTGCCCATCAAAGACATTACCAAAGCCATCACCAAGGAGGCCATCATCGAGAAGGCCACCATCTTCCACCAGTCGCTGCGTCGTGACTTCCGCATCTCATGTCCACGCATCGCCGTACTGTCGTTAAACCCCCATGCTGGCGACAATGGGCTGCTGGGTGCTGAGGAGAAAGACATTATACAGCCTGCCATTGAACAACTGGCTGAGAATGGTATTCAAGCCTTTGGTCCCTATGCTGCTGACGGATTCTTCGGTTCTGGCAGTTTCAACTATTTTGATGGTGTACTGGCCATGTATCACGACCAGGGATTGGCACCCTTCAAGACCATCGCTTTGGACAATGGTGTCAACTTCACTGCTGGACTGCCCATTGTACGCACCTCTCCCGACCACGGCACAGCCTACGACATTGCCGGACAGGGTAAGGCCGACGAGAACTCACTGCGTCAGGCTATCTATACGGCCATCGACATCTGGCGCAACCGCCAGAACTATGACGAGCCCCTTCAAAACCCATTACCTAAGCTCTTCCACGAGAAGCGGGAGGATGGTAACAAGGCTCGTTTTGCGCAGCCACGTCCTAAGGATATGTTTAAAAAAGAGAAGCCTGGTAAGCCCGAAACGCAGACAGAAAGTTAAATTTCTGCCAAAGTGTGCCATTATGTCAGATTTTCTTTGTAACTTTGCAGCCCGCTAAGCTAAGATAATGAAAACAACTGAGTTACAGAACATCAAGCAGCGCTATAACATCGTAGGAAACTGCGAAGCATTAAATCGCGCCCTTGACGTCGCCCTACAGGTGGCGCCGACTGACCTTAGTGTGCTCATTGTCGGAGAAAGCGGTGTCGGCAAGGAGATTATCCCACGTGTCATCCACGACAACTCTCCACGCCGTCGTGAGAAGTACTTTGCCATCAACTGCGGATCCATTCCCGAGGGAACCATCGACTCAGAACTTTTCGGACACGTAAAAGGCTCATTTACGGGAGCCATCAACGACTCACCAGGTTACTTTGGGGTAGCCAACAAGGGAACACTGTTCCTTGACGAGGTGGGCGAACTGCCCATGGCCACACAGGCCCGTTTGCTACGTGTTTTGGAGAATGGTGAATACATCCCCGTGGGCGGCACAGAGATTCGCAAGACAGACGTACGCATTGTGGCTGCCACCAATGTAAACATCCGACAGGCCATCAGTGAAGGACGTTTCCGAGAAGACCTTTATTACCGTCTGAACCAAGTGCCTATTCAGATGCCTCCACTTCGTCAGCGCGGCGAAGACATCGTATTGCTGTTCCGTCTCTTCGCCATGCAGATGGCCGAGAAATACCGTATGGACAAGGTGGTACTGACAGACGATGCCAAGCAGTTGCTGATGCGCTACAAATGGCCAGGCAATGTGCGCCAGCTAAAGAACATCACCGAGCAAATCAGCATTCTCAGCACAGAGCGCCAGATAACAGCAGAAATTCTCTCTCGTTTCATCCCCCAGGATCAAGAGACCACCCAGTTGGCTACCATCCACAACGAAGGAGAACACTCGTTTGAGAATGAGCGCGAGATACTTTATAAGATACTCTTCGAGTTACGCAGTAATGTCAACGACATGCGCCGCGAAATGAGTACACTCAAGAAGCAGATAGAAGACGTTCAGGTCAGCAAGCCCTCACAGACTCCTCTGCCATCAACCCAGTTGGCACCAATCAGTAGTAACATCTCACCTGTCAACACTCAACTATCGTCATTCCCCTCTGCCGAGGATGCCGAGGCAGAAGAGTATGTAGAGCCAGAGATGGAAAGCCTCAACCTCAGCGATTTAGGCCGTCAAATGTTGGAAAAAGCTCTGGAGCGCAATGGGGGCAACCGCAAGAAGGCTGCTCAAGAACTGGGCATCAGTGACCGCACACTTTATCGTAGACTGAAACAATATGGACTGGACAAGTAAGACGACACATAAGCTACTCATCTTTAGCTGTTGGCTGTTGGCCGTCAGTGCCTGTTCCGTGAGCTACAAGTTCAATGGAGCCAGCATTGACTACACCAAGACCAAGACCATTCAGATTGCAGACTTCCCCGTTCGTTCCAGCTACGTTTGGGGACCAATGGAGCCCCTTTTCAACAATCAGCTCAGAGACCAGTTCTCCTCACATACGCGTCTGACACAGGTGAAGCGCAATGGAGACTTGAAGATAGAAGGTGAAATCACACAATACCAACAACGCAACAAGTCGGTAAGTGCAGAAGGCTATTCAGCACAGACAGAACTTTCCATGACAGTTAACGTGCGCTTCACTAACAATGTCAACCACTCAGAAGACTTTGAGCGCACCTTCACGGCAACACAAAGCTATGAGACAACGCTCTCGCTCAACGACGTACAGGAAGAACTTGTCACCCAGATGTGTAAAGACCTCTGCGACCAGATATTCAATGCGACAGTGGCAAACTGGTAAAAATAAATAGAGAATAGAGATATGGAACTCATGGAACTCATCAACCACCCGGAACGACTCGACCGCGACACGCTGTACGAGCTACGCTCCATGCTGGCACTGAATCCGTATTTCCAGACAGCACGACTCCTCATGCTGCAGAACCTCTATTTGCTCCACGATTCAACCTTCGATGAAGAACTGCGACGTGCAGCATTCTATATTACCGACCGCAAGACCATCTTCAACATGGTCGAGGCTGCCCACTACCAACTAAGGCCCAAGGCTGACAGCCAAAAGCCCAAAGTCAATAACAAAAAGACTCAAGGCAGCCGCACCATCGACCTCATCGACACATTCCTCGACTCCATACCTACCGAAGAGGAACCTAAAGACAAGAAGAGACGCCCCACCCCTGCCGATGCTGCTATCGACTATGTGGCCTACCTTCTTGAAACCGAAGGTGACGATGACGATACAAATAAGGAAGATGCTCCACAACTCAAGGGGCACGACCTAATTGACAATTTCCTGCAACAGGAACAAGGTCGCATCATGCTAAGCGAACTGCCCCAAAACGACAGTGACGACAATCAGCAAGACGACAACGACGACAACGACGAGGAGTACTTCACCGAGACCCTTGCACGCATCTACATCCGTCAGGGCCGCTACCAGAAAGCCCTCGACATCATCAGCCGGCTCAGCAGCAAGTATCCGCAAAAGAACGCCTACTTTGCCGACCAGATAAGATTCCTTGAGAAACTGATAATAAACAACAATACAAAATTAAATAATTAAACAATTAAACATTATGTACACATTATTTGTAATTCTGATCGTACTGGCAGCCGTGCTGATGATTGGCATCGTGCTCATCCAGGAGTCAAAGGGTGGCGGTTTGTCGTCAAGCTTTGCAGGTTATAACCAAGTAGCCGGTGTCCGTAAGACTACCGACTTCATCGAGAAAGCAACATGGGCACTGGCAGCCAGTATGGTAGTCATTAGCATCATTTGCGCATGGGTAGCTCCCACCACCAGCACTGACTCGTCAGTAATGGAGGGCATCGAGAACCCCGTTACCAATCCCAATAATCTGCCAGGTTTTGGTGCAAGTCAGACCAAGGATGCTGCTGCTCCTGCTGCTGAGGCTCCCGCAACTGAAGCTCCCGCTGCTCCCGCTGCTCCCGAAAAACCAGCAAAGTAAAGATTTACTAAAAAAAGTACGGGAT
>Ga0247608_10007076_pt1 | contig 11622 bp, 22 predicted proteins | sample 176DNAGHGlowgp2_FD_193490 | JGI IMG/M metagenome (GOLD analysis project Ga0247608, IMG submission 193490) | Sheep rumen microbial communities from Palmerston North, Manawatu-Wanganui, New Zealand - 1766 DNA GHGlow gp2 | ecosystem: Host-associated > Mammals > Digestive system > Stomach > Rumen ... | reverse complement strand
TGTAATAGATAATTATAAAATATAAAATATGGCTTATACAAATTCTCATTTTGTTTTTGAAGGTGTTAATGACAATACTATTGTTAATGGCAATTATCTTTATCAAGAAATAGGTGCAATCTATACTGGTATTGATGAAATGAAGAATAAAGCTAAAGAATTATTTAATAGTAATAATTTTGATGGTATTCTTCTTAGAATATTTAGAAATAATGCTTGTGATGAAACAGTTAAATACTATGAACTATATTATAATGGAAAAAAGTTTATAAAAAATCCTGATTTTCTCTATGCAATAGATCCATTTACAAATGAGAAATATTATTGGGATATGACTTTACCTTATAAAAAATAATAGATTATGAATAAATTTAAAGCTATTTGGAAATTAATTAGATCAAAGCATTTTTATTTGATTACCGCTAATGAATATTTAGTATGCAATGAAAATATAAGTGATAATACAGATCAAGTAACTATTTCTAAAATGATTGCTCTTGAATGGGAAACTTTTTGGAAAGGAGTTTATATAAGTAATGTAAAAGATGGTTATAAGTATATATGAGTAAGATAGCTTTATTACTTTCAGGTGGTGTTGATTCTTCAGTTGCATTGCATATGCTTTGTCAAGTTGGGGAGAAGCCTGATTGTTATTATATACATATTGGTCCTGATGAGAAGGATTCATATAGTTGTACATCTGAAGAGGATATTGAAATGGCTTCTTCAGTAGCTAAGAAATATAATTGTAAGTTTGATATTATTAATCTCCATAAAGAATATTGGGATGGTGTTGTAAATTATACAATGGACACTATTAAAAGAGGATTTACTCCTAATCCTGATATTATGTGTAATACATTGATCAAGTTTGGAGCATTTTATGATAAGATTGGATGGAAGTATGATTATATTGCTACAGGACATTATGCCACACGTGTTGGATATAAGGATATGTTAAATGATGCTACTGTTATATTTCATGATGATGATGGTCATAAGAAAGATTGGGATAAATATATTGAGTGGTGGATTTGTCCTGCAAAAGATCCTGTAAAAGACCAAGTAGATTTCATTGCAAATATCAATACTAAGAAAGTTCCTATTTCTAAGATTATATTTCCTGTAGGTAATCTTATGAAGGATGAGGTTCGTAAGATTGCTGAGGAGAATCATCTTATTAATGCTAAGCGTAAAGATTCTCAAGGTATTTGTTTCTTAGGTAAAATCAATTATAATGATTATATTGAAAAGTATCTTGGAAAGAAAGATGGAGAGATAATAGATATTGATACATGTAATTGTATAGGTCATCATCATGGATATTGGTTTCATACTATTGGGCAAAGAAAGGGATTGAATCTTTCCGGAGGACCTTGGTATGTTGTTGGTAAAGATATTGTAAAGAATGTAGTATTTGTATCTAAAGATAAGAATAGACAAGATTCTAATAGTTTTATTATAGGAAATATTAATTGGTTGACTCGTAATCTTATTGATGATTATAAAAAACTTGATTATAATGAGAGAGATAGTACTATAATTTGTAATATATCATTTAAGATTAGGCATTCTCCAGATATTTATTATGGAAAACTATTACATAATGGAGATCTTACAAACTTGATTGTTGAGGCAGATAATCCTATTACGGTAGCACCAGGACAATATTGTATTCTTTATGATGATACTTATTCTCATTGTTATGGTTGTGGAGAAATATTGATTTAACCATGAAAGCATTAAAAGATAAAAGAAAGTTTGGATTGGATAAACCTATGAAAAATCGTAATTGTAAGAAGTTTGGTATTCAAGGTCATATCACTAAAGATCGAAATGCTCTTCATAAATTACTTTTCCATACTGAAGGATGGGATCAACAAAGTGGTAAATTTGATTCTATTTATTGGGTTATTCATGATATTAAATTCTATTATGACTTATATCGCAATAATGGAGAAAATCTTTATGATTATATAACAAGATATGAATATGATAAAGAGGAGTTTTGGAAAACAACTGATGGAAGATACTATAAGACGTTATTTGATCATATAGAAGAATTATATAATACAATTAAATTAAGAGGAGAAGTATGAATACAGTAAATGTTAATGGAAGAAAATATATTGCACCAGATGGAGTAAGTGTATCTGTCATCAATAATAAAGTTTATTTCAATGGAAAACTTGCAGAAGATTTTAATGATTCTAAAGAAAAGAATATTGAAATCAATATTGAAGGTAATTGTAAAGAGTTGAAGACAGATAGTGGAAATATTACTATTAATGGTAATGTTGAAGGTAATGTAAAGACAGATACTGGTAATATTAATATTTCTGGTGATATATATAAAGATGTAAATACTGATACTGGTAATGTAATGTGTAGAGGAAATATTAATGGTAATGTAAAGACAGATACTGGTAATATTGGTTCTCATCATATTTTTGGAAATGCTACTACTGATTGTGGTATAATAAGCAAACATCAAGGTTCTATCATTAGTAATGGAAACAAAACATATAATTGTAGAACTAAGAAAATTAATTGGTTCAAAGAATTTTGGGAAAACTTATTCGATTAAATTATGAAATCTTGTTTGTATTATATATTTTTATTGATTCTTACAATATTACTTATTCTTTCAGCTTTAGCTTTAATAGGACTTGGAGTACAAGTTCATTCTAATGGAGTATTACCTTAATTTAAATAAAATATGAAGATAGTTACTTTTTCTTGGTTTGATGCTTCTAATGAGCCAATCCATATTGATAAACCAATTATTTGTTGTACCAATAAAGATAAGTTAATGACTTTAAAAGATACAATTGGTAGAACTTGTGGTCCAATTGTTGATGGTAAAATAACTTATAAAGAATATTCTAATTGGTCATGGATTAGAGATAAATATAATATCAAGTATTGGGCATATCAAGAAAATTTGATTGATTAATAAAAGGTAGTATTTATGTACTACCTTCCTTTATATACAAATTTATCATAATCTTCTTCTAAATAATCTAATCTATATCTAAATATTCTTGAATTAATACAATTATGATTATATGGAAAATTTGAATATGATGTTTTTATTTTAGAGAATTTATCTGGAATCCATGGACATCTACCAGTTTCTGGCCGCCAAAACATACAATTCCAACATATTTTAAATGTTTTATCTATTCCTAATTTTGATTTTGGTTTAAGCTCAGATTTCTTAAGCTTAGTAGACATTTTATTTTACTATATTTTTATTGTTCCTGGTTGTGGTAACCATCTATTGTTTTTATGTTGTTCCTGGTGTTGTCCTGTGCCCACTGATGAATTATTTTTATCTTTACAATAAACTATATCATGAAAGCCAGAAAATGCTCCTGAATTAAATTCTTTCATATTGAATATTAATAATTCTTTATTGTATTTTTCACAAAGATCAAAATCATTTTTTGTCCCATTACTTTCACCATCCCAAATAGCTAGACAAACATCACAATTTTTTATAATATCTTCATTACGAATAAATCCTGCAGATTTTCCATATTTGTCCCAATCTGGTAAGAATATTTGTGTTTCAATATCAAGACTATTTGCCCATTCTTCTCCTATTGTATCTATTCCTTTAGCACCACCTGATATGACTTTTATTGGATTTCCAAATATGAATTTATAGCAATTCAATATTCTTCTTACAAAATTTCTATCAGTAATACTTCTACTTCCTACAATAGCTAGTTTTTGAACTGACTCATTATTCTCATTCTTGTTTACATTATATTTAATACCATATTTAATAAATGAAACTTTTCCTACATTAAAATCAATATTATAGTCAATTTGGTTTTTCATTATGATATAAAACTATATATATTATAATATTCTTTTACAATTTTTTCTTTCTCTATAATTTTCTCTATTACTTTTTGATTAACTATTACTCCATCAAATGGAACATCTTTTATATCTATCACTCTATAATGGTCAATATAAAATGTACATTCCATATCTGTTATAGTTGTTCCTAGTGAATCAGATAAGAATATATAATCATTGGTATTAGATTCCATATTTACTGATTTAGGAACTACTATATATTCATAAGCAATATCTTCATATACAACATATATCTTTTGTGATAGTTTCTTTGTTCCAATTTTAGGATTAAAATGACTTCTTAAATCAAGTATTAAATTATGTTCTTCCATATTAATTAAAAAAATTAAAGCCCACTAATAATTAGCAGGCTATATGTTAATAAATAAGTTAATTATTCTCCTTGTACTGCTACTGGTGCGGTGCCATTTTGATTTGCTTTAGCAGGATCCAGAATTTGTATTCTATCACATATTACATTATGTTTAGAAGCATTATCCCAAATCTCTTCTGTCAATTCACTATATTCTTGTCTAATGTCTTTGAAGAAATCATTAATCTTGATTACTCGTTTCCATTCTTCATATCCAGTAAACTTCATTTCTCCTAAAGTACGAAGAGTTCCGTCAAACATTGGATATCCTACTGTCTTTGGATTTTGTGTTGGATTCCAGAATTCATACATAGTAATCATACCTACTGTATATTGCCATGTAATTGTTTGCTTATCTAAGAAATAACGAATTGCTTCAGCCGCATCTTTATATCCTTTAGTAGCTAATTTAAATTGATATTTAGAAATCTTATCATTGATTTCATCTGCTTCTTTTACAATTCCCTTTTCTATCTCTAAAACTTCTTCTAAAGACTTTGAATCAATTAGCTTCTTATATTCAGCTAATTCTTTTTGTTTCTTTAATTGATCCATTAAATTTAAATATATATATTTTTTGATTTCTATACAAATATTAAGAATGCTATAAATCCTAATATACAATAGAATAATATATGCCATAACATTTTCTTGAATGCACTTGCCATATATTTTCTTGATGTTATATCAAATATAATTAAATAATTATCATGATTGATAGGTCCAACATGTTTCAAATCTAATGAAATATAGCTATATAATTTCTCAATTTTGAATAATTCGCTAATCAACATCATTTGAGTATAAATCCAATTCTTGACTTGTTCTTCATTATTTGTATTATAATCATCAAGTTCTACAATCATCGAAGTAACATCTAAATTTCCATTAATGTCAATATTTGGATTAATAACCCCATATAAACGACCTAACCAATCTTTATCTAATTCACATTTAAGGTATTTCATAATTACTTTTTTGAATTCTCTACTATATAAAGTCTCAGAAATTAAGTTATAATCTTTAATATAATAGAAAATACTACTTATGAAATTATATATCTTACCAATCAATAAATTAGAAAAGATCTTTCTAATGATTTTCATCAAGTTTATTTTTAATAAATATATTTGATATATTATAAAATAGATTTAAGTAAAAAACCTATTCAATTAAAAAATACAAAAAAATTTTGAAAAATATTGAATTTTTTAGAAAAAAATCTATTTTATTGATGTAGATATATAAAGATATATCAAAGTGTTTGTATACATATAATTAAATATCATATAATATGAAGAAATTTTCACAAATTAATGAAGCAAGAAAAAGGAAGAGAGAAGAGTTGAATATCCAAAAAGACACTATCAATTATATTAATAGTGATGATTTGAATAGTTATCTTGATATTGCTGGTAAATTCTTGTCTGCAGATACTAAAGCTATTATACAATGGTTGATAGTAAACAACAAGACATATCTACATGATTTAGATCCTGATATGGAAGCTGATAATGCATTAGCAGCATTCTATAATAATGGAATTCCTGAAGAAGAAGATTTGAAAGAGCTTTATTCATGTATTGGTAAGATAAAGCAAGCAGATCGGCTTATCGAGATTCCAGTATTCCAAACAAAAGAGCAATTTAATGATATTATCAATCAAAAAGTTTCTCCGGATGAGATTCTTCTTGACCTTGTAAGTGAAAAGGGTCGTAAGAAAGTAGTAGAGCAATATACTCCACTTATTCATAAGATTATAAATCAATGGATTGGAAAGTCTAACTTAGGCCCAGATGACTTGCTTTCTGTTGCCTATGAAGGAATTACTTATGCAATGAATACTTTTGGAAAACGTAAGGTTCGTGATGAGAATGGTAAGTGGGTAGAAGCAGAGAAAGATGAGAAAGTTGTAAAATATTCATTCAAGCAATATGCAGCTTATTGTATAGATAATGCTATTCGTGAAGAAATCAAACATAAGTCACATATTGTACGTGTACCTGCTTCACAACAAACTAAAGAGCGTAAAGAAAAGGGATTTAATACAAAGACTTATTCAGTTTCTGGTGAAAAGAAAGTAGGTCACGATAGTGATGGTAATGGAAAGACATTATTTGACTATATTGATACTGGTGAAAATGGATATAAAGGTATTGATAGTGAAGACCTTGAGAAACTTTGGAATTATGTATATACTAAGTTAAATGATAATTTCAAAGAACGTGATCTTGAAATATTCTATTCATTATTTGGGTTGAATGGCTATAAGCAAATAAAAGGAAAAGAACTTGCAAAGAAATATAATATTGTTCCATCAGCAATTACTCCTATCAAGCTTAAGATTATAAAGTTTATTAGAAGTGACAAGAAATTGTTTGATGCATTCAATGAGATTCTTTCTATTGTTGGTGAAGCTAAGCAAGATAAATATAATGAAGAAGATCAATATCTTGAAGAGCATAATGTAAGAATTAATCAAAATAATGATGATGATTAAATTATGAAAAATCTTGATGAATTTGTTATTGAGAAACTTAAGATAAACAAGAATGTAAAAATCAAAGAAGAAAAATTTCTTGAACCTGAAGATGTAATAGGACCTGAAACTCCTGGTAAAGATTATTTTGATGAAGATGTTATAATCATTGGTTGGCCATTTCAAAAAGAGAATGATGAAAATCATAAAAAAACTAAAGAATATATCAAGAAAGAAGGTTATAGAATATATAATGATTTAAATGAGATTGAAGATCAAGATATGTTTGATTGGTTTTGTTATGCATGTCATAAAGATGATTCTGAAGTAAATTGTTATGTATATGGTAGTGAAGGAGCTATAGCATTGAATGAAAAATACTGATGATGAATAATGAAAGATTTAGTCGGTTTTGTTAATGAGAAACTTCAAATCAATAAAACAAGTAAAATAATACCAAGAATACTTGATCCTGAAGAAATAGAAGGTCCAGAGACTCCAGCAATTGATTATAATGATGAACCTTGTATTATTATAGGTAAAGCATTTAAGAATAAAGAAGATAAAAATTATAAGGAAACTAGAGATTTGATTTCCAATAAGTATTATAATAATCCTATTACTTATGATTTTGACGATATTGATGAAAAAGATATGTTTGATTGGTTTGTATATGCAAAGCAACATAAATGGAAAGAAATAGGTTGTTTTCCTTATGATTCTTCAGGAGTCCAAGTAATAGAAGAAAAATAGAATAAATAAAATAATGAAATCTTTTAAACATTATATATTAGAAGAATTAGATACTTATCGTGTAAAAGATTTAGTAGTTCCATATAAAGTAATATCTGATACTAATAAAGATTATTTAATATTTAAAGTCCCTGATATATATTCTGAAGATGATTTCCAAATATACTTACAAGATTTATATTTAAAAGATCTTCCTGGAGATGAAAGTCATATAGGAGATTTCTTTGGAAAGAATATTTCTAATCTTTTTGATGTATTATTTGAATATGAGAAATATATAAAATCATATCAAAATCCTGGTCATTTTATTGATTTTGACATTAATTATGATGATAAAGTAAAAGATAATAAAGATATTGAATTTGCTTATGTCAAATTAATAAAATTAAGGTATATTTTAAAATTTGATGAATTTGACTTGAATTCGGAAAACTTAGATAATATACAAAATGATTTGATAACAATATTTAAAAATTGTGAATCAAATGATAAAAACAAATGGGGATTGACAATTAAACTTGATGAAGAGAATATTGAATATAAATGAGGAATATAAAAATTCCTCATTTTATTTTTATATAATTCTATAACTATATTATAAAAAAATGTATTTAAATAAATGAAATTTAATAAACAAACAATTTATATTGGCCTTTTTGCTATTCTTTATTTAATTGTTGCTTTTAGTAGTTTTTGGCATGCTTGTGCATTTTTTGGATTAGCTAATAATTCTTGGATGAGTATTATATTAGCATTTGCTTTTGAAGTTGGACAAGCTGCAGTTCTTTTTTCTTTATTGACAAGTAAAAAAGATAGATCTAGAATAATGCCATGGGTACTTATGTCTATGTTTACATTAGTTCAGGTAATTGGTAATGTATATAGTTCTTATAAATATATTATTACAAATTCAGTAGAGAATCTTAGATATTTTAAAGAACCAATATTTATATGGACTACACTTCCTGATGATCAAGCTACTGTAATAATTGTCTATATAGTTGGAGCTATACTTCCTGTGTGTGCATTATTACTTACATCTATGATTACTAATTATTTGACAGATAAAGAAGAAGAAAAAAAAGAACTAGAAAATAAACAAGAAGTAACTGAAGAAGAATTTGATGAGTTTAATAAAGATGTTGAAAAAATTAATTCAAAAGAAGTTGAAGAACTAAATAATTCTTTAAAAGAAAAAGATAAGATAATTGACGAAATAAATAATCAATTAAAAGATAGACTTAATAACTTAAATGAATCTGATACTATCATTAAACAAAAAGATGAAGAAATAGAAGAATTAAAGAAACAAGTAAAAAATTATGAGGAGAATCCTTTAATTAATGAGCATAGTATTCTTCAAATAGAAAATCAAGGATTGATAGAATCTAATCAAAAGAAAGATAAAGAGATTGAAAATCTAAAAAAACAATTAGAAGAATTAGAAAAAATAAAAGAAAATGATAATAAGGAAAACGAGAAAACACTTCTCAACGATAGAAGCAATGATTCATTACAACAAAAGGAAGAATATAATGATAAGAAAGAAGAAAATTCACAACAAGGAATGTCCACAACAAATGTGGGACTCTCCACAACAGAAACAATTAAGGAGTCAGATTCAAAAGGAGATAGAGGAGAATCAGATAAAAAAGAAGAAACCAAGTTGGATCAAAAAGTTCCTGAAGAATATAAAGAACAAGTTGAAGATCTTATAAAAAATGGAATTAAAGAAAATAAAATAGAAAAAGAATCACATTTTATTAATTAATGTTAAAGGGAGGTATTTTTTATAAATACTTCTCTTATTTGTTTTTATTTTAATATATAAGATATGATACATAGATTATCTTTAGTATTGAGGTACATAGATGACCTTTTGAGAGTTAATTTTCTAAAGACTCAAAAATATTAAAGAGATTAGATAAATATATTTAATTTAAAACTATGAAAGTAGCAAGTACAAATGATGTATTGGCCAAAGTGGCTATTAACAAATCCCTTTTAAAAGAATATTCAAATTCAGAATATTCAAGAATTGTTTATATGGGAGACAATTCAGAATTTCAAATTCAAATCTTCAATCCTTACTCTTATACTTTTGGTGTAGATATTACTATTGACAATAAGTCATTAGGTAATAGATTGATTGTAAAGCCAGGTGAGAGAATTTGGCTAGAAAGATATTTTACTGAAGCTCGTAAGTTCAAATTCTCTACTTATGAAGTTAGTGGTACATCAAGAGAAGTTAAAGAAGCAATTGCAAAGAATGGAGAAATAGAACTTAAATTCTATAGAGAAGATGAACCAATAAAGATTTCAAGTATTTTCCACCCATTATATAGTCAAAAGGTTTATTATGATGATTATAATTATAACTTACAAGGAACTTCTACTTGTACAACAAATTATACTAATTGTAATCTTGAATTGACTTCATGTGCTAAAGATATAAGTTGTAAGCCAAGATCAATGACATCTTATAAATCAGATGCAGAAACCTTTAGTTTTGGTCCTAAGACAATTGAGACAGGTAGAGTTGAGAAAGGTGGATATTCAAATCAAAAATTTGAGACGATGAATATTAGTTTTGAATATTTTGTTTTTCATACAGAGACTATAAAGATTTTGCCAGAATCTCAAAAGCCAATACAAAAAAGTGATTTACAAAAACAATATTGTTCAAATTGTGGTAGAAAACTTAATCCAAAATATAAGTTTTGTCCATACTGCGGATTTAAAGTAGATATGTGTCCAAATCAAAAAACTTATGTATTAGAAAAATGCCCAAATTGTGGAAGAAATGTTAGAAGTACAATGGATGTTTGCCCACATTGTGGTGAAATATTAAGATAAATTTAGGAGAGCCTTAAAGCTCTCCTTTTTTATTGAATCATATTTATTATAAATTCTATTTTAATTAAAAGAGTTTAGTATAATTAATGAGAGGACCTTATATACCTGGAGATTATAAACCATTTCAACAATTTATATTACAAGATAATGGAATTTTAAGAGTTATTACAAATTATGGCTATATAGCATCTCAACATCAAATAAGTGATGAATACCGTATAGATCTTAATAAAGTTGAATGGTATGAAGAAATGAGTGATTATGGTGTTAGACCTAGAATGATTATAAGATATAAAAATGAAAAAAATGATTTTATATATTTTATAGATATATATGATTTTAGAAAAAAATATGTTGAATATTTAATACATAAATGAAAGACATACAAAATATAGACATACAAAATATAATTGATAAATTTCCTAATATTAGTAAAGAAGATATGTATAAACGATGGGAAGAATATAAAAAAATCATTGAAAATGAATTTGAAACATCTAATCATTGTACTACTTTACCAGAGAACCCAACAATATCTATTGATGAAGCAAATGTTTATTGATTATGAAAATTAAAACGCAAATTTGTGATGGTGAAAAAGAATTAGAGAAATTCTTGAATGAAGAACTTGATTATAAAGGATTTCGTCCAGAGAATATTATATTAGGTATAACCCAAGATAGAATGTATTATACTGTTATATATAAAGATTTTAGTTAATTATGAAAATAATGGAAAAACCTTCTCCTCATCCTTATTATAAAACAACTTATGAAGATCATAGATATAGTCTTATGGAAGGATCTAAAATTTTAGATATGTTTTATAATCAAGGTATTTGGAAAGAAAATTATATACCAAAAGAATTAGAAGATAAAGGATGGAGACCAGATGAAGATAATCTTTATCGTGTTTGGTGGGATAGTACTGATCCAGCAGATCCTGCAGATCCAGGACATGATTATCTAATATATATTGAATTAGCTGGTGTTGCTGCTTTTCCAAGCAATGATTATAAACGTGCTCATTTGTGGAGTAAATTAATAAGTAAATTAGGAGATCTTAGCAATGAAAATCTTATAAAAGTCTTTAATTTTATAAATAGCTTATGACAAAAGAACAAGCAATAGAAGAATTAGAAAGCATACTTCATTATTGGAAGCATATCAAGTTTTATGATAATATTGAAGAACAAGAAGCTGTAGAGTTTGCTATAGACTATATGAGTGAATATTAATATAAATTTATTTAAAATGTATAGAAAATTAGATATATCAGATTTTGTATT